>ENA-OPBS01000323-OPBS01000323.1-human-gut-metagenome-genome-assembly--contig:-NODE-323-length-40481-cov-4.335081_pt1 | contig 40481 bp, 69 predicted proteins | sample MGYA00241074_ERZ501463 | MGnify/ENA primary metagenome ERZ501463 (study PRJEB25962, sample SAMEA2042578) | human gut metagenome | biome: human gut; feature: human-associated habitat; material: faeces...
GCCCGGAAGCGGCTCCATAGCCACTCATTCGCTCTCCACCTCTCCGGTATTCCATTTCGTTCATGCGGTAGTCCTGCTCAAACTCCCTGGGGGTCTTCATTTCACCCTCACCAGAAATGGCGAATCCTATCTTATTCATGGGCCTAGTCATCTCCCGTCTATCAGTATAGGCCGGAGGCATATAGTATGGATAGCCATAGTGGGACTGAGGGCCCGTCATGCGGTCATCCCAGTAGTTGCTCTCCACCCACGTCCCACCATCATTGCGAGGGGCAAAACGGCCATCAGAATATCGATGATATCCCCGGTCATTCGGCTCCATCATCTCAGAACGGGGCGCATACCGACCGTTGTCATAGTGCTCCCGGCCACGGCGGTCACGGAATTTATCATCAACATCGTAGTTTTCATAGCTGCGTCCATCGTTGTAGCGGCGATTGCTGCCACTGGACATGAGCATCATCCGTGTGGATCGTTTCATTTTGATCCCTCCTTACGCCGTAGGGGCGGGAGCAGCGCCCCCGTCAATGCTGGTTAGGTTGTTGCTGGGGGAGCAGCAGGGAGTGCCCAGCATACGGAACGAACCTCCGGTTGGGGTAGTAACGACACAGAGAGAGTATTTGGTCCGGGTACGGATGCCACAGGCGGTGACCTGAGCGCAATTCCGCTTTGTCATGGGATAGAGAGTAGTCCCGGTCCCGATGGTAAAATATACCGGAGCATTGATGGTAGTGGTGTCGGGGATGGCCTGAGCCACGACCACGCAATACTTCTCTCCGTTGTTGTAGGCGCCAGCAGGCAGGTTGATCTCCAGGTTCCCGCCGGTAAAGGCGACTGCCTGAGAGAGCACAAGCCGGTCACAAAGTCTGCATACAGGTTTACAAGACATAATTACCTCCAAAAATCAGGGGCGGCAGACACTCAGCCCACCGCCCCGAAATAGTCACGGCAGAGCCGGAAAGTTAATTGCCTCGATTTTGATGCAATTTAGCAGCCACAGCCGCAGCCATTGTTATAGGCCCCGCAGTAGGGATAGGGGGCGGGCACCTGATAGGCGGGCACAGGCATGGGGTTGATCCGGCGGATCAGCTCAGAGGTCTGGGCATCCAGAGTAGCGGTCAGGTAGCTGTTCTGGTTGGCCTGAGAGGCAGCCAGCTTGAGAGACTGATTCTCCGCCTGGAGGGAATCGATCTTGCTCTGAGTCAGGAAGTCCAGAATGGCGCGGGTGTTGGAGTTGTTATTCTCCAGGATATCGCGGGTGCTGCCCTGGATGGTGTTCTGGATGGCGCAGGTATTGGTCGCCATGTTGTAATTCACACCATCGATGGCCCGCTGGGTCTGGCAGCAGCAATCCTGAGCCTGAGCGGCCATATTGCACATCTGAGACTGGACACCGTTGAAGCCCTGAAGCAGAGCCACATTGGTGTTGTTGAAGCCGCTGGTGATGCTGTTGTTCAGGGCATAGGTGCTGTCACAGATGCCCTGCTGGATAGCAGAGATGCCGCGCTCCACACCGTTGAAGGCAATGGCCTCGTTTACATCTGCGCGGGTGGCAAGGCCCTGGAGTCCGGGATCAGTGCTGGCACCGCCACCACCGAAGCCGCCGAAACCACCGCGGCCCCAGCCGAAGATCATGGCAAAGATGATGATAGCCCACCAGCCGTCACCGCCCCAGAAGCCGCCGTTGTTACAGTTTCCGCCGTTGGAATCGCTGCCCAGCGCATAGCCAGTCGCAAAATCGTTATCCATTGTATATACTCCTTTATCAGTTATTACATCGGGGCCGTACGCTCCCCGGATGTTTCCAAAGAGCGGTTTTTATCAAGACCCGAAAACTGATAAAGAGTGCGCTATTTTATTTCATCGGAATCCCAAGCTGTCTTGCGATCTCCTCAACTGAGGTCCCTCTCTGCTTTGCCATGTTCTCCGCAGTTTGGCGGAGCTGCTGCGGGTTTTTCCCCTGGATGAGCCGCATAGCCTGGGCGGCCTGTGGGTTCTGCCCAGCCATTTGCTGGAGCATTTGCATGGGATTTCCGCCGTTCCGTGCCATCTGGAGCATAGCCATCATGGGATTATTCATCGGAGGCATCATTCTTTTTCACTGCCTTTCCAGCGGGCTTTTTCAGTCTGTCCACCTCATCTTTTAGGTTTTGCACTGTGTCCTTCATGTCTATAAACTCGTCCAGTGGAGCAAAGGCCGCCACCTGCGCAGGGGCTTGTTGCTGTTTTTCTCTGGGTACATCGAGCTTAAACTCGAACACATCAGCTGCACCGCTGTTGGTATTGAATCGTTTCATGTAGACCACATTATGGGCAAGGTCCGGGAAGAACATTGGAGCACCCATAAAGTCTACCGGGACCCCAAGCGCCTCCTCTCGGGAGGCCACAGGACGGCAGAAAAAGTTAGGCTGTGTGTTTGTATTCCCAACCGTCTGTGCGGCCTGTACGGGTTGCGGAGAGGGCTGCTGCATAGGCTGGTAGATCTGTGGAGCAGGCGCAAACGGAGTTACTGGGTTGTATCCGCCATAAGCGGGGTATGTATAATTAGGAAATCCGGCCATTGTCCAGCGCCTCCTTCCTCGCTTCTATTTCATCCAAGTATTTTTGGAGCCCATAGTCATCCCCCTGGGCCTGATACCACATCACACTCTCGGCGGCACAGTCCGGTCGGATGCCGGCGGCCACCAGCCTTTCTACCGGAGTCATATATCACACGTCCTTTGTATAAAAATAATGGAGTCCGTGAGGAGGACTGCGACGTGTACAGCCCTTGTTCCCCACGTCCTCCATGGATATATTGTCGCATAAAATAAGCCCGCATGGGTGGCATCCATGCGGGAGTTGTGTGGGAGTTATGTGGGATTTATGTGAAATACGTAACGACGTAACTTCGTTACTCTGCATAGTTGACATTCGTTTTCTTTGGGGTATAATAAAAGTGTGGAAACCCAGACGGTTGCCACATACATAAGACTTACAGGGCCGAGGGCTTAGCCCTCAAACATCCATGAGCCGTTCTGTTGCAGCAGACGGCTCACTTCTTCTTTCTATCGTGCACATAGAGCACGAGGGACACAATGCTTGCAATGGAGCCAATGGCACCCAAAACTGCAAAGGTGAAAGTCAAAGTAATATGTATCACCTCCCGAGGAATTATTTCCCGCGAGGCTACATATTTCGCCTTCCTTTCCGCTCTCGCGGGATGGTCAGGCAACCGTCTTTTTTAACCGCACACCATCTACAAAGGCGGATAAAACTCGACAGTAGACGGTGGGTTTCCACAGCCGAATTATACCAATAAAAAGGAGCCGGGTCAATTCCCGACTCCTTCTTTTTGTGCAATTCTACTTGCGGACCGCTTCACTTCATCCATTATGTACGAAAGGTGGTGAGACACTGTTGACCTATCCCAGCCCAACTCAGCCGCAACATCGACTTGTGCTGATTTTTCAATAATACAGCGTCTGGCAATCAAATCATCGTCCCGGTGCAGGGCCGCCTCGTAAATTGCACGTTCCAGATCAGAGCGTAAAAGGTCAGCCAATTCTGGAGGAAGCTTCACTTTTCCGCCCATGCTCCACGTCCTTTCTTTATCCCTTCCTTGCCAGCGCTGCAACCACCACGGACAGCTCTTCACGGGTCATCCACGACTTGGGCCGCTCGATCGTCCCGCCCACATCGGTCATAGCTCCGACATCGATTGCCGTATCAATAAACGGCTTTGCCCAGTCGCTGGCCGGTTCCTTCGCTTTCGCTTTCAAATAGTTGTCCATAAAGCTGTTAAACTGATCCTGAGTCATATCATCATCCTCCTGATATTCGGGGCGATATGCCCCCACAATGAATTTCTTGTGTCTCCGGCGGCGCAGTACCGCCCCTCCGTTGTCCTCACTGGCGCTTCCGGTGTTGCCATCAATGGTGGTGATGTAGGTCCCGTCCCAGCTCTCGCAGATGCCAACATGTCCGGCGGAGCTTCTGCCGGAGAAGTTGAAGAACACGATGTCTCCTGGCCGGTAGTCAGTCACCTTCTGCTTCTTGTGGAAGGACATCAGCGTGGGACAGTAGGCGGTCTCTCCGCCGCCGTAGTACAACTCGGGAGCCCCGGCCTCCCGGAACACCCACCAGACGAACACGGCGCACCAGGGGTGTTTGCCATCGGATACCTCCCTGCCATAGTAGGCAGTGTTGTATTTCACATTATCACTCTTGGCCGGGGATTCTTTGGCCCCGATCTGCGACCGGGCGATCTCCAATATCTTTTCAGCGGTTGCCATAGTGCGCCTCCTCACTTCTGTGCCTTGATCCACCCCGCCTGCTCCATCAGCTGCATCAGTTTGTCATAACCGAACATTGCGGAGAAGGCTACCAGGAAGATGAGGGCGATCAGCGCCACGATCATCCAGCCGGTGATGGCAAAGCGGTAATAGGACCACAGGCCGAAGCCCGCCCCCACCGTCACTACCGCGGCCACCAGGAAGGCCAGCAGGTTGGTGGGGAGCATATCGTACAGCAGGCTCTTGAGCACCTGTACGATGATGTTGGTCACCAGGGTCAGCGCCAGCACCAGGGCCAGCAGCATGGGCAGATAGTTGGTCAGTTCATTCATGGGTCGTTTCATCCTTTCTGGCCTTATCGGGCCAATTATTATTCTTGCTCAGATTCTCCACCAGTGATTTGATGGCGTAAGCCAGGATCACGGCAATGATCTCTGTGACGGCTTTCCCAGATAGCTGTTCTGCGATCTGCTCACGACCCAGATAGGCCAGCAGATAGGAGCACCACACCCAGGCGCAGCCATTGAACAGGCACAGCCAGACGGCGGCTTTCATGGTCTCCATGCACCCCCTTTTGGACCGGTGGGTGGACAGCCACCACAGCCCCAGACAGAACACGCAGGCCAGCGAGAACGCCGATACAACGGCCAGGATCATCTGCGTGCTCATAGGCCGATCCTTCCCAGCAGGAAAGCAATCACTGCGGCCAATACAGCCCAGACGGCCTTATCCTTGATGGAATCCCATCTCTTCTTTGGGGCCGCTTGTTCTGCCTCCTGCCAAGCGATCAACTTGTCCAGTTTCCCCATGATGTTCTCGTACTGCTCGTTCCTGGCTGCTTCCGCTTTTTCCAGGTCTCTTATTCGGTCAAACAGCTTATTGTGGGTATCTCTTGCCTGCTCCTGCATTTTCTCCATCTGCCGCTCCAGCATGTTTGCCTTTTGGAGTCCAAGGCAATCCCTCTGTGGGTCAATCAAGCATTTATCGTCCATCAGGTAAGTATCTCCATTTCGACAAAATTTTTGCTCTCCTCTTGCAGGCCCTATTTTGATGTGCTATAATAACGCCACATCCGACCAACTCTGAAAAGGTTACCCCCTTTTTTCGACAATCGGATGTTTCCCCCCTGTATTCCTATCCGTACAGGGGGGGATTTTTTATACCCTTTCCCACGCCTGCGGGTAATCTGTTGGACTATGTACGGTGTTGTCCGTCAGGCAGCGATATACTACGCCGCCGTCCACGCAGGACTCCCCAGACAGGTATATATCACTGGTTCCGTTGGGGGCCAGCCACTCTTTTGCCTTGGAGGGGTCTTTGGTGTGGCAGATAGACCACAGGGCAGGGAGGTCCGCCGGCCTCTGGTCAGGCCATGTGGAGGCGTTGTAGGGCTGGAGGAGCTTATACAGCTGCTCACCGTCCCTCACCGGGGCCCCGATGGGCCATCCTGAGTAGTCCTTTTCCGGGTCAAATACGGGGGTCTTGCTCTCCTCGGCAATGATTGCTGTGCCGTCAAGATCGGAGGCCCGGCTTCGCAGGTCAAGGGCGTCTGCCGCACCCTGGGACCTCATTATGCTGAGGACCAAATCTTTGGTTGTCATGCGCTCTGCACCCCTTCCTGGTACGCCGCCGCCATGCTGTCCCATACTGCGGCGACCTCCTGCTTGTCTGCCTTGTTTTGCTCCACATCCTCCAGGCGGCTCTCTGGGGTGACCTCGGCCTCTTTCGCCGCTCTCAGATAGACCTCAAGGTTGCCCTCGATATCCTCCTGGGAGATGGTGGGCTGTTCCAGGTGATATTCGTCATACTCCCAGCCCGTGATGGTGGTCTCGTCCAACTCCTCGGTATATTCCTGGGCGTTTTCGTAGAACCGCACCAGACACCAGCCGGGTTTATTGGGCATTGCCTCGATGGAGAACGTGCCGGGGTTGTTATCGCCTCTCACTCTCATGCTTTCACCTCCCGGAACTGGAGACGGGCACCAATAGTTGAGTTCGATTCCAATGAAGTGTAATTGCTACCAAAGCGAAAGAGTCCGGCATAGGAGCCGTCACTATAGTAACCCCCGACAACGAGAACCTGCCACCCCTGGGAAAGGTGGGTTACGTAATCTGGAATGAAGGTAGATCCACTTCCCCCCACCTCATTCGGCAGATAAGCCCACGGAAAATTGGTGGATAGGCCCAATCCTTTGGTCCATCCGTTGCCTCCCAAAGAGACTCCAGTAATGGTATAGTTGGTGGTGATGTCATCGGCATACTTGGTAGGATCGGTACAGATGTAGGGGGCATAGTTCTTGAAGTTAATTCCATCAACAAACTCCAATACATTCCCCCACGGGTTCTCAATTCCACGGTATTGAACCGCAGTCTTTCCATCAGTACCCGCTGCCCTGCCGGTGTGGTAGACCATAGAGTCAGTCTCGCCGGTTTTGTGGGAGTCTGCGTCGTTGACGATCCCCTGACCCATCTTCTTTTGACTATCCCAATCGGCAAATTCTACCCGATACAGCAGACCAACAGCGCACCATGCGGCGAAGTCGTAGAGCTGGAATCTGGGGGCCGCGTTTTTGACGAAAGTTCGGAATGTATCTCTAGTATGGCCTACTAAAAGGCCTCTTCCTGAGCACCCAGTCGGGGTGGCTCCATTAAGAGTACCCATTTCATATCTGCATATATAACAACCGCTTCCCGGGTGGAGGTCAAATCCGTCTACTGGCCCATCCGCAACGTAATATCGGAAGATGTTTCCGCTCTTTTCGATCTTGTAGTAAAACTCCGGGATTTTTACTAAAACTGGGTAATTTACATCACCTCTATAAAATCCAGGATCTCCTTTTTTTGCTGTAAATTCACCAGTTTTAATGTTAACATTGTATTCCTCCATCCCCATCCATGGCATATAGCTATCGAATGGTGAGGAGCCTGAGCCTGTCCCAACTGCGGGTACGGGCTCGGTTGTGATGTCCACAGTGACCAGCTTGTTGGGATCGTTTGCTTTAGTCAGGCGGGTCAGGGCGGTGGATGGGTTGGAGCTGTCCCAGGAGACGCCGAAAACGGAGGTGAGGGATTCGATTTTGACATCCTTCCCATAATTTACTGCGGCATAATTAGTCGACCCTTTAGTTGTTACGTAATAATGAATGCGACCCGTTTCTGTTGGAACCTGCTTTTTTGCTGATATATTGATGTAGGAGTATCCATCACTAACCGCTGAGTCGTTATCTACTGAAATATCAACGTATTGAGAATCGTTTTGGTTGCTCAAACGTACACTGATTTCTCCGCCATATTTAGAGGTAACAGTAATGGTAACAGACCTTTGATTTGCATTTAATGTTGGGGTGCTATGTGGGGAAAAAACAGCGGTGTTTGAATCCATCTCAATCGTCCACGTCGCATTTTTCGTCTCCGTAGTCCCGTCCCACCACTGATAGCCGGGTTTCGGTTGAAATCCCATAGTATAAGTTCCGGCGTTTGTTCGGTATGATGCCCCAACCAAAGTAAGTTCTTCTGTGTTAAGGTCGTTCCACTCTGCCATTTGTGCTTCGCCATTATAAGTAAGTGTACCCTTTTGGCTCGGAACCACCGGAATGATAATCGCAAACTGCACCGCTACGCTCAGAGAGGCGCTGACCGCCGTGTAGTTTGTCCCCTCGCTGGCCGATACCTGGATGGCCGTGTTTCCGGTCTCCACACCTGTTACTGTCAGGGTGGTCCCCTCCAGGGATGCTGTAGCTACGCCGGAGTTATCAGACTGTGCGGACAGAGTGCCGTCCCCCGTGTAGGTGACAGCCACCGCCTGAGATGTGGTGGAGGTATCCAGACTCACAGATGCCGGATCAAACGTGATGCTGGGGGCTGCCTTAGCAATGGACCAGGGGATGTTCTTTGCCTCCGTGCTTCCGTCCGCCCACTTGTACTGCTCTGTTGGGGTGACCACCGCCGTATAGCTCCCAGCATTCGTGCCGGACGTGTCGCCGGATAGGACCATCTTGTCTGCATCGTATCCCGTCAGGGTAGGGCTCTGGGCTTGTCCATTGTATGTAAGGCTCCCAGATACCGTGGGCACAGAGATGGTCCCACGCTCCACAGTGATGGCCTGCACAGCGGTCTTTGTTACCCCAGCCTCGGTGTAGATGATCTCCACCTCACTCGTCCCCTCCGGCAGTGCTCCGCTGGGGGAGTAGGTCCAGCCGGTGGCCGTCAGGGTTTCCCCGTTGGAGTACGACGCCGTGACCACCATCCCCGCAGGGTCAAAGACCTCTCCGGGGAGATATGTGATATTGTCAGGCGGTGTCGTGATGGCAATGCTCTCCAGCTTGATACCACCGCCTGCGCCGCCCACCATGTTAAATACCATCTTGCGCCTCCACTCTAAGGATATTTACCACAAGGTCCGCTTCGGGTGTCTCCGTACACACAAAGGTCATTTGTCCGTTTGTGCCCACATCCTTTGCCCTCACAATAGCTGTGGCATAAGCCATATATGATCCTTCAGCCGGACATACGATGTAGGAATAAGCACCCGTTAAAATCTTATCGTGGCTCACCGTTTGCTCGTTTTCAGCCCATCCAGATCCCGTAAGGGTCACCGAAAACGGCTCTGCTTTCGGACCGGGCTCCCCTTGTGGGCCCTGTTCCCCTCTGGGACCTTCTGGCCCAATGGGCCCCTGAGCTCCAGCAGGCCCTTCAGGTCCTTGCTCTCCTTGATCTCCCTTTGGACCCTGGTCGCCAGTGTCTCCCTTCTCACCGGGAGGGCCCTGGATGCCTTGCTGGCCTCGCGGCCCCTCTGGGCCCACATCTCCTTTTGGACCTGTCTCCCCAGGCTCTCCCTTATCGCCTTTAGGACCCTGCTCGCCCTGCGGACCGGCGGGGCCTGTATCGCCTTTCGGGCCGATCTCTCCTTGTTCCCCGGGCTCTCCCTTTGGTCCTTGCTCTCCCTTCGGGCCCTGCGGTCCCGCTGGCCCCTGGAGCTTGCCGATGCTCTTCCAGTTCATCAGGTCTTCCGACCAGATGTAGATCGTGTTGTCATCTTCCGAGCCCACGGCATAAGCATCCCCAGGCTCACCAATGGGGTGGGCGGATTTCAGTTCCTCCAGGGTATCAAAGCGGTCTCTCACTACAAATGAGGTCCCGTCTATTCCGGCGGGTCCCTGCGGGCCGGGTTCTCCCTGGTCTCCTTTAGGTCCTTGCTTTCCCTGCTCGCCCTGGTCGCCTTTCGGACCCTGGGGGCCTTCCGGTCCACGCTCTCCCGGAGGTCCCTGCTCGCCGGCCGGGCCTTGTTCGCCGGTATCTCCCTTCGGCCCTTGTAGGCCAACTGGCCCCTCTGGGCCTTGCGGTCCGGTCGGTCCCGGGTCCCCCTTTGGTCCAGCCGGCCCCTCTGGACCGGGGTCGCCCTTCTCGCCCTTTTCTCCTGCCGGTATTTTGAGCTCGTCTGATGTTTTATTTCCGATCAGTTCTACGCCGTTGATGCTGGGCCTGTTTTTGAGCTTATTGTAATCTGTAATCCCAACAGTCCCACCTTCCGCGGGGAGAGGGATATCAGACTCCTTGTACTCCATGTCATCAGGGTCCCAGACCAGCCAGTATCCATTCTCGCCGGGCTGGGGCGGATTATTGTTGATGCTGGTGAGCCTGTCCTCCATTTGCTCAAATTCAGAGGGCAGGGGAGGGGGGAAGGCGTCTGTGGCGTTGATGGAGTTATGCACATGGGATAGGAAAATATTGCTGTGCCGGACCTGATCTCCCAATGTCCCCCGCACCTGCATCTCGTAGACCCCATCATCCGCCAGCATGGAGGAGGTGAGGAGTGCATAGTAGACGTTATCTCTGCGGTTGAGCTGGATGATGTTTTTCTCTCCATCTTTTGCCACATCGACCTTCAGGTCCCAGCCTTCCGGCAGATCTGTGCTGATCTCCAGGGTAACGGCATTGTTGTCCCCCTCAAACCCCAGCGAAAAATCTGCCGGGACACAAATATGCCAGTCCTGCATATAGAGCACAGCGATCACCTCCATCAAATCTTGCCTAGTTTCGTGTCTATCTCTTCGCCGCTGTATTTGAGCATGTAATAGCCAGAGGGAGCCGCAGCCAGAGCATTGACTCCCGCACTGGCGATCTGCCCCCGCAGCTGCTCCACTTCCGCCCTGAGCTGTGCCACCTGGGCATCCAGTTCGTCTATCGTTGCCATGTCTACCCTCCTATAGAATGATCCGTCTGCCGTACTTGTCCAGCAGCATCAGGCCGTTTTTGTCCTTGAGCTGGCCGTCCTGGACCGGAGTCGTAACGCCGTAATACAGGATGATGCAGCCGTCCGCGCCAGCTCCACCTTTGCCACCGGCTCCGCCTTTTCTAACAGCGGCACCGCCAGCATTATTGTTGATACTGAAATCAGTTCTAGTTTGAGTCGTGATGTTATAGACGTAATACTGCGCTGAGACATTTGAAGATGCAGAGCTATCCCCTCCGGCCCCGCCGCCTCCTCCGGCACCAGAACCAGAGCATCCATAGACGGATGCATCAGCCCCATCCGCACCGTCTCCACCCGTTCCACCCTTGTTTGGGTACACAAATGCGTTTATGTATCCTGTTGTGATGCTTAAGCGCACACTTCCGACTTCTGCATCACCCCCAGGAGTTCCAGAATTGCTGCCGGAGTTTCCTCCAGCCCCGCCTCCGCCGGCGGCTCCCAGGGAGAAATTTGCGGTCGCGTCAATGTCCATATACATATTTGAACTTGAAGCACGTTGTGTATCAGAATCGCTTCTGGTTGCCGAGCCAGAAGGTTCCTGTTTTCCTCCTGACACGTCGCCAACACTCTCGCCATCAGCACCCGAACCGCCTTTTCCGCCGTCTGCTCCGCTGTCACCGCTCTTAGCGTATGTGATTCCGGTTATGATGTCCGTATAGCCAGAAGAGCTCGTGCTGCCACTGTTCGATGAATAACTTCCGAAAGTAGTTGCTCCACCGAGGGCTCCATTTGAAGTGCCTTTGACTCCACACGCATACGATATCCTGGACCCACTACTTGGGCTGAATGTCACCTCATACACCTTTCCCGGTGTTCCGGCGGCACCTCCTGCTCCTCCGTTCCCGGGCGTTCCCGCTCCTCTGTTGCTCACATTGCTGGAGTCGCTTGCCGAGGTGGTGGGGGCAGTCAGGTTGATCCTGGTCGTCTTGATCTCTTCGTCTTCCCAGGTCTCGGTCGAATCTCCACCCGGGCTCCCATCAAAACCAGCACCACCCGCGCCAATCAATACAGCTCTTGCTGAGGTAGTTCCTTCCGGGAAGGTAAAGGTCCCGCTTCCGGTCAAAACCACATGATATTCGTAAGATTCACTCCCTTCCTGCCTGATGGGGGTAAATCCGACTAGAAGCGTGGACTGAGACTTTAGCTTGTTGGACATTGTAATTTCTTCTGTTTTGATGCATGCGCTCACATTTGTCTTGTCAAATGGGTGATACGTTGTCAGAAGCTCCCCAGGGTTCTCCAAATTGTAGACAAGGGGTGCGTCTATTGTTTCGAGGCATTTGTAGTAGTTTGCGAGTCTTTTGGCCGCTCCGGACGAATTTACAAGAGAGATGAGCGTCTGGTCTTCCACGGAAATTACATTTTCGGTCGAAGAGTTTAATATTTTTGTCTCAATCAGCCGCGTATTGTGGACATATGCGGTCCCCCTTAAGGTTCCAGATCCGGCAGAAAGCTTTGCATAATTTGCTCCCCGCTCCAGGATGGAAAATCCGCTGGCCGTCAAGTTGTACATCGGCTCATCGAACACGATTTCTGTACCTTGTGCAGCGGTCCCTTCAAAAAGATCTGTTTGATCTCCTCCTTGTACCCATTGATGCTCGATCAGCGATACGCTGGTGACCTTTCCCTCGCGGATCACAGAGGCCCCCTGGCCCATTCTGTTTTTTTGCGCATCTCCAGATACGCCGTCCCACAGCTCCTCTATTTTGAGTGCCCCATCAAGGTCCTCAGTTACCGTTGCTCCAAGCGCGAAAAGCACCTTCATAAAATTGTCTCGCGCCGAACTGGCCGGCGGCTTTACATACGGGAGCCAGCCGTAAAGCTTCGAGCTTGAGAATCTTGTCTGCATCCGAAAGGGAATGGGCCCACATATACTGGACAGGAGACTTTCAGCAGATGTCCCGCTGTATATTCCGCCCCGGTGTACCCGCTTCAGCAGGAGCCCTATCGCGCTGGTGGCGTAAAGGTCATACTTGTTCCATGCGACCTGAGTAACGTTTTGCAGGTAAAATGTCCCTCTCTTGTTGTCCTGATAAAAATAGGTGACTGGATCATCTATCTCAAAGCTTAAAAGTGCCTTGCTTTCTGTTTCCACTGTAACGGAGAGCGTATTTGGTTCCAGCTCATCCCCTAGCAGAGATTTGGAGAGATATACGGTCCCAGCCGCAAGCCGGTCATAGGTGGTTCCCCGATAAACTATCTTGTTGCGTGCCATAGTCCACCTCAGCTCGGCTCACGCTGAGGGGCAAGGGGCTGGAATTGGACCTGGAGCCCATAATAGTATCTCTTCCCATTGATTTTTCCCCTCAGCTTATGGGACCCACTTACTACTTTTGCCTTATAGGACATATCCGTCTGACCATGCGGCATAGTGATCGTATGGTAGTCTACCGGTGCGCTTATCGCTTCGTAGAAGCTGTCATAATCAGACAGATACCGGGGGTCCGGTTCAATGGATAGGGTATGGTCGTAGTAGGTCCCGAGGACATCCCGGCTTTCCTCTCCGTTGAGCAGGATCATGTTATTTTCGCCATCCTCTATCCGGAACGACTCTTCAAACGGCTCATTTGATTTAACCCGCACTTTATAGGTCATTCCATCCATGACCACCCACATGAGCTGCGCCATAGGCTCACTCCTTACTTTTGGAATTTTACGCCGATCCTGTTGAACTCCTCCAGGATATAGGGAGTCTCCAATCTGGCAAAGGTCCGGCCATCCAGCGCCATGACCGCCGTCTTCGGCCCTCTCTGGCTATTGAGCACGCCGCTTTCCAAGATTCCCTGTGTTGCCGCCCGTTTGACCGTAGAATAGGGAGCAATGATCTCGTCCTCTTGTGTATTGTCTCCCACCACAGCTAAAAACGGGCTGTTCTTTTTAGCTACACCGCCGCTGGCAAGGTGCGGCACATCTTCGGTTGATAGGGTCAGGGACCTTCCACCAAATCCACTCCCTCGTCCAACGGAGCTTAGGGACCTATTCATTTCATCGCTTTTCCCTGTTATGGTGGCAATGATGACCGCTAATGCAACAAGTGCTGCTGTTACGGCCAAAATTACCGGGAGAAAAGCTGTCATTGACGCCCCCGCTACCGATGTCACAGTTGCTATTGCTGCAATCATGCCTGCAATCGGCCCCAATGCTGCTACGAAAAGTAAGGTTACTCCAGTCGCGGCCTTAACCCCGTCCGGAAGATTGTTGAACAAACCGAGTAAATCCGACATCAATTCCACAATCTCAGTAATTGTTGGCAGGATTGTTTCAGCCAAATCCGCCATCGCTTCCTGGAATCTCAGTGAAGACTCTCTATTTTCTGTAAGGCTCTCATTATTTTGCTTCCAACCTTCATATGCGCCGTGAAGCGGCCCATCAACAAGAACAGAAAGTGCAAGCTGCTGCCTCTGTGTCTGATCTGTACAGAGGGCGAGACTTTCGGAGAAATTTTCTGCTCCAATTCCCATTCGGTCCAGTAATTCAGCGAACTGTCCGGTTGCGCTCCCGGTTGCGATCGTTTCCTGCAAGCTGTCAGCAAGACTCTCAATTTTGATCGTGTCTGGAAATGTGGTGGCGGCATTTGCAAGACCCTCCACCGCTTTTTGCAGATTGCTCTCAGTAAATCCAGACTGGAGGAGGTTGGAAACGGCTTCCACACTGCTATCTGTTTCACCAGATACCACATAGAGGTCTTCAAAAGCCTTTTTTGTGGCATCTACCCCAACTCCAGCTTGACGAGCATTATTCTCCAGCATAGACAACGATGTTCTCAGTTCTTCTGTCGCTGGAACTGTTGCCGCAGCTGCGGTCAGTACTCCGGCTGCCGCTGTTGAGATTCCTTTCGTTGCATTTTGGATTTTACTGGCTCCGTCTGCAATGCTTCCTGCGTTTGAACTAATTTTTGATGCTGCTACACTGAAATTATCGGCAGCCTCCTCAGCATCTTCGAACTCTTTTGCTGTTTCGGCCAATTCTCTCTGTAAGGCGTCATACTGACGCTGGTTCATCTTTGCGCCCGAAAATTCCGCCTCAACTTCTTTTTGCTTTTCCTTTAGACCATTCAGGGTTTGCGTTGTCTCGTAAATGGTTTTTCGGAAATTATTATAAGTCTCGGTTGATATCTTCCCGGATGCAAGGTCTCTCGACATCTGTTCTTGGTTGGCCTGCAACCCCTTAAGAGATGCGGATACTTCATCTATTTCCTGTTTTAGGGGAGCATATTTTGCTTCATATGCCTGACCGCGTGCCAGCGCTTCATCTGCGCTCTTTGCGGCTTCCCTCAGTGTGTTTAGCTTTTCTCCAGTCGCTTCTACGGCATTTGCAAGTAACCTCTGTTTCTGCTCCAAAAGCTCGGTGTTGCCCGGGTCCATCTTCAATGCCTTTTCGACCGCTTTTAGGTCCTTCTGGGTCTCGTTTAGCTTTCTGTTGGTCCCAGACAGCGCTTTATCAAGTTTTGTGGTATCTCCACCGATTTCGATTGTAATGCCCCGAATATTATTGGCCATTTGCGCCTCCTAAAAGCGGTCCATATCTTCTTGTGTTGCGATAACTGGATGGTCCAGCTTGTCGTTCTCTGCCTCTACAAACATATCATTTATCATTCCGATAGTGAGTAGGTCTAGGTCCCGAATAGATATTCCAAGCTGGACCGCCCTAAGCATCAAAAGAGGAGTCGTGATCTCCCGGTCTACTGCTCTAGTTTTTTTTTAGCTTCTGCAAGTGACTCCACATTCCCTTCCCACAAAGAACGAATTACAGGAAAGATAAGATAGATTGAGAATGTATTAAAGCCATCCAACCACTCATCTGGTGACTCCGGCACCTCATCTTTCCCCGCATGTTTTGCCATGATGTAGGACATGTCTTCAAACAGTTGCAGCGCCTCGGGAGGGATATTTTCAGAATCTCGGTCTTTTCGTTCCATGGCCTTTTGTACGACCTTCATGTCCTGAATGATATCCCGCCTGAATTTGATGCGGTACAGCCGGGGGACTGCGGCAGTAGCCCGAAACTTGATCCTTTTCCCATCGATCAGAATTTCAGTTTCCATCCTTACACCCCAACACTAGGCTGCCAGACAGACTTGAACCAATTCTGGATCACAGTTTCAGTCGTGGTGTCTGTGGTCTTTGCCTTGACTTTTCCATCCGCCAGCGGGGAAGCGGTGATGGACAGCGTTTCCGTGCTGGGGGTCTTTGTCTCGCTGATCGTAGACCCGTCCTCATTGGGGCGGGCGGCAGAGCAGTTGTACAGGACCCGCAGGCTGGCTTTCTGGTCTCCTTCAAACTGATAGAGCAGAGCAAAGGGCTTTGCCTCCGCGCTTGCGTTCTCAATCAGGACTTTGGAGGTTTCGTCCTCTGTTTCTCCCAACACGTCCTTGCGGAAAGAATCTGGAATAACTGCGATCTCCAAGTCCCCCTGATACCCGTTGTTGGCTGTCGATACATAATAGGCGATATTATCCGCATAGAATGTATTTGTTTCACCCTGGGGGGCAAGTGACATGCTCACCGCGCCGGGAATGGGGACCGGTGTTTCATATGTGATGGTGCCATCATCGTCAGTCAGGAGCGCATAGTGGACATTTTTCAGTCCAAATTTAACCTTGTTGGATGCCATAATTACACCTCAATTTCGTATGTTGTCTGATACAGGCTTTCGCTCTCGATATAGGAACACATTCTGTCCCAGTATATCTCGTGCTTATTCAGCGTTTTTTCAATTTTCTTCTCAATCTCAGGGTCCCTTTGCCTTGTGTAGAGCTCCACATTGCAGTGAGATATCTCGAAATAGGAGATGTTATCCGCAGCAAAGTTTTCTGTGTAATCATCAAGATATACCCCGTAGGGCGGTGGACCAGGATTCTCCCAGTGGTGGAATGTAAAGGGGACCCCAGTCTCTTTCAGAATTTCATCCAGCTCTTGATAATTCATCAGACCGAGGCCCCCCTTATCGTGTTTGTGATATCCCTGACTAACATCTTTTCAGCCGCTTTTTCGGCCGGCCTGATGTGTGGTTTCCCTTCTACCCTTCCTCCGTTCGCTTTCTGATGGCCGTGTTCAAGGAGATGTGTCAGCTGGTAATCCGTTTTATTGTAGATCACGACCCCGCTGCTTTTTGAGGATGTTCCATTTCTTCTCTTTCCCATCCTCCATCCTTTCTTGTACCGCCCAGTCTTCTGAGGAGACCTTGCTTTTACTTCTTTCAGGGCTTCCTTCCCGGCCTTTTCGATGTCCTTTTTGACGCCCTCCGAGATCTCATCTTCATAATCCGAAAGAGTGCCCATGATAACGGAAACGAGTTGATCTGGTTTTATACTCATAGCTTTGCACTCCAGGTCCCGGAGTCATCCTCCTCAAGTGAGAGCCGCGTGACCAAAATCCCATCTTCATCTTTTGTTGGGGTGATTTGCCGAATGAAATAAAATCGGTCTTCTATTTGGGCAATATCCCGAGTTTTAATGTTTGGGTCTCTCCATATCTCGATAAGGAGGTCGATTTGCTGGCCCACCTTTGCCGCTTCATAATACCTCTGGATTCCGACTGTCATTTCTCCAAAATAATGAGTAGATCTCTTCACGAGCTTTTCCACTTTGGGCGGCGGGCCATTCTCATCCACGGATACCCTGTAGATAGTCACGATCCCGGAGTCATGGAGCATTTTCCTCACCCCTCATTTTCTGAGATATGAGCAGATCGTGACGCATCCTTTTCAGGTAGATGGGCTCAGACTCCCCGTTGATCCGCTTCCGGTACATCCAGGCAGCGGTCCCTACCACAAGCTGCAAATAGTCTTCGTCTCCGCTCTCCTCAACCCCCTGCCTACCCAGGTTTGATTTTGCCGCCCTGAGGAGGGACAAGAGATATGTGCTGTCGCCGGGCAGCGGGCCCAGGCGTTGAAGATCTATTTTCAGGATTTCCAGCGCCTGGGCCTCATAAAATGCGCAGCCCATATCAAGCCCCCGTCTTTGTCACAGTTACAGTGTAGACCTTTTCTCCGGTGTTGTTTTTCGCTGTCACTTTGACAGTGTTAGGTCCCTCTTCCCAAGTAGCTGATGCCCCATTTTTGTGCGGCGCTCCATTGACCGTAATGGAGACGGTGGAGCCATTCGCCCCAGTCGCGGTGACCGTATTGCTCTGATTTGTGGTGCTGGTGCTATACTCTGTCACACCGGGATCAAAGGTCGGCGTCAGAGTCAGCGTCCCAAGCCCCAGCGTAGCCAGGGACGCTGTTAAGGGTTTGCGCTGTCAGGCGGGAAGGTCACACTTGTGGTAGGGGCGGTGTTATTGATATTCAGGACGCCAAAAGCCTCACCAAACACGGGCATACCATCATAGCGGGCCGTACCCTTAAACACAGTCTGGTCCTCGATAAAACGCACATGCTCACTCTGAGCCAGGGTGGTTCCGGCGCGCTGGGCCAGGAGATACAGGTCAAAATAGCCGAAGATCACATCGTTATCAGGGACAAAGTCCAAGGTGACAATGTCACCACCCAGGACCGGCATGGTATTCCCTTGACCGGAGACGATAGCACCCGCCGCATTGATGACCAGAGCCTCCGCAGTAAGCTTTGCCTTTGTGGTCTCGTTCATGACCCAAGTCAAGCTGCCTCTGGCATAAGTAGACCGGGCGACACCTGCGGTCAGGATGATGGACTTATAGAGATCAGCGCCAGTGGCCGCAGTCAGCTTGACGATATTGCTGGTGTGGACATCTTTCCAATCCGGAGCATTTGCACCCCAGTCGTCAGGCTCTGTGGCCTGAGCCAGCCGGGTCACTACGCCGATCGGCATCTTCTTTCCCGTCCCGTAAAGGATAGCTTTGTCCAGCGCATAGCCGATTGCCTGACCAAGCGCCTCCATGATCTCACTCGCCAGAGAGAGGTCGGAGTCCTCCAGGGTCGCATTGCAAATTGCGATAAAGCCGCCGACCTTGTAGCCGTCCACCTCAATCTGGTTGAAGGAAAGCTCCAGCTCGTTCAGCTTGGCGCACATCTCGGTCCAGACGGCTTCGGGGACTGTGCCCATGATGTTCTGCCGAGCCGTTCCGGGCACGCTCCGCAGATTAACGCGAGAGATCATCTTGGAGTATTTGCTGATATTCTCGCGGATCAGGCCAAGCATAACGTCCGGGATGGTCAGCTCCGCTCCGGTAATAGAGCGGTTCTGCTTCCCAAGCTCACGCACTCTTGTCAGAAAGTCCTTTACATCCTGCCGGGCCAAGAAAGCATCGCGCCGCTGTGCATCCAGGCCAAAAAAGGTTCTGGTTTCCATATCAAAATTCTCCTCTCGTTTTTCTGGATTTTGGGGCTTAGGTGCGTTTCTGGCCAGTTCCTCGATCTCGGTTTCAATTCCTTTGATCTCGCCCTCCAGCTTTCCGGCGGCCGCTTCATTTTTGGCCTTTTCCTGCTCGAACTGTTCCACCGCCTCCTCGACCGCGGCCTTTTCCTCGTCCGTTTCGGCCTCATTGATAGACTGTTCCAGTTCGGCTTCCCTGGTTTGGAGCTGTTCAGCCGCCCTTCTAAGCTCCTCCAGTTGTTCTTTCTTTTCGTTGAGTCTCTTCTTCAGGACCAATGCTTTTAATGCCATGTTATTTCCCTCCCGTTTCATTCGGTTGACTTTGGCCTGGGTTCAGTCTTTTGAGCAATGCGTTTCTCCATGCCTCAGTCTTTCTCTTCTGGATGTCCTCATAGTCTCGCTTTCTCGCCACCACTCCGGTATCTTCATAGGCCGGGAAAGTGCAGACGCTCACTTCATACAGTTTTACTTTTCGGATGGTCCAGTGGACACTTCCGTCTTCTCGATTCTCTGTTTCCTCATCAAGGATAGAGAACCCAAACGAGCACTGAGTAATATCTCCCCTTTGCACACGAGCGTACAGGTTCATTGCATCGCTGTCATCTCTGTTGATTTTAATGCGGCCCCATAGTCCATGGTTATCCTCGCGCAGCTCTAGCGTGTTAGCCGTAGTCCTGCCTAGCACAAGCCGCGTCTCGTGGTCTACAAGAGCCCTGACATCCCCCTCCAGGGCATCGGAAAACGCCCCGCGCGCCACACTCTCAGATGCCCCAGGCCATAAATCATAATTGCTGTCAAAAACGGAGAAATATCCCTCGATATAAAGATCTCCGCCCTCTTCCGTCCTGGTTTTGAACGCACCTGATATACTCCTCGTCTGCATATCTTCTCTATTCACTGTTCTCACCTCCATTCAGTTTAGCTTGATCCGCGATCATCCCTCGCGGGATGTAGTTTTCCAAGATGACCAGCTCGTCAAGTCCAGTCAGCGGAGTCATGCCAAGCCAATCTCTGACCTCGTTCCCCGTCATGATTCCCCTTACATACAATTCCTGCCCGATACTTGCCATGTCTTTCATGTCGTAGGCATGGAGCGTCCGGGAATTGAATCGAAAATAAAGATCAGGGGAATACAGGAGCTTAAGTGTCAGTTCCTGCTCTATCCTTTTTGATAGAGGCATAAGCTTGCTGTCAACAAAGTTATTCCATTCGTCCCTGTTGTAGCTTCCGACTCCAACCACAAATGGCGGGACTCCAATAATCCCAGCTACAGTCCGTTTGTCTATTGTGACTGAGTCGTTGATCGCTAGGTCATTCAGTGTGAGTGGCTTGATCTCCTTTACGTCAAACATTTCCGCCGGGATCATCCAGGGCTCGCCGGCTTCAGAGGTCTCCAGGTAACTGTCGAGCAGCTTTTTTCGTCCTTCTTTGCTCGAAAACTCATCCGTCAGACCATCGACCTTTACAACAATAGACGGTTTCCATTTGGACTCCATAAATCCTCTTTTGGTTGCCGCCGCTTGCTTTAGGTTATGGGCAACGTCTTTGAGCGTTACGCGGTATCCATGGCCTAGCCACGGAGTCTCCGGGTCTTGATTGATTGCAAAATGCAATACTTCGTCCGGCCTAAAAGTTTGATCTCCATATCGTATGTAGTAGCTTCTCCCATCTGGGACAAACGAGATCATGGAGGGAGGCAGGATCTCCAAATCCTCAATCAAATCCCCACTCCTTGAAAATTTGGGATAAACCACACAGTTCCCATCTCCGTCTATAAGGAGTGTCCGGACTACTGTCGAGATAAAGGCGGATCTGGTAAGGTTTCCGCTCGGGTTGATATCCAGCTTACGGGACAGGCCATTTTTTATCCGTACATCCCCGTCTTCCGTGTTCTGCATAAGATGGATGGTCATAGAGCCCATCAAGTCAGCAATGCGCCCGGCTGCCATCTGTATTTCTGGGTTATCGGCCAACCTGGTATATCCCGAAACGCACAGCATGTCGTATGCGTCATTCGAGAGCAGGAAGCTAACCGCTGAATTGGGGTGTCCGCGTGCCGTCGTGTGGTTGCTTCGTTTTTTTCTGCTCAACAGTTATTCCTCCTCGAACCAGCGTTTCGCTCTGTCTCTTCGCTCCATGTCCTCCAGCTTCCGAATACAGGCAAACACAGAGGCATCAAATATATCAATTCTTTGCTCTGGTTGTACCTTGTCGTACTGGATCATATCATCTGTCTTTTCAACCGCTCTCACATTCTGTACGCAGTATTCGTATGCTTCCGAATGGAGATAATAAAGTTCTCCATTTTTTGCCCGATCTTCAATGTACCGGAAGCCCTCTGATTTCTTATAGAAGTATTGGGGCTGATCCAAAATTTTAAATCCTGCCTGCTTCATCCCCAGGAAATACTCACGGCAGAATTTTCGGTCGTGTCCGACCTGCTTGATTTTGAACCCCTTTTTTCGCATGGCGATAAACCAGTTGATCACATCGGCATGATTGACTGTTGGGCTGTTGCATAGATCCAACCATCCATCATCCTTCCACCCGAAAAGGGGTATCCCATCCTCATCAGCCTTTTTGTGGGCGGCAACCACCGGGAACCACGCATGTGGGATGATAATATCTACATCAACTGTCTTGTTATCTTTTCTTCGGTATCCTTTCAGCGTGCCATAGAGTGCTGCTGCGGTCAGGTCGTAAAGCTTTGACAGGTCTGCTCCTCCATACCATGTGATAGGGAGTTTCGCCAAGTCTTCCATCGTCCAACTGTACTGCCGGTCGCTCTTGCGGAATTCATCGATATCAAAATAGGCGGCCAATGCATTTGTGTAAACGTTCAGCGACTTTGCGAAAAAGTCTTTCCTCTGTTGTGGGTCATTCTGCGCCTGCAACGAATCATTCAGGATCTCATCTGGCCGGATGCTCACCCCATAAGCTGGATTTGCCATCTCGTGGATTTTAGGGTCTGTATAATCTACACTCCCGTCTTTTACCCCCTCTGGGGCGCAGCACATGAAAATGAAGTACTGTTCATCCTTTACAGTTCCATTCAGGATCTTCCTGCAATATTTCAATCGTTGCCCAAGAAACGCCTGTTCGTTGTCTCCGGCAGTTGAAATTCCAATCAGGAGCTTGTTGGTATATGCCTTCATGGCCTCCTTGAAGAGGTTGTACTGCTTCGGCTGTTTAAACGCGTGGATCTCATCGCAGATAGCAATGTTGCAGTTTAATGAGTCCTGACTGTCTGGGTTAGCGGCCAGCGCCCGAATATAGAATGATCCGTCTCCCAGTGTGGCCGACAGGCTGTGCTCGTTATTGTTGTCTATGACCCGCACAGACCCACCATCCCGAGAATCCTCTCCCATCCGCTTTACGTTGTAGTTCAAGAAATTGAATGACTCTAACGATTGCATCAGGGCTGCGGATGCAATATACATCTTAGAGCCTGACCTTCGAAACAGGAGGGATAAAGCCCAGGACAGTGCAGCGGCAAACGATGTCTTTATGTTTTTTCTTGGAATATAAATGAGTGCTTCGTGGAATCGTAAAATATTAGTGCCTTTAAGCCTGAACCCAACCAGGTTATAAATGATAAACTTGTGAAACGGCTCCAAGAGGAATGGAGTTCCCCGCAACGGCGTTCCATCCAGCTTTTCTCCCTGTTGGTGGCAGATGGTCTTTTCAATGACCTGGATGCAAAACTCTGGGTCCTTGTGATTGAGTTCATAGTCTGGGTTATCCAGATCCCGAAAGAATCTGTCAACCGCCTGCTTCAGCTCTTCACAGGCGATTTTTGTCCCGTTTTGTATCGATGTGGCGTACTCTAGGACAGCATCCCAGTTTTTAGGCTTCGATTTTGGCAAGAGCTTGCTCCAGCCCTCTGGGCCTTTCCTTCTTCGGCCCGTCTCCAGTCATTTTTTTGTAGCTGCTGGGCGTCATACCGAGCTCCCGCCAGTACGCCAAAGCGGATTTATTCAGATCGTCCCAGAGCACTAAAAGAGGGTTCTTGGTAATATTGGTTGCGCCCCCTTTGTTGGTGTATTCCCGGACGGGTTGACAGCCCTCATCTCTGTATTGCTTATATACGGCATCCCTTTGTTCAAGGATGTCCGCCAGGGTGGAGATAACAGAGTCGTATGCTTTTTCTTCGTTCCCCAGCGCGGTGAGCTGTTTTTTTACAAGGCGCTTCCATTGGACCGCTGTCATTCTTACACCCCTTTCTCAAAAAATGGTCTCAGAGTTGGAAAGAGTTCCCCTCACCGGTCCCTTAGGGGTGGATTTACCCCGGGGGAGGGGGTGGGGGGGTGATCTTCCGCCTCCAACATTCCCCTTTCTCTGTCAGTTCTCCCGTGTCTCTGTCGTGCATTGCGTTGTGCTCTTCATTTGATAGGGCAATCAGATTCCATTCGCACCATTGGTATTCCGGGTACTGCTCCACCGGCCAAACATGGTGTGCTGTTGTTGCCTCTACCATCCGACCATATCTCTTGCTCTCTCTACATAGATATCGGTCTCTTCGCAATATCTTCTCTCTTAATCGCTTCCATCGTTTTGATTTATAATCCATTTCCTAGATCTCCTATCCCGCCCCCGTCTCCTGCAACTGTGGGGCGGTATATATACCCCTTTCGGGGTATGCTGCGGGTTTGGTCAGGCTTTCCGCAGGCCTGTCTCCTTGCGGAGCTGGTGCCACCGCCCGCCGCATGAGGCGAGGAGAGGCATATATTCCCGGCAGCAGGAGGCCGACTGCCGGGTGTAGGAAGGAGAAAGAGATCGGGAGCACAGGGTATGCCCCCATGCTCCCATTGTCGCATGTACAAGTCATATTTTTCACAAATGTGTGAATCTATCAAAATTTTTTATGAGATGATAAAAGTTTTTGGCTTTTCGGTGGGCTATTCGGCCAGTCCGTGCGCCCCAATAAGTAATCAACCGAAACATCAAACCGGTCAGCCAGTCCTTCTAATGCTTTCCTGGATGGCTCTATTTCTCCTCGCTCCAATCTTCCGATTGCATTTCTATCTAGGTCGCAGCACTCAGATAAAGCGCACATTTTCAACCCATTTCTCTCCCTCAGCCTCCTCAGCCTCTCCGGGAACTCGTTCAAGGGCTATCCCTCCTCGCCCTGGGAGTATAGATTCGATTGGCAGTGCTCTTCTCAGCTTTCCGCACATCACCCAGGAGTCGTTCAAGGCTTTTGATTGTTGGGCGGTTTTGGTCTATCCAATCAAGCACCGGGGCCGTCTCACTCATAGTGTCTTTTGCAGCCCGTCTTTTCTGGCGAACTCCTCTCAGCTCCTTCGATAGACGAGCAAAGTCGTGATAGTCATGATCCTGAAGCTCCAAGCTATGTAGGATATCCTGAGTCTCATTATTTGCTTCCTGCTCGTTCACTTCGGACATATGGTATCGTTGCTCGGTTTCTCGTAGATAGGAGAGAAATGTTTCTATTCCTTGGCTGGTCAAAGGCTATCCCTCCTCACGCTGTCCGCCCTCCCCGTCGTGGATGGAGCTCTCCATCTCAATCAAAAACGCCGCGTTTGTAGCCAAATGCCACAGGTGAGGCAGGCCGCTTTCCTGATCGCACTTCTCACCCTTGAGATAGGCCAGCCAGTGCCGGTAGAGTGCGTCCCTGTAACGCTGCGGCTCCACTTGCCGCCAGTTCTCAGGATCATGGTACTTTTCGTTTCCGTACATGCGGACCGCTGTCACAGCATCGATCAGGCTGACGGGAGTGAGCGTAGGGCGAGGCTTTCCTGCGTCAGCTTTGACCTGCTGGTCCTTGTTTGCATCTTTTGGGTCCTGAAATCCACAAACTGGACATTCAGAATTAGGAAATTTATTGGGGTTTTCTTCTTCATGTGCGCAAATTGGACAAATCCATGAATCCCCATTATCTATCCAGTGCTTACTCATTCCGCACCTCCGATGATTTCGTAAAGTGTAACGACCATCTCATTTTTCAGCGATGGGAATGCGTCTTTGCGAAGATAGATGATCTTCCCGTCAACTTTCATTGTTACCATATCGGCAACTTTTCTTAATTCTGCGGGGCCAACCACTTCAAGCAGGTTCTTCACTATCTCCACCTCCTGCTCCGTCCAGCGGGGCTTGCGGATGATGCGGTCTGGGTGGTTGATGAGTTCGCACACTCGATCAGCGTCCATCAGCGTACCCATGTTCGTTCGTATGGTTCCAAACGAATCTATATAGGCGTCTTTATATGGGCCAGCGTCAAACCTCTCTCCCTTCTCAACCCCCAGCACCTCACAAATGCGAGGGCGAACCATTTCGGTGACATCACCAATATGCTTATCCATGTTGGCATCCTCCTTATGTTTTGTTGGCTCCAACATATCATCCTCCACCACATAGCCAAGCCACAGTTCACTGCTCATGGCCGTCCTCCTTCCTTTCCCACTCCCTGCACCGCTGATCCGGTTCTATGAAGTCGGCGCGGTGTGGGGAATCCCCGTTACAGCACACGCCCTGGAACTCCTCGTACCAGGCGCAGGTGGCGCAGCACTTAGTCATAGTGGTCTTCCTCCCCCATGTAGCAATATCCATCTGGCGGGACCGTATCCTTGATGTACGGGCAGAATATCCCGCCGGGGAAGGTTTTGAATGCTTCGCCGTGCCTGCATCGGGCGCACCTGACCACAGGCACGGCGTCGATGGTGGGGGCCTTATCTACATCCTCCGGCATAATATCAAGTGGTAATTTATCTGCATCAATCGGCCTCATGCTCGTCCTCCTCGCCCATGCGAGCGCCGCACGAAGGGCAATAGTCTGTATAAACCTGAGCTTGGATACCCTTGTAATACATTGCGTCAAATCCACATTCGGAACATACCCCGTCAATCCATCTCCCGTGCCGCACCTCCGCAACGTCGGCGGTGGGGATAGACGTAATATCCTTGACAATATGTAGTCGCTCATCTACTCCAGGGTAATATTCCTCCAGGACTTTCAGAACGGCCGCCCTCTCGATGTACTCCTTCATTCAAAATTCTCCCCTATATAGGCAATAATTTCAGCCAACATTGTCATAAGTTCTACCTTGGAGATATTATTTTGACTCTGGTGGTAACAAATATCTTCATAAATTGATTGTTTTGGACAATCTCCAAATGTACTCATTCTAGCTCCCTCCGTAGTGCGGCCGCTGCTTCTTCTTGGGTATCTCCAAATACACACCCTTTGTCCATATCCTGCAAAACATTGATGGCGCTTGCATAATGGGCTTGTGCCGGTTTTGGGAAGCGTGTACTGCACACATAAACCCATCTCGGAGGTTTGAATGGCAGCACCACGCACCGCCCCTCATCGTCAGCCTGTTTGAGTTCGCGGAGGCGGTCAATGGGGCCGAGAGCGCGATATTGCTCCAGCTCTTTGTCATCGGAAAGAAGCTGGTCTATCTTGTCCGCTACCTTTGCGCAGTTCTCAGACGCAAGGCCAGCGATAACATTGACTTCCTCCGGCTCCAGCCCCGTGTCCTTGTAGGCTGCGAGGCGGTTAATGGCAGCTTCTATCAAAGAGCGGTCGCCGTACCAATCAGAATTTTCATACAGATCATTGACAATATCAGCAGCAAAGTCACTCAACCGTTCCATGTCAGTCCTCCTCGTGCCAATTTTGTAATGCATGTTTTAGGATTTCATTCTCCCGCTTCACCTGCTCCAGCTCCATTCCAAGGCGTACAATTTCAGCATCTTTTGTGCGCGCAAAATCCAGTGATTCACGAGCCTGCTCCAGCTCGGCCCGCAACTTCTCGTTTTCGGCCTCTAAGCGGTCCGCGCGTTGGTTTTCCTTGCTCCATAGGTCTTGCCCGCTTTCACCAAGCAGGGATTTCAGCCTCTCGTTTTCGGCCTGGAGCGTGGAGAGGGCGGTGGCTGCATCATCTAAAAGGGTTGCGTCCGGGTCCTCAAGATCCTGCCATGACGGGGATCTAAGGCTGACGATCAACTTCTCAATGTCCATCATGGTTCCTCCTCTCCCTCCGGCGGGCGGCGATAAAAGTTCCCCAAAAGATTTTCCACTTTGTGCGGCTCGCTTCCAAAAGCCAAAACTGACCCTCTACGCACCAATACCCAACACGGAATATAATCCCACCAGACAGGGGTTGATTGCTCCATCTCCCGCAGCTGCTCCAGCGTTAATGCTCTATTATCAGACATATCGAAACACCATCCCTCCAGTATGTTTATATCTTCCTCTGCACACTTTTGCGATTGAGGTGTCAAGTAATCCCAATTTTCTTGCGGCAAACGATGCTGACGGATAAACCTCTCCGTTTGTTATGCAGTATACTTTTTTAATCCCAAAATACGGAATATCAAGACCCGTATAAACCGCATGAAGTTTATTGCCCTTTGAGGTCACCCATTCAAGATTGTCTGCACTGTTGTTGTGCTTGTTTCCGTCAATGTGATTGACAAAATTGCACCCTTCTTTTCTTTGGATAAAGTGTTCTGCGACTAACCTATGTACTGGGATCGCTTTTGCCTTGTTATCTTTTGAAAGCGATACCCGATAATAGTCACAGTTCTTATACTTAGAAGCCTTTGAAGGAGTTAATATTTTCCCGTTATTTCGTTTTTCATATCCAGAATTATAGTGAACCATTCTTGGAAGAGAGTGAACTCTTCCTTTATTGCTGACCTCATACAGCCCTTCATATCCCACGATTGGCTTCCAAATCTCACCGTTCACTATTTTCATCTCCTTTTCTCGTCAGCGGCTCGTTCGGCGGGGTGAGGGTGGGATCTCCCTCCAATGCAGAAATCAGCATATCAATGATTTGAGCCGCTTGATGATATGTGTCAGTTTGCTTCCATGCGTCAGCGGCTTTCTTTGCCAACCGAATAGTTTCATTGTTCCGGTCCATCTTTCAGCGCCTCCTTAACCATGCGTGGCCTTCCCTTTGTGGGGATTGCTCATGCGCGGAATCATGACCTCTGCATTTACAAGCAAACGGTTATGAGTGATAGTGTCTGTATTAGGGTCATAGGAAAAATTTTTCATACTCCACCGCTGGATTTCCTTGAAAAATGGATAATCTACCACGATATCCTGACCAATCAGGGCAATAAATTCAGGCCTGGTCATCTTTCAACGCCTCCAATCTCTCCATCACCATATCCACGGCCTCGTCCGTCATGGGAGCGCCGCACCATGCGCAGAAAGGTGTTTCTACATCAGGGGTTCTCCCGCATTTTGTACATCGGCACTGTATATTTCCAGCTCCCAAAGGCGGCAAATAGTGTTTCCACACACCCCTCCAGACCTTCTCCACCTTATCCCGGCTGATTTTCCCCATATATCTACAAATCCTCCATTCTGTGTAGTATTATTTAACTGCGTGGAAAGTGAGGTGATTTCATGGTCATGCATCCAGTTTCCTCAACGGACATAGCCAGTATCGGATATGAAAATGGGACTCTCTACATCTCATTTCATAAGGGTGGCACCTACGCCTATTTCGGTGTCCCGCAGTCTGTATATGCTGGGCTCATGTCCGCAGGGTCCCACGGAAAATACTTCCACTCATTTATCAAGGGTAGGTATGGATATTCCAGGGTCTAATCTATAACTACCAGCACCACCGCAGGGCCGTTTACTGAGACTGTCACATCTTGGTACGGCTCTGCGATGTGTGTTTCTACGCCCTCACGCTTTCTTAGTTCGTCTACCAGATCGCAAGTCTTAAACTCAGATAACTGCTCCCGGCTGACGGGACGGAGGGCGGAGAGGGCCAGCGTAAATGCGTCCCTGATTACCGATTTTCCAGGATACATCTCCCTGGCTGTCGTCAGAATCTCAACCGCGTCTTCCCGCGTCATGGCTGGGCCTCCTTTCCATCCCCAAGCGCCAAGTATCCGCCTTGATAGAGCTGGTACAGCGTCCGGCCCTTCCCGTCTGTCAAATAAGGCAAAAACACCTCGTCGAGCTGGACTTGTCCGGCCTCGATAATCGCCATCTGTGCCATAATCCAGTCCCGCACGTTGCGCCAGGCTGTGCGCTCGGCCTGCCCCGGAGTTGCTTTCACTTTCTGTCGGGCGAATACCGCTCGAACGCCCTCCACATTGGCCGGGAGTGCGAACCCGCGTGGCCCGTCCTGTGTCTCAATGCCAAACATAACACCAATGGGATGCCCCGCCGCGTCATAGTCTACCATGATCTTCCGTGCCCCATGGCTGGCAAGTGCCCCTTGGATTTCCCCCAGGCTTTTATAGACATCAATGGTGGTCGTATAATTCTTAATCGCCACTTTTCATTCCCTCCAGCATCTCCATCTCCTCCGCGCTCAGGATCGGCGCGCGGGTGTTCCAGTCCTCAATAGCTGCTCTGTCTACATCTTGCCACCGTTCCATCGGAAGCTGTCTATGCGTAACAGTCCGGACTCCACACTTTTTGCATTGCACTACCGCTTGTCGGCAATGTGCGATCTGACGGCTTGGAAAACCCTTTTTGAACTTAGCCTCACTGCCACAGCACGGACACGGCAGCAGCACCCCCGCCTCCGTCAGCCGTCTGGCCGCCTCGTGGTCGCCCAGCAGGGCAGCCCGAACGTCCTCGATCATGCTGTTTTCTCCTTTCGTTTTCTACGCTGATTCAAAAGCTCGAACCGATATCCTCTGGGGTCTAGCACACCATGGTATAGCCTCCTGTCCATAGCAGAGATAGACAAGCTGTTCTTCCTGGCCGCATCGGTGACGCTTGGATATATCACTTCATTCCCGTGCAGGTCCAGGCGAATAACGGGCCTTTTATGGGGCCGTCCATGATATTTTCGCCCAGCCTGTCCTGGTTTGACCGCAACAAGATTTCTCAGCTCACAATCCAGCTTGACGCCGTTTCGGTGTGTGATATGTAGTCCATCCCGCTTTGCCCGGCCTTCCCAAAAGGCATCATCCATTAGCCGCACAAGAGCCGCCTTGTACTGTTTCCCTTCCACTGTCCGCAGGTAGACCACCGCCCGGTTTCCGCTGATTCTTGCCCTGATATCGATCCACTGTTTTCCGTCCCACTTCTGGACCTGGGCCTCCTCGTTAATGCGGTAAGGGTATTGATAGCCATCGATTTTTCTCCAGGTCATACACTCACTCCCTCCAGCCCGGCACCGGAGAGAAGCTGCGGCTCCAGGAGCACCCTCCGCATGCTTTCTGACAGGTCCAACATGGATTTTCATGCATACGGCCTGCCCCCCGGCATGATCTCGACCTTGATGGCGCCCCCATCCCAGAACTCATGCGACACCATCTTGACCCATTTCCGGTTATCATCCGGTAATATGTAGCCTTTCATTGCGTCCAGAAACGCTTTCCCTAAAACTGCATGATTATCGCAGTCCAGGCCGTCATCCCAATAAAATCTCACCTTCACCGGTCGGTCTAGCATCCTGTTCCTGATCCCAGCTTTATGCATAGCTGCTCGGGCGATCATGTGGAGCTCTTCGGCATCCTTCCGCCGCTTCTGTGGATGCTTGCCCGCATAATAGGCGTTCAGTCCAAATCTTCGGTTCCATTCTGACTTCCCTTTTTTGGTCGTTGGGTAGTTGATAATAAAACTCAGCATTTCCCTGCCTCCAGGCTCTTTTGTTCTGTCATCGACCCTATCATGGCCTTGATATCCGGCGGGAGCGCATCATACTCCCGGTCTGCCGCCCGTCTAGCTCTGTAACTGCGCTGGAAATTTGATGCAATTACGGTCGAAAACGTGTTTTCATCCGTCTTTGCCCAATCGACCAGGACAGATGGGTCATTGACACATCTCTGGATGTCGTTCGGGAGCGACCGATATGCCTTTTCCGGGTCGTTCCAGTCCAGCTTGCGAACGGCCTTTGCAACGATCGCCCAAGCTTCTCCTTCGGTCCGCTCCTGTGGAGCGGTGATCTGTCTGACTTTTGCCTTGACGGTCCCAATGCTAGGCGGAAAATTTCCAGGGTCAGAGACGATCAGCGCCTTTATTGCAGCGGCCACGACCACCGCATCATCGTCCGCAAACATGCTTGACCACAAGATCAATGCTTTTTGAGGATCAGGCGCATTTTTCCCGTTGTAAAACTGCGGATATGCGATAGTCAGGATATCCATGATCTGTGCGGTCTCCTGTAGCGTCATGTCTGGCCCTCCATTCCCGCTGCGATCTCAGCAAACGTCTTTTTTCGAGTATTCTCTGCCTGCGCTTGCTTAGGATAGACTGACTGCCAGCAGTGCAGGACCGCCTCGTTGAGAAGTTCGATGCGCTCATAGCCTGACGCCGCATCATCCAGCTTCGTGCATAGCTGCCGCTTTGCCCGGTCTGTCATGGGACGCTTTATACTTTTCCGCATCTGCTCAAAGTCCCGAAGCGCAGCCAAAAGCTCTCTGTTCTCCCCAGCATACTCGGCAAACACATCCCCGCCCCCCTTGGGGGGGCTTGGGGGGGTATTATTCTCCTTCTCCTTCTTTTTCGTCTTCTCCTTCTCCTTCTCTTTGGCATTTTCGGCATTGCCGGACATGCCGTTGCATGCCGTTGCATCCCACCGCTTTCTCGCTTTCTCTGCTTGGGCGGCGGAATACTCATCATAGGACTTCTTATCCCGGTCTATCTGAGACTTGAAGGCTGGAAACAGATATCGCTCATTCCCACTGAGCTGCGGCACTTCTCCCGTCTTACTGTATAATAGGCAAGCCGTAAAAAGTCGCCCCTTCTCAGCGTCTGTGAGGGCTTCCATTACCTCCAGGTAGCTGTGATAGGCCGGGAAATATTCCCTTGCCATCGTATTTCACCCCCTTAGAACGGGAGTTTTCCATCCTGATCTGTAAGCTCAGCAAACTGCTCATGCTCATCATTTCCATATTGAGCATCGGACCCAGGATCTCGTTTGGAGTCCCCGAAGTAGACATTGTTTGCAATGACCTCAGCACTCCGGCGTTTGTTGCCGTCCTTGTCCGTCCAGTCACGGAGCTGAAGGCGGCCATCTACCACGGCCATGCGACCTTTTGTGAAGTAGCGGCTGACAAACTCGCCGGTCTGCCGCCAGGCTACCACATCAATAAAATCGGTAGTGCAGTCTCCAGTAGCCTTGTCCTTAAAATCCCGGTCCACCGCCAGAGTGAAGGAGGCCACAGCCGTTCCGGTCTGGGTGTGCCGGAGCTCTGGATCTCGGGTCAAACGTCCCATAATAGTGATATGGTTAAGCATTTCTATTCTCCAATCTGTATTCGGCATAGCTGACACTATCGCCATACCTGTTTTTTCCTGATACCATACGGCTGGAGATAGGATGTCCAGCATGACGCAGGTCCCAGATACGGGCCCCCAGGCGGTAACATCCAAGGTCCTGAATGGCCTGCATGGGGTTGATGGTCCCAAAGTCCTCCATATAGTGCAGCACTCGCTCACACTGTGTCAGTCCCATTTTTTGTACCTCACCTTCTCCTCGCTCCAGTCAGGGTAAAATCCTTTGAGGTAGTCGATGATATAAGTACGGATGTCCTCCCGGCTGTTAAATCCCAACGGGCGAAGCCGGTCCATAAACAGTCCTTCATCAAAAGCATAGTGACATTTATCACAGAGGGTGACGATGTTCTCCTCGACCCCCATTCCGCCCTGAGATCTGCGCACCACATGACAGTGGGGACCGCCAGGAGCACCGCAGAGGATACAGGTTGCCGGGCCGTGGTTACAGTCTCTTTCGGCCACAGCAGCCTTTACCTTCACCGGAATGGATGTTGCCCTAGTCTGACGATGCACGTCCCCATTCCTCCTTCATAGCCGCAAGCTTTTCAGGCGGCAACGTCTCAATGCCAAGGTCTTTGCAATCCTGCACGATGCTGTCAATGAGTCTGGACATCTGCTTTGTGTTATAGGTAGAGGAACCATAGTAGGCCCTCACCACCACCCGGTCTCCGTCTCGGCCATAGTCTACCTGTTCTGTGGGCCATCCGGTGCCAAGCTTCTCCCATGCCACTCGGAAAGTCTTTGCTTCATCCTCGGTCAATGAAAAGTCCTTATATGGACCAACTTCCCGAACCTTCTGGAGATAGAGTTCCTCCTTCGTGGAGCGGATAGCGTCCGCCAGCTTGTCCAAAAGGACCCAACAGTAGGCATTGGCATCCAGGCTCCGCTTTTCCCGGTGCTCCTTGATCTCGCAGTCATAGAGACGATTTTGCTTGTCCAGGATGAAGTTTCTGGCTAGAGCCGGCTCATTGACTTTTATACAGAGCCATACCCCGCCGTCCATCTGTATCTTGGCATCTTGAAATGTAAGATTCATTTACTTGCCGCCTTTTCAGCCGAAAAAGCTTTCTTTTGGCACGCCGGACATAAGGGACGCCCAAATCTTCCGGTGGAGTATGTCACGATCTCTTGTGCAGGCCAATCGCTTCCATCTCGTTTCAAAGTCCCAAATATGGTTTGTCCACAGTCAGAGCAAAGCGTCCCATGGTGTGATTCATTCCCTCTTCTGGTCCGCTCAGTATATTCGTCCGTGTCCGCATCCTTGGTATCGTCAATACAGAACAGACCATTCAGAGCGTATTTTCTAGCATAGCTGGATGCGGTTCCGGTAATCTGAGCCTCATCCATTCCCTTCTTCTCAAACGCTTCACGGGCGTATGCGCTGTTTTTAATGGCTGCTTCGCTGTCTGTATCCCTAAGTGTTGCGGTAGCGCAGATATAATACCGGTCGCCTACATTCATCAAATCGTCTCCGACCGTGAGGACAAGCCCATATTTCTTCAACAGTGGTTTTACTGCTTCCAGAATATCCTCACAAGAGCGGTATTTATAGCCACCAAATTTATTTGTCTGTCCTTTAGGCGCTTTCAGCTCTGATTGCAGAGCCAAAACTCGTAAAATAAAGCTCTCCATATCTTCCTCCTAATTCAGCCATTCCCGGTAGTCCGGTCCGTTCATTTCAATGTATTCCTCTAAGATATCCGGGTATCCAAGGCGAAGCCATCTGATAAGGAGATCGGGTCTCTCATTGATAAACTGCTCCCGATTCTCTGGGCTGTCTTGATTCTCTGAGTTCACATATTCTGGATATCCCGTCCGCATGGCAGCGGTGATGTCTGGATGTTCGATGTTCTCCATTTCATCACCCCATGACCCAAAAGGCAAATGCCATACCGCCCCAGAAGGTCAGGCAGAGCATTGCTCCTATTCCAATCATCCAGCGGACCTCTCGGGCCCTCTGGCGGCGCTCTTCTCGTGTTCTCATTTCTTCCTTCTCCTATCCCATATGTCCCAAATTATCAGCGCCATTGCTACAATAATGCAGGCGTATGCGCCCACGAGCATCCAGTCACGCAAGCCGTTTCCCTCCCAACGTCATCAAATAAAACCATTGCTCCTGAGTGAGACGAACCTCCTGCTCGTCCAGGATCTTTGCAATAGAGCCTTCGCCGCATCCGATCTCATGGGCAAGGCCCCTTTGTGAGAGCCGGTGCCGCTCCATAGCTCGCTGGGTGATCCGGCGGATGGCCTCATTCGGCGTCATCGTCACGCCTCCCCATATACCGGATCAGCTCATCAAACGTCATGCCATAGGCCGCCCGGGTCAAGCGGTCCATCAGAAGCTTAGTGTTGCTGGCCTGACGCTCAAGGTCTTTTATTGTACTTTTCTCATCCATATTCTTTCTCCTTCCTCTTGACAGGCTCGAAAGAACATGGTACATTTGTTCTATCAAGCCTGACTGCCGCTTTCAATCAGGTTTGCCAGCCCTGGTCGGCGGTGGTTCGCTGGCCGGGGCGCTTTTATTTGGCCGAAAATGCCTCTTCGTAACTCATTTTGGTGACATTCAAAAGTTTATCTATTGTGGTCTTATTAGCCGTACCTTTCCCAGTTAAAAATCTGTAAAGGCAGGCAACAGAAACGCCTGAATAACGGGCCAATTTTGAACAAGAAATTTTATTTTCTAACATCCATTTTGAAACGCCCTTATAAACGCAAGAATTTGCGCTCATTTCTATACGGCTTATTTTTGGTTCCGGAAGATGTTGTCGAATACATTGTCTGGAAACTCCGAAATGCTTCCCGATTTCATCGCACGAAGCGCCTTCAAGATACATTCTATACGCCTCTACCTTTTCATCTATTGTCATGTGATCCTCCTTGTATTCCTCCCGCCCTCGTGTTACAATACAAGGGACAGGATGATTTCACTGGTCATCGGTTCTTGCCCTCTCCCGTGTGCCACCACGGGCGGGGGCATCCTCATTTTCCAAGGTCCCCTCCATGTACTGGATGAAAGCAAGGCGAGGGATCTTTACCCGGTTCCCAATCAGTGTTACAGGGAACCCAAGTAGCTCCGGCCTCTTCTTCGCCGCCACTCGGATATAGTGTGGATCACAACCAAGTGGGCCGGCGGCTTCTGATGGAAGAAGGACATCTTTGTTCATGGCTTTGATTTCTGCCAACGTCATAACGTCTCCTTTCTGCCGAAGATGCGGCTACGTTTTAGTTATGATTTGGATTAACTCAAATGCGAGCCAAACGCCGAATACAGACCCTATGATAGAAGAAACGATTGACACCAAAAGGTCGTGAGCAAACAGCCAGTCCCATATGATATCTACAGCATCTATCACAAATACTTTTGCTTTTTCTTTCATCACGAGTCCTTTCTCGTGCCCCGCCCCGTTATGTAACGCAATTCTCCGCCTTTTAACGGCTTTGGATGCCCAATCCTGCGGTTAAAGTAATCTGCCCACATAGACCCTGGAATGACCTTGACTGTACGAGAAGTACCGTCCTTCCAATTCACCATTCGAGCCGTTGTGGGTGGCGCTCCATCAAGGACTACTACTAAGTCATCTGGAAATTCCTTCGAGAAATGTTGTTTCATTTTTTCACCACGCTTAACCCGCGCCGGGAGTGTAGCCGCACTCCCGGCTTTTTTATGCCCCCTGGTCGTCGGCTTGCTTACCCCGTTGCCCCGTGATAGAATGAGATCAGAAAGGGGGTGAGTTTTTGGAATCTGTAAGACTGACAAAGAGTGCCGAGTATTTGCTTTGCGTCCTATATGATTCTTACTTACAACGAGTAAAAAATGGAGAATCATCTAGTCGCGCAAAATCCTTTGGTGGAAGTGGTCAAATTAAAGATAATTTTATTAAGAGCTGGAGTGTTGATGATGTAGATGAGGCGATAAAGGAATTATCAAGGAAGGATATGGTTTCTGCCTTTTTTGCGGATAATTCCGTTTGGAATTGTAGCCTCTCATCAGACGGCATTTCTTACATGGAACATAGATTCGGAGATAAATTTGACCAACTTATGGACCGAATAGCAGCCTTGCGGTCTGCTATATTTATTTAATCAGTTATAATCCAGTCATCCGCCAACAGATCCCCTGCCATGGGCTGCCACCCTCGGCAGGGATTTTTACTAAGTTTTGATTCCAGAACACAGCAATCCGGTGTGTCAGTCGGCAACAGCTTTACGCTTAAATGTGAATATGAGCCATAATCGTCCACCCAACTCTTTCTGGTAATAAACGGCCTTTCAGCCGTCCTTGCTCTAATAGCTTCATGGATATACATTGGTTTTCACCTCCTTTATTCCCGCCCCGTCAGGGGCGGATTATTTTTCCATTTTCATGGAATAGTCCGGTTTATTGTGCTTCTGAACTGGTATCCTGACTGCAATCCTGAATCTCCAAAATATCCCTGATGGCCTGGACAATCTTAGGGGCATTACGCTTTCCCTTTAAAATCTTATCCATGTACCCGCTGTCTGCAAAAAGCCCCGTCCGGTTTGTGATCTCCTCCTCGAGCCACTTCTGCGTCTTGCCACGCTTCAATAGCTCCGTCTTTACGCACAAACCAAATGGCGTGAATTTGCATGAATCCACGAAAATACCTCCTTTCGTACTTTTGCTCTTGACGGTACGCTCTAAAGTACTTATAATGTAAGTACCACCAAACAGAACAAGTGCTTTATCACGTGCCTGTGCTTGTATTATAGTCCGCTGTCGCGTACTTTTCAAGTGCTTTCGGCGCGAAAAAGTACTTTTGTTTCTTTGCACAATTTCGGAGGTACTTTTATGTGGACTTTATACGAAAGCATTTTATCTCTATGTAAAGAGCGCGGGATAAAAGGAGGAAAGATGTGTGTTGATCTTGGCTTGAGTAAAAGCCTGATGACCGATTTAAAATCTGGGAGGAAAAAGAGTATAACTGCTGAAACCGCGCAAAAAATTGCTGACTATTTTTCGGTTTCTGTTGACCGTGTATTAAACGGGCCAGAAACAAAAAAAGCACCCACCGATGGTGAGCGCATAGTCAGCGACGACGATATTATGTTTGCCCTGTGGGGCGACTCCGACGACGTGGACGAAGACGACCTGGACGACGTAAAGCGATACGCCGCCTTTGTCCGGGAAAGGAAGAAGAAAAAATGATGGACCTGATGGGCCTATACCGTCTTGCAGAAGATAATGATATTGCGGTAGATTGCTTTGAACTGAAAAAGCGGGAGGCCCTTTCGGTCATGGATAACGATGGGGCTTGCTATATTGCAATCGATCCATTTAAATTAGCTTCGGAGCTAGATGAAAAAATGAAGCTAGGACACGAACTTGGACATAGCATGACGGGTAGTTACTATAACAAGTATGCGACTTGTGATGTAAGGCGGAGGCATGAAAATCGTGCAGACAAGTGGGCAATCAATGAATTTGTTTCGGAGCAAGAATTGGACGAAGCCATTTCTGACGGTCATACAGAGATGTGGGACTTGGCAGACTATTTCCATGTTACTGAGGACTTCATGCGAAAGGCCGTCTGTTGGTACACTTACGGAAATTTGGCAACGGAACTTTATTTTTAGTGAGCCAAGGATGAATGGTTGTAAAGCAGGGAGGAGAACGAAAAATGGTATGCCCAAATTGTGGAAAAGAAATTAGCGCATCTCGATTTTGCCCAGAATGTGGGATTGAATTGAATGGGTCTTCATATGTAGAAACCTATGAAAAGAGACCTAAGAAACCTATTTTTAAACGTTGGTGGTTCTGGGTAATTGTTTTCGTCATTCTATTAGCGAGCATAGGCTCTAAAGTTGGAGAAGATTCACAACATTCTACTGACCATAACGAGGACGATAATACTCAACAAATCGCTCCCCACACAAGAGAAGTTGCTATTGCAAATGATGGGATTATTTACACATCCATAAAGATGTCTGATTCGTATTTCTCGATACTTAAAAATTCTATTTCAGATCTTGAGTCTGGGACTAGTTTGCTTGAGACCTACGAGACTTGTGAAGATATGATGCGAGTGCTTTCTGGATTTAGAGATAGGCTTAAAGAAGTAAATGATTCAGCAGTCGAAAATTATGTGGATAAGGCGGATAGCTATATCTCAAACCTGTGGTTAATTGCAAAGGACATTTCCGATTATATAGATGACGGTAAAATGTCTGATTTAAGTGATGCAAAAGAAGGAATCGTCCTCATTCCAACCTATCAGACTAGAGTATTGGATGCTAGGAGCGAATACTTACTTGCTTCTGGATTGACGCAGGATGAAGCAGACTCTCTTTTGACCGAATATATTGACGAAAATTAAAAAGTAAAAGAAATTTCGAGGTCTTATCAATATGAACCACCCCCAAAACAAGGACATCACCTCATGGACGGTAGAGCGCATCAAGTCCCTTGACGATGACTCGTTCTGCGCTGAAGCTCGTGCGTTCCTGACCTACGCCCGATCCCGCAAGGGGGAACTGTCCGAGGAGGAGCTGCGGCATATCATCCAGCAGACTGAGCAGATCAACGCCGAGCTGGGCCGGAGAGAGAAGAGGAGGAAGGGGCTGTTTGGGTTTTTGGGGAAATAAAAGCCCCGCCCGAGGTGGCGAGGATGAGAAACTAGAAAGGATAATTGTATGGGAGATAAAAAGACAGCAATCAAGTTGTTTGAAAGTAAGGAAATCAGAACAGCTTGGGATTCTGAAAAAGAGGAATGGTATTTTTCAATCCAAGATGTTGTAGAGGCGTTAACCGATAGTGCAGATGTAAAACAGTATATTAAAAAGATGAAATCCAGAGACCCAGAATTAAATTTGAACTGGGGTACAATTTGTACCCTGGTTACAATGACGGCTGCTGATGGAAAATCTAGACGTGTACAAGCAACCGACACAAAAGGAATGTTGAGAATTATCCAGTCTATATCATCTCCTAAAGCAGAGCCTTTCAAACAATGGCTTGCCATGGTAGGTAGCCAGCGTTTAGACGAAACAGCTGATCCTGAATTGGCAATTCAAAGGGCCCTTTATAATTACAAGAAAAAAGGGTATTCCGACAAATGGATCACACAACGTCTTAAATCTATTGAATTTCGCAAGGAGCTTACCGATGAGTGGGACCGGGCCGGGATTAAAGACTTAGAGTATGCAATTCTCACCAACGAATTAACAAAAGCATGGGCTGGAATGACTACAGGGGAATATAAAGCATACAAGGGACTGAAAAAGGAAAGCCTCCGAGACAATATGACAAATACTGAATTAGTCCTTAATATGCTTGCGGAAGTATCCACAACCGAAATTTCAAGAGCTACCAACCCACAAGGACTCGAGCCAAGCAAAAAGGTTGCACAACAAGGTGGTGCCATCGCCAAAAACGCCCGGCAAGAACTAGAGGAGAAAACAGGGAAATCTGCAATTTCCAAGCATACAGCAAAAGACATAAAGGAACTTGATAAATAAAAATCCCCACCCGGCGCTACCAACACCGGGCAGGGAAGGGGGGCAGAAGCTATGGTCGGCGATCTGCCCTTCTATTTTACATGATAGGAGGGAAACTGTCAATGAAATGCAGAAAATGCAGGGGAGAAATACCAGATGGAAGCCGGTTCTGTATGCTCTGCGGAGTTGCACAAAATATCAGGCAAAATCCAAAAGGCCGCGGAAATGGTCAGGGCTCCGTGTATCAGCTTCCCAACAAAAAGTGGATCGCCGTAAGGACCATCGGCTATGAGCCCGCAGCAGATGGAACTATGCGGAGGATCACCCGCTCAAAATCTGGATTCAGGACGAAAAAAGAGGCTGTGGAGTATCTTCCATTGGTTGGGCGAGAAGACAAAACACGTCCCACCACTTTCATCGAACTCTATGATTCGTGGGAGCCGACCCACCGAGCCGGAAAGTCAACAATGGACTGCTACCGGGCTGCTAAAAAGTATTTCAGGCCCATTTGGCATCAGAAGCTGGCAGACATTACAGTGGATGATCTTCAGGAGTGTTTAGACTCCTGTGGGAAGGGAAAGCGAACGCAGGAAAATATGAAAGCTCTGGCCGGGCTTATCTATAAGTATGCGATCCCGCGCAATATGGCAAAAATCAATATGGGCCAGTATCTGATCGTTGGGGGAGAGGCTGGTTCTGGAAAGGATGCACTACCTGAGGCTGCTGTCAGGTCCATAGAGGCTCATATCTCATCGGTCGTAGGTGCGGACTATGTTCTATGTCAGTGTTATTTAGGATTCCGTCCATCTGAGTTTCTTGCATTGGACGCCATCAACTATAATCGAAAAGAACGTGCATTTATTGGTGGTGCAAAAACAGACGCCGGAAAGGACCGTATCGTCACAGTATCTCCGAAGATCCAGCCTATTGTGGACCGACTTACAAAAGACAAGCTCTCTGGTCCGGTCTTCTGCT
>ENA-OPBS01000347-OPBS01000347.1-human-gut-metagenome-genome-assembly--contig:-NODE-347-length-39185-cov-22.819780_pt1 | contig 39185 bp, 33 predicted proteins | sample MGYA00241074_ERZ501463 | MGnify/ENA primary metagenome ERZ501463 (study PRJEB25962, sample SAMEA2042578) | human gut metagenome | biome: human gut; feature: human-associated habitat; material: faeces...
TTCCTAACATGATTGCCAATTCTACCCATGTGGCAGTAGATAAAGTGGAAGAACTCAAACCCTTCTTCGAAATCAAGATACCTGCCATGGTAGATGTGATGAGTGCCCTCGTTTTCTCGTTCATTGCCGGACTGGGCATTGCCCACAAAGGCAGCCGCACCATGCAGAACGTTTTTCAGGAATTCAAGGAAATCGTATCAGGTATCATTGCCAAAGTCATCATTCCCCTACTGCCCCTTTATATCTTCGGCATCTTCCTGGGCATGACTTTCTCCGGCGAAGCCTACCACATTCTGCTGGTCTTCGCACAGATTATCCTCGTGATTCTCGTACTTCATATCGTCATCTTACTTTACGAATATCTGTTGGCTGGCGGCTTGTCCCACAAGAATCCTTTTAAGCTGTTATTCAACATGTTGCCATCCTACTTCACGGCACTTGGCACATCATCATCAGCAGCCACCATTCCGGTAACTCTGAAGCAGACCTTGAAAAACGGCGTCACCGATGGCATTGCCGGATTCACCATTCCGCTCTGTGCCACCATCCATCTCTCGGGATCAATGATGAAGATTACCTGTTGTGCGCTCACCATCTGTCTCATCAATGGTATGCCGTGCAATCTCCCCCTCTTCCTCAACTTCATCTTCGTGCTTGCCATCTGCATGGTAGCAGCTCCGGGAGTTCCGGGAGGAGCCGTCATGGCAGCGCTAGGTCCGCTAGCCTCAGTTTTAGGTTTCAATGCTGATATGCAAGCACTTATGATAGCCCTCTATATTGCGATGGACAGTTTCGGCACCGCCTGCAATGTAACCGGCGATGGCGCCATTGCTATAGTCGTGGATAAGATATTCAGAAAGGATAAATAAAAAATAAAGAGGTGTGTCATAAGTCCATCACACCTTTTTTTTTCAAAAAGCCACAATAGATACCATCTATCAACTTATAGCCAGAATCTTTCGTTTATCTATAATAAAAGTATTATCTTTGCAGCCGAAATCAAAATTACAAATAAGAAAATAAAAAAACAAAGAGAAAAATGACAATGGAAACAAGAAAAGAAATAGCAGCAGAAAAGAAACGTTGTGGCTCACATAATTGCACACAGGCTGTGCTCTGCACCTACCACGACTTCACCGGTATGGACGAGGAAACCATCAAGAACGCTGGCAATGCCTTTGCTGCAGGTATGGGTAACATGGAGGGAACCTGCGGAGCCCTCGTTGGCGCTGGCATCGTACTTGGACTCGCAACACAAGACAAGGCGAAGTCTATCAAGGGCATGAGAATGATAATGGATAAGTTTAAGCAACGCAATGGTGCCACACAATGCAAACTGCTGAAAGGTGTGGGCACAGGCAAGGTGCTTCGCGAGTGTCCGCTCTGCGTGGCTGATGCATCTGAATTTCTGGAAGAGATACTGGAAAAAGAAGGTATTCAGAAGTAAGTAACAATATGGCTAAGTATAAAGCAATTAACGAGCAAAACCGCTGCGTGGCATGTGGTGTTTGCGTGAAAGTATGTCCTAAGGATGCCATCAGCATCTACAAGGGATGCTATGCCCAGATAGATGAGGAGAAGTGCATAGGCTGCGGCATCTGCGAGAAAAACTGTCCGGCAGGAGTAATCCATAAAGTTTTAAGACAACCCGTTTAATTTCATCAAATTGATTCGCATGGCAAAACAGAAAAATAAGAAATGGAGTGATTACCTGTGGCTCGTATCTGCCACCTATTTCATCCTCGGATTCTTCAATATCGTGTTCGCATGGCTCGGAGTCATCTGTTTTCTGATTCCGCTGCTCATGGCCATATTCGGAGGTGGAAAGGGATATTGCAACAACTATTGTGGACGAGGACAACTCTTCCTGCAAATAGGAAACACCCTGGGATGGTCGCGCAAGAAGGCGGCACCAAGATGGTTCTCGTCTAAATGGTTCCGCCATGGCTTCCTCCTGTTCTTCATGTTCTTCTTCATACAGATGATCATCCTCACCACAATGGTGGCAAAGGGCACAGAAGATCTCCATCAGACCATCCACCTGCTATGGACCTTCAACGTGCCATGGCATTGGGCTTACCCGGTAGAGATTGAGCCATGGAAGGCGCAGTTTGCCTTCGGTCTCTACGGCATCATGCTCACCTCGCTGATTGTAGGCGTTCTGCTCACCATTATCTATCGTCCAAGAACCTGGTGCGTGTTCTGTCCTATGGGCAACATGACACAGCTGATATGTAAACTCAAAGCAAGATAAATTAAAGCAAGATAAATTAAAGCAAAATGAATCTGCAACAACTCAAATATATCGTAGCAATCAACCGCTTTCGCAACTTTGCGAAGGCGGCAGACTCGTGCAATATTTCCCAACCCACACTCAGCGCCATGCTGCTGAAGTTAGAAGAAGAACTCGATGTGCGCATCTTCGACCGCACCAACAAACAGGTAACACCAACGAGTGCAGGAGAGAAAATCATCCTTCAAGCTAAAAAGACACTTTTGGAGCTAGAGAAAATCACAGAACTCGTGGCTGAAGAAAAGAACCAGATTGGCAAATCTCTGTCTCTCTCCGTAGGTCCCTCCATTGCTCCTTACATTCTTCCCAAATTCATCAAGCATTACAGAAAAGATTATCCTGAAGTAAACCTCTCTATTCAAGAGATGAAATCAGAAGAAATGTTTCATGTTTTGCAAGATGGAGAAATAGATGCTGGCATTGCCATTTCAGACCTGCCTCGTAAAGGAATACTTGAGATTCCGCTTTACACAGAACGCTTTTATGTATATTTATCGGAAGACTGCTGGCGCAAGCTGCCCGTGTTCAAGCCAGAGAATCTGGAACATGAGAACATGTGGATTATGAAAGAAGCACAATGCCTTCGCGATAGTGCCTTCTCCTTCTGTAAAGCAAGGAGCAAAGGGCACCACATCTATGAGTCAGGCAGCATAGAAACTTTAATTCGCATCGTGGATGAGAACGGCGGGTTCACCATCATTCCAGAGATGCACCTCGAATTCCTAAATGAAGCACAACGCAAGAATGTAAGAAAGATAGAAGGAGATTATCTTTCCCAGAGACGCATCTCCCTATACATTAGGGAAGACTATATCAAAGAACGGATGCTTAACACCATCATCAACAGCATGAAAGAATTTATGCCAGCGCAGATGATGAATGAAGGCAACTGGAAATATGGGATAAGACTGTAAAACTGGAGACTCCAGTTTTACAGTAAACTTGAAAATTTAGAACTTAATCCAGGTCAGCTTCTTCCAAATTCCCTCGAAAGGACCATGGGAGTGATACTTGAGCCAGAGGTTGGAGAAGAGGCATTGCACTACCACCATGGCAATACCCACAAAGAAGGCATAGGTGATGCCGAGTTTCGTCTGGAGATTGAAGCCATAATAAGCAAACAGTCCACAACCGATGATAGACTGGAGAAAGTAGTTGGTCAAACTCATCTTGCCAAACTGGCGCAGGAACGACAATCCCTTTCTGAACCATTCCTTTCCGTACCACAACAATACGAATCCTGATACTACAAACGAGAGGATGAAGAAGTTGTAGATAGGATAAAGCCAATTGTTCCATGTTTCCATGTGGCGCACATCAGCTATGCCTCCCACAATCAATACCAGGATGGAAACCACCAGCACCTTCTTCCACAAAGCCAGGTTGTTGTTCTCATTGTAGAACCAACGCTTTCTACCCACCAGCATTCCGAGTACGAAAAGGCAGATGGTCTGCGTATGTCTTCCCTTCATCAGGCACCAGTAATAGGTAGCCACCTGTCCGTATCGCAGGTTGCCATAAGCATTCTCCAGGAAACTGCCGTGCTGATGACCATGATACATGTTTCCATACACCTCTCCCAACGACGATGCATCTACCTGCCATCCGGTAATGAGGGAGTAGATTTCTATCGGCTGGATAAAGAGAAAGGCAACCACCCACCAGAGCCATTTGGTAGGAAGATAACTCAATGGGATGAGAACCAGTCCATAGATGGCATAGGAGAAGAGGATGTCGCCATCAAAGAAGGCGGTGTTCACGATACCGAGCATTGCCAGGAGGAACATTCGCCAGGCGAATCTTCCAGAAAAGCAATTTCCCCGCTGCTGCTGGTTATCATTCATAATAAAGAAGCTCAATCCGAAGAGCAGGGCAAAGATGCCATACATCTTTCCCGACAGCAGCAAAGCCAGCACATCTGCCATCCAATCATCACAACCCAGCGTATAAGCATGCGCTATGCTTCCATCGTACATATTGAAATGCTCCACAGAGTGATAGAGAATAATACCTGCTACGGCCAATCCTCTCAAGGCATCAGCCACGTCAATACGGCTGTTTTTCAATCCTAATGTCTTGTAAAAATTCATTTTGATAATGTTATGTTAGTTATTATGAGTTGGCAAAGGTATAACATTTTATTGGAAAAAGCGAAGAAATTCATATTTTTTTCGAATCACTTCGATTCTGACATATCCGTCAGAATCGAAGTGAAAGCCAATCATCGAACTTCACGTTCTGAAAGATATGGATGCCCAGCTTCTCGGCAGCCTCGCAGTTTTCCTTCAGATCATCGAAGAAGAGGGTTTCATCGGGATGGATGTTCGCCTGCTTGACTACCTCTTCATAGATACGGGCATCAGGCTTAGCCAAATGCATTCGCTGAGAGAGGAAACAGTGCTCGAAATAATCCTCTACCCCATGGTTCTGATAAGGGAAGAGATGCTCCACGCAATAATCCCAATGTATATCAATGGTATTACTCAGGAGGAAGAGGCGGTAACCAGCCTTCTTCAACTGCAGGAGTCGCTTCTTTTTCTCATCAGGAATCTCCACCAGCATCTTGTTGGCAGCATCGATGATCTCTTCATTCGTCACATCAGCTCCAGTCAACTCACGGGCTGCATCGCAGAATGCTTCGGTGTTAATCATTCCCACACCCAGTTTGCTCATCAGCTTCATCCCCTCACTCTGGGGATTCGGATTCGCCAGTTCCCCCATTCCTATCGCCTTGAAAGCCCCGATGCATCCTTCCGGATTGAGTTTCACCAGGACATTACCTAAATCGAATATGATATTCTTGTATTGCATAATCTACACCTTATTTTAAATCGCACTTTTAATCTTTAATTAGATACTTTCTGCAAAAGTACTGTAAATTCGGGAGAAAACAAATGATTTGGAAAAGGAATGGCGGGAATATAACATTTATTAGTAAAAGAGGAAAGCCTATGTATGAGAAAGATTTTCCTCAAACTAATGCCACTATTGCCACACTCCAAGTTAGTCAATTGGTTTTTAGCTATTTAAGCATTGCAACAAGGGCATTTTCTATTATCACCTATTGCCACCTATTGCCACACTCGGGCGAAAAACGGGGGATTCTCAGCGAAAAAGCAGAGGAAGACTTATTGTTTTCGCAGAAAAACATTAAAAAAGTGGAGGAAAAGGCTTGCGGTTTCGAACATTTTTTTGTATTTTTGCAACCAACAGGAAAAATTCCTGCCGATTCCACCTAGAAGCTTGCGACTCCTGTGAAACCACTTTATACACATTTAACCCAAAAACCAATGACACAAGCAGATTTAGTCAGACTCTACTTCAACAAAGAAAGTGCTTACAACTCATGGGACTATTGCTTCAACCAGCAATGTCCACTGGCTCAGGAATGTGCACACTATCTGTCCGTCACCTACAAAAAACCGGAACAGACCAAAGGCTACGCCATCTATCCCGATGCCTACCACGACAACAAGTGCGAACATTTCCTGCAGCTGCAGATGATAAAAATGGCATACGGCTTTATGAATATTCTTGAAGAACTGAAGCGTAAAGACGAAGCCAGTTTCAGAGTACACATGACTTCCTACTTCGGAAGCAAGACTTCATACTATCGCTATAAATTAGGACAGACAGGACTCGTGTCTGAACAGCAGCAGTACGTGCTGAAATGGTGCCAGCAACATGGATACACCAACATGAGGTTCGACCGCTATGCAGAAGAGGTCAACTATTAACAGCCGCACGCCGATAAAGATTTTAACCCACGTACATGGTCACTCGTACCCGTGTACATGAGTATCCGTACCCATGTACACGGGTACGGATGACCAACACGATGAGCACGGATGACCGAGACGACGGGCACGAGTGCCCGGCATAGTCGGGCACCCGTGCCCAACGCCTTGGGCAAAGCTGGGCAAAACCATCGGCAATCATAAGTATCACCCTATCAACAAATTAGCAGAAATATGAAGTTTACTATTACAAGAATCAACAAGCAGAACAAGTTGATGGTCAGTTCGAAAACCGTAGAACGGTTTCTGGAGCGCATCGCTAAAGATGATGCCAAGCTGAGTGTCACCAATTTCAGAATGAGTGTGCCGCTCATGGAGGCCGACTACCAGTACTACAAAGGCATCAAGGAATGGCAGCACGTTTATCCAGCCGCAGAATTCAACAAGGATGAAAGCGGCAATCTCGTCTTCCAGAAATCAAACGGGCTGGTGATGCTCCACTTCATCAACCTCATGTCGGACCAGGAAAAAGATGCCGTCAAGAAGACGGTCAGTCTACTGCCGATGACCTTCGCTGCCTTCGAAGGAGCCGACGGCAGAAGCCTCATCGTGCTCGTAAGCATCTGCAACGAAGGCGGAAAAATCCCGACAAAAGAAGCCGACGCCGACTTACTCTACCAGTCTGCCTACGAACAGGTAAAAACGCTCTACCAGTCGCAGGTACAGGCAGCCATCAAACCCGAAAAACCATCATTGGCATCCAACTTCATGCTTACGCTTGATGCCTCTCCTTATTATAACAGCAAGGCTGTGGCGATGCGCATCTCCCAAAATATGAAGAGGGTAGCCTCAGCCCCTAAGAATGTAGACGATTTAAAGACATACGATGACTATGAATTCCTCTACCGCAAGGCAGCAGAAGAGACGAAGGAAGAGATGAAAAAAGCCAACATCTCATGGCAGAACGATGAAGACCGGTTCCTTGCCGGTTTCTCAGCCATCGCCATCAAGCTCTGCAACATGGGCCTCAGCGAAGAAGAAACTTTCATCCATATCCGCCGCAACAACTGGGGACATGTGACAGAAGAGAAACTCCGCCAGATAGTGGGCACCGCTTACGATATCCATTCCAAAGACAGGAAGACAGAGAAATCAGCCTCAGGCAGAAAAGGCCGTGCCGAAATTCTGCAGATGATCAGATACCTGGAGAGCCGGTACCAGTTCCGTTACAATACCGTGATGAAATATACCGAATACCGTCCGAACAATTCATGGGTTGGCGATTTCAGACCGGTGAATGCCCGTGTGCAGAAAATCATGACGCTGGATGTTCAGATAGCCGACATCCACGTAAGCATCAAGGATGTAAGGAATTTTCTAGAGTCAGACCGCATCAGAAACTACAGTCCGATAGAGTCCTATCTCTATGACTGTCTGGGAAAATGGGACGGCAAGGACCGCATCCGTGCCCTGGCACGAACCGTACCCACCAACAATCCTCATTGGGAAGACTGGTTTTACACCTGGTTTCTGGGAATGGTTGACCAGTGGCGCGGCATGTATCGCCGTCAATATGGCAACAGTACCATGCCGCTGCTCATTTCCAAGCAAGGTTACAACAAGAGCACCTTCTGCCGCCGTCTCATCCCTACCGAATTATCGTGGGGCTTCAGCGACAACATGATTCTGTCAGAAAAGCGTCAGGTATTGCAGGCGATGTCACAATTTCTGCTCATCAATCTCGATGAGTTCAATCAGATTTCGCCACAGGTTCAGCAGGGCTTTCTGAAGAATCTGCTACAGTTGCCTACGGTGAAAATCAAGCCGCCATACGGAAGTCATGTACAGGAATTTCCTCGTCTAGCCTCCTTCATTGCCACGAGCAACATGACCGATATTCTTTCCGACCCATCCGGCAACCGCCGTTTCCTGGGAGTAGAACTGACGGGGCCTATCGATGTGAGTGGCAGACTGAACTATGAGCAGCTTTATGCGCAGGCGATGCAAGCTTTGGAGCGTGGCGAAAAATCCTATTTCGACGCCAAGGAAACCGCCATCATCATGCAACATAACAGACAATTTGAGCAGATTTCCCCTATCAAGCAATGTTTTCTGCAGGTTTTCGAGCCTGCAAGTACCCCGGAAAATGGCGAATACCTGATGGCAGCCGCTATTTTCGACATTTTGAAGCAGAAATTCGGCTCTTCTCTCCAGGTTTCGAGCATACAGAAATTGGGCAGAGAGCTTCAGAATATTGAAGGTTTGAAGAACCGAAGAACAAGATTTGGTACTGAGTATCTGGTAGTTAGGAAATAACCTGTTCACTTTCCATCTCATTCCCTCATAAAAAGAGTGTGGCAATGCGTGGCATTAGGTGGCAACAGAAATACCGTTTACTGCCACGCATTATTCACTTATAATCAGAGAGTTAAATGCATTGGTGATAGATGTGGCAATAAGAATAGAAAAACATTTTCGTACAATAATCATAAAGGTAGGAGTAAACTTCTTTTTACTTTACCATTTGCATGTATTGGCAATTGTGCCGAAATCATGAACTTCATTATGCGAACTCATCCACTTCATTTCACGACTTCATCTACTTCATTTCACGAGTTCATCTACTTCATTGAGTTGACACATACGGCTGCGGTGGCTGAAGGAGACGACTGAGTTAGCTGAATGAGACGGCTGAGTTAGCTGAAAGAGTCGAATGCAGTGGCTGATGGAGTCGAATGCATTAGCTGAAGGAGACGAATCCGGTGGCTGAAGGAGTCGAATCCGGTGACCGGAGGAGACGAATGCGATAGTTGAAGGAGTCGAATGCAGTGACCGGAGGAGACGAATGCGATAGCTGAAGGAGTCGAATGCAGTGACCGGAGGAGACGAATGCTGTGGCAGGAGGAGACACATTCTGAACACTTATAACTAGAGTTTGCTGTATAATACTAAACTGAGTCCACTTAAAAAAAGTCCCGAATCATATTTTTTGTCATTGTAACTTATTGACAATCAATGGCACGTTTTCGTAAAAATGACTTTTTCAAGTGGGCTCAGAAAATAAAATCTGTTTTCTGTTTCAATCCACACACCTACGAAGGGTGTGACCCGCTGATGACGAGCCCTCTAAAACATTTCTCGAGTTTCAATCCACACACCCACGAAGGGTGTGACATACATGACCCACAAAAGCAGATATCAAGAATATGTTTCAATCCACACACCCACGAAGGGTGTGACCTACATCAACAGCGCCTACAAAAGGGCTTATATGTTTCAATCCACACACCCACGAAGGGTGTGACCTCATTAGCGTTTTCATTGTCTCAAACTCTGCCTGTTTCAATCCACACACCCACGAAGGGTGTGACTCGCCGTACCTAAAGGTTAAAGACTAAGAAATTAAGTTTCAATCCACACACCCACGAAGGGTGTGACGAAGAGGAGATGTTTCCCTTGTGCTGTGCCGAGAGTTTCAATCCACACACCCACGAAGGGTGTGACCTCTGCATTCTGCAGCGAAGTCACGGCATTACTGTTTCAATCCACACACCCACGAAGGGTGTGACGTTGAAAACGTTAAACTTTTGGTAGAGCCTTTGCGTTTCAATCCACACACCCACGAAGGGTGTGACGCACTTACGTTCGTTAAGCACCGCTACGCATAGCGGTTTCAATCCACACACCCACGAAGGGTGTGACCGGTTTATTGCCTGGAGCCTAAAGGTGTTGTCATGTTTCAATCCACACACCCACGAAGGGTGTGACTTTCATCTAAATTATAAATTAGGGCAGTATGGAGTTTCAATCCACACACCCACGAAGGGTGTGACTCGATGAGCTCAACAATACCTGTCAATTCGCCGATGTTTCAATCCACACACCCACGAAGGGTGTGACCTTCGCCTGCTCTCAGCTCGCTACGCTCGCTCGTTTCAATCCACACACCCACGAAGGGTGTGACAACTGCATTCTGGTACCCCTTGTAATCGACGGTGTTTCAATCCACACACCCACGAAGGGTGTGACTGTATCTTGATTCATTTCATCTAGGTTTTAGTATGTTTCAATCCACACACCCACGAAGGGTGTGACAAGAATTCACACGCTCCTCAACCGCCAAAAGGTTGTTTCAATCCACACACCCACGAAGGGTGTGACACAAAATCGTATCTTTGCACCGTCTACTGAGGATAGTTTCAATCCACACACCCACGAAGGGTGTGACCATACTCTCCCATCAAGAGCGCGACGCTTCTTGGGTTTCAATCCACACACCCACGAAGGGTGTGACGTTATAGTTTTTGGTACGAACTATCGTCTGCAAGTTTCAATCCACACACCCACGAAGGGTGTGACTAGAGTAATGGTAGAATATGCTGTATCTGATTTAGTGTTTCAATCCACACACCCACGAAGGGTGTGACCTGAATTTGAAATAGGCAAAGATCTATTAATCTTAGTTTCAATCCACACACCCACGAAGGGTGTGACCATAGTATCAAGCCAAAGACGCAAATCAGTATATGTTTCAATCCACACACCCACGAAGGGTGTGACTAAAACTTTATTAGCCATAATTAATTTTTATAAGTTTCAATCCACACACCCACGAAGGGTGTGACGACAAAAAATATTCGTCGTAACCTGTAACCCAAGTTTCAATCCACACACCCACGAAGGGTGTGACTGCCTCTGCTTATGGTTTGACTTTAAAAACGTATGTTTCAATCCACACACCCACGAAGGGTGTGACGCAAAATGAGTGGTCTCTCAATAAATTGATGCAAGTTTCAATCCACACACCCACGAAGGGTGTGACTGCATATTCAGCAAATAGCTGAATATCATAATGCAAAGATAATTATTTTGCGAAAGATGGCAAAATAATTACACGTAAAATATTATAAAAGGCATAATATTTGTAAGTCACTGATTTTAAGAAGGTGCGAAACTATAGGGTATTTTGCAATACTATAGGTTCGCACCCTCATACATTAAATGATAAGCTCACCAGTAAAGTCAAGCCCCATATCCTTACCCAAAGTCTCAACTTTACGTTTCCAATTTTTCCCAAGAATATAGAACCTAATACTATCTTGTTCAGTATCAATAATCCCTTTTAACTGGTCCCTTAATACGAAAAACTGAGATTCCGTCAAAATACACTCAAAAACAGAGTTTTGAACTCTCTTTCCGTAATTCAAACACGCCCTTGCTACATTGCGTAAACGTTTCGCACCATGAGCCGAGGTAATGTTTACATCATAAGTAATCAATACAAACATACACTACTTGATTAAAAACACTGGATAATCATCAATATCCTTACGAATGAATCTCGCCAACAACATTGCTTGAACATAAGGAAGAAGACCTATACTTACCTTTTCATTTAAATAAGGATGAATAATCAGCTCCTTCTTTCTGTTTTGCCAAGCAGACAATATAATCTTACGCCCCGAGTCTGTCATGACGATACCTTCGTCACCCTGCTTGATGAAATCTTTGATGGTAATCTGTTTTCTGTTGATTAAAGATAGAACCAATCTATCACCCAAATATGCTCGCAGCTCCTCCATCATATCCAAAGATAAAGATGCACGCCCTGGTCTTAAAGTATGCATAAACCCTACGTATGGGTCTAAGCCAACAGTCTCCAAAGCCGATGTCATATCATTACATATAAGAGTATATACGAAAGATAACATCGCATTAATCGCATCTTTTGGTGGACGACGATTGCGACCTTCAAATACAAAATCTTCTTTCTGATTTAGAAGAAGACGTGAGAATACACCAAAATAAGCAGTGGCAGCTTCTCCTTCTATTCCTCTCACACTTTCTATAGATTCAGCATTCAAAACTCTTCTTTTGCACCGAAGCAGTTCCTCGCAAACACGTTCTATAGCCTCATCATCTCCATTGTCTCTAATAAAACGACGCAAGATATTACGATAGTTTTGGATTTTTCCTCCTATGAAAAGTTTACTGAGATGAAGAGCATAGTTAGGTTCATCAGAATTCTTATATTGTGCTTTTCTCAGCAAAACGTTTCCCCTAGTCGGGCCTTGCGAACGGCTGATATATCTTCCTTGTGGTGAAAGGAAGGTTAGAGAAACATTATTATCTGCACACAGTTTCATCAATCCTGGACTTGCCCCCATATAACCAAAAGTAATAATTTGCTCTATATTATGGATAGGAATACGGAATATCTCGTTTTGCTTCACAGATACCACAACATTCAACCCATCTTTACTTAGATAGGCTTCAGGTGTGGTCACGTATAATGTATTAAGTAATATCCTCATATAGATTCTTGTTTAAATAGGTTGATACTAGAGTACAATCACTCATTTCTGGCATACAGAGATTTACCAGAGAACAATTCTTGCAATGGTGCTGTTTGTTAGCTTTTGGCAAGATACCGCTTTTAAATACCTCATGCATCTGACGGGCACATTGAACAGTCGTACTTCTTAATAATTCAGAAATAGAGACTGTTTCTCTATGTTTTACTTCATCATAATACAATGCACCGTATGGAATATGTATACCATACATTTCTTCGAGACACATTGCCTGGGCAGCCAATTGTACTTCATCTCTTTCATCAGGCTTATGATGACCTCTTTTATACTCCACAGGGTATGGTTTCCAATATCCTTTGTAACGATTATGAGTTATAGCATCTTCTGATGAATCAGCAGGAATAAGTTCTACAGCATCAGTTACACCATATAGTCCTAATTCTTTAGAGGCTATATGAAGGGAACGAAGCGTGATAACATCACCATTTTTCTGACGATAGAAGGGATTATCTACATTCTTGTGTAGAATCTGCCCTTCTGTCGTCAGTTTATTTTCTGCCCATTGTTGCTCGATATGAATCAAAGCCCATTGTCGGGGGCAGAACATAAAGTGCTGTATCCCCGACAGCATGAGCATTTCGTCTTCAGTATACATGATGATACTAAATCAATTCTTCAACTGTTACACCGCTAGGGACAGAGTCCATATCTATTGTAACCTTATAATCGTTAAACGATCTTGGTACCGCATCCGGATTCGTATCAGAATTTCTCTCAATTTTCACCAAATCAAACAATTTATTCGCTGGAGCATTACCCAGAACAGAATCATGTTTGAACACGATTAATTTCTGAGCACTCATCAAGCCCCTTGCTGCAGAACGGTCAACATCAAACATGTTCTTCAATGCATCAAAGAATAGTTGAAGATCATCCTCTGAAAAACCTGTTTGCTTTGCAAGATTAGCAGAGATAAAACCATGACAAACATAGAGACCATAAGGGATTGTAGCCTTGCGACCCATAGTTCTGTTGTCACCATTTTGTTTTTTCGCTTCATCTTCTGTTGCCACAGCCATACGTGTGATAGAATGTTCTGCTGTAGCTATTGGGGCAACAGAACGAGCAAAAGTAAATTGGATAGGACCTCTTACCTGTCCACAATTAGGAGCAGATTTTAATGATAGTACTGCACCGAAAGTACGAATATCATAAAAATGTTTACACATCCATTTTCTACCACCTTCTTGTTCCTCAGGAGTTGCTTTTTTAGGCTTAGAAGCCTTTAATGCCTCGTTTATTTTTTTTATAGTTTCAGAGCTAATAGTTATGTCCTTTTGCCACTTTTTAACTTCGTCTTTATCTATATCAGATTCTAAGACGACGGAAAAACTGTCATTCTCGTTATCCAATGATACTCCATCTGGTAAAGACAAATCGGATAGTTCATTATACATCTTTTCCTCTATTGACAGAGTAACTCTTTCGCCAAGTGAGTATCCCAATGCGTTGAATGCAGCTATATGGGCTCTTCCTAAGACTGTCTTTTCTTTGATATAAATATCATAACCATCTGCCAAGTTCTTGGCTACTTGTACGTAGTTGCGAACTTTACGCTTCAAGCATACATCAGTAACTAAGCCCATACCTGTCTCTGCATCCACACGAGGAAGATTACCTGCATCAGGATCTCCATTAGGATTGCCATCTTGAACATCAAAAATGTAAACGAAATCAATTTTATTTTTTAAATCAGCCATAATACTTATATTTTAATCGTTAATATTTTCATCTTTATTTTCTTCCTCTTTCTTCGTAAAGAACTCTTGTTTCTGATGGTAGTATCCTATAAAGAATCTACCCTGGTCTTGAAGATCAAGATGTGTAGGGAAACCTGTTGCAGGAATCTTATCCATAATCTCCTGCTTCATCTTCTCAAAGAAGATTTTTTTACCCTGATTCGACAACTTCTCCAAGTGATGTGAAGAAAGATTAAGAATTGTAGCAAACACTGAAGCTGGTGTTGCACTGGCAGCATTCATATATCTTTCGCGTATGCTGCTACCTCCATTTGCATCTACTTGAATCTTATCAAGAACTGCAAAAAGACGACCACATAAGTAGCCTTGATTAGTGTTACTTTTGTCCAACATAAATTCTATTTTTTTATTATTACTATTTGTTCTATTGAGATATGCCTTGATGATTGCCATACGAGCAATACGAATTGCATCTTTGCTGCCAGACTCTGCTCTTATTCTGCGAATGCATGCAGAAAATAAAGTGAATGGATATGGTGTTCCTTGGAAGATACTTTTGACAACTGCTTCTGGGAGATTAGGGGTAGCTTCAGACTTCCCGTTAAGAGTGACAGCTGCAAGCATACTCTTGATTCCCATATATGGTTTCTTATCTATACGAGTATCATTGATTTTCATATCTTCAAAATGACATAGTATCTTTCCTGCAAATTCTTTCAGAGAACATTCAGACCAATATACAACGGCTATTCTTGCCGAATTTGGAGCCAAACCAAGAATATAGAAACGGTCTTCTAATGATGTTTTCAAACTTCCAGAATATATAGCCGTAAACACTTTGCGCACTTGCTCTATCTTAGCATTTGGATCATCAACCTCTTCTTCAGTATATCCCAACAGGTCAAAGAGGCTTCCTTCTGTCTGTTCTGCAGCCTCGCTGTTAGAGGAAGCCCAAAAGACAAAAGTTCGATTACCTACACTAAACTTATTATGAGAACCTTTCTGCAACATAGCGTTAAGAGCTGTGGTATAGGCAAATTCTGCATCTTCACTTATTTGGGCATTGTAGCCTTGCTCTTTTCCATATGAATCATAACCGCGGTCTGTTTTAAAAGAAACCAAAGGTCCTGTATCTTTTGTCAGCTTTATCGTAGTATGGAGTCTTGCTACAGAGTCTTTCTTACCTGTCACCAAACATATTCCATATATGCCATCATCAGCACTTTGGCTCAAGATTAAATTCCAGACCTTTTCATTTTCTGCAGCAATCTTACTTTCTCCTTGCAACAGGAATGATATGTTTTTCTTGGATTTATGCATTTCCTCATACAACACATCATTTTTAATAATATCTTCCAATTTTTCGTTCTTCTTATAGAATTCTGAAATAGCATTTAGATATCTATCAGAAGACACCTGTTCTTTTAACTTCTCAATCATTCTAATGAAAGTATCATGTTTTTTAGCACTTTCATCTGCCCCTCCAATCACATATTCATAATTATCCCAAAGGATATTCGGAGCATATTTTCTACCGCTACGCTTAATTGTTTGCAAGACTAAAAATGTTTGAGCAGTCTTTTTATCTTTCATTCTGCTTTCTATCCTGACAAAAGCTCCATCTTTATCTATCACAATAAGATAACCAATCTCTTTCTGCTCTAAGCCTTTTGTAGACAGTCCTTCGCATCTATTATAATAATCATATAATGCTTTTAGTATCATTTTAAAATCTCCTCACTATTAATTGGTGGAACAATTATTACGCCATCTTTCATCTGTGGACGATAGAACATTGGCTGGATGTTCTTCTTATCAGCAAAGTCCATATCATAGAGCATGATTCCTAAGTCTTTAGTACCACCTTGCTCTTCAGATATTGGTGGAGTCAATGCCTCATCATCAGGATTAACGAGACGGAAAGAGGCAGAGAACTCACGAGTACCAAGATAAGGCTGATAGAAGCATTGCCCCTTGCTTGCTCTACGCTCAAACATCTGATAATACTTCATCGGATTCTCATCTTTACCCGGCTCATGAGAAAACAAATCTCCTTCTGCCTTTCGCTTCGATACAGAACGGAACTCCATCTTTGCCCAAATTCGATAACCAACATCTTTTAAAAGCAAAGTATTTTTCTGCTGGCGTTTTTCCTCTATAAAGATGACAGACTTACCAGCTACCGCCCCCACCTCATTTCTTCTTACTGAAGTCCATTTGATAGGTTTCAACACCTCTATCTTGGTTATCTGCCAATGAATGGCAGGCTTCCAAAATATAGCCTCGAATATAGCTCGTGCTGCTGATGGAGTAATCACATCATAGCTTACACGTTCAACTTTCAGTTCGGGTCTTGTGAAGCAAGCCATATCGCCCCACACCTCCAAACAATATTCTTTATCAGTATATTCCATCATATTACTATTTTTCTTCTTCCTTATCGTTATTATTATCTTCCAAACTTTTCTTTGGCTGCTGAACCTCAAAGAATCTTTTTGCAGAAAGTGGAGAAACTACTTGACGTCCTGTTTTGGATTCGAGTTCCTCTCTTGCAACACGCGCCACATTACCACCTTCTTTAGCACATTGCTTATTTTCATTTAAAGTTTGAGGATTCTTTGCCTTAGTAATGCTCGTTGTTGAGAGTTCTGCAAGCATATTAAGAATAAGTTCCTCGTTGGTCATATTGTCACGCAGATTTTCCTTTTTCAAACCCTTATACTGTTTGTATTCTTTTGTTGTTCTACCAGCCCAAGTCTGATAGATTATATCTGTTAAAGATGCATACTGTACCCCTTCTTCAACATTATGAAGCTTCCATTGGTCTGTCAAATCCTTGCGTATCTCAATACTTTTCAAACGTTGGTTAATCCAATTGTCCGAATATCCCAATCGTTTGTAGTCTATCATGGCCTGCTGTATACTTAATTCTGGATCTTGCATTTGATCCAGTCTGTCTGCTCCAACTTTAGCAAGCCACATTTTAAAAGGTTCAGCCTTTGGAGAAGGTACGGATTGAATAATACGCAAGAGTTGCTCAGTATCAGCAACATCCGTTAATCGCATTTTACCATCAGCTGCACGCATTTTCAAAGCGTTACAGTTTGTAACGGTTTCATTTCCCTCATCTTTAAGTCGCTTCTTTAGGACTCTCCAATAGGTTTGAGGATTAGGACTTTCAGTCAAAACTGCAATAACGTCAACAATAGAAAAGTACCATTTTTCCTGTTCATCACCCCAAATGGCACGGATCTTATCATCCCCAAATAGCTTTATCGAATTTTTCTTTACCATATCATTTCCATTTAAATAATAATCGATTTATTTGCCCAATTATTATCGATGCACAAGCCTATATGTTCATCATACTGCTGTTTATAATCGACAACAAAGAGTCCCTCTTTTTTCTCACTAATGACACCCATATCTAACAAAGTTTTAAAGTCTGTCTTAGTGATATTTACGACATACTTCGACAGTTTCCTTATCAGCATATATGAAGGTCCCTTTTCCAATAGCTGTTGTATAAGCTCGAAACTATTTCTCCAACAGACAACAACATTGATACCATTATCTTCAATCATCTGAAACTCTTTTGCAGCAGTAGCAAAACATATTTCCTTAGGATTATAAAGATAATGCTTCATATTCTTTACATCGAAACATTCCTTTCTGCAATATAATTGCTTGAAATATGATGTCATCACATCTGGAGCAAACCAATCTATCCCTGTACCAAGACTTAATCTTGCATTATTTGCAGCCTGCATTTCTCCTTTAGGAAGATTATGCTCTTTAGACAAAGAAAAGACATAAGTAGTACTCAAAACATTCTTTCCTTCTCGATTACATCGGCCGGCAGCTTGCAATACAGAGTCAAGTCCAGCTTCTTGCCTATATACAATAGGAAAATCTATATCAACTCCAGCTTCTATCAATTGCGTGGAGACAACACGAATAACTTCATTCGTATCGTCCTTTAGAGCATTTTTGAGTTTTTCTAACGTCTCGCTAATATGTGCCGGACACATCATCTTTGAAAGATGTAATGTAATCCCTTCTTGAGGCAAACGTGCATAGAGTTCTCTAGCATCACGACGTGTATTCACAATACAAAGCACTCTTTTATGCTTGCTCAACATCTCAGCAACCTCATCATAAGTTCTTCCTTCATTATTGATACTTAATTTTACCCTTCGCAACTTGTCATGCAACTTAAACTCTCGAGGAATGATTTCTGTAATATGGTCAATCCCTTTGAAGGCTGCCCTCGGATTACATCCTTCTATAAGTCCACTTAACACGGGCTGACTTGCCGTAGTGAACAAGAAAGAAACATTAAATAGTTTATGGTACGTTTTCAATGAATCCACAACAGGCTGAAGATAGTCCATCGGAAGCGTTTGCACCTCATCTAAGATTATGACACTATTGACTATATTGTGGAGCTTCCTACAAACAGATGGCTTATTGCTAAACATAGATTCAAATAATTGCACATTAGTTGTTACAATTATCGGATAGTCCCAATTTTCTGTCGCCAACTTCATTTTCTCCTGAAGTCTTTCGTCTTTAATATGCTCAGGATCCACATTGCTATGATGCTCCAAAACACTCTCTTCTCCAAAGATGCTCCGTAGAACAGATGCCGTCTGAACAATGATACTTGTATATGGAATGGCTATAATAATTCTTTTCTGACCATTTCTGATAGCATGCTTCATTGCCCATACCAAAGAAGACAAAGTTTTTCCTCCACCAGTTGGTACCGTCAAACTATAAAAACCTATTTCAGTAACTGCCATTTTAATACATTGCTGCTGGACTTGATTTCTTATAGCATTTACATTAGAGTTATCTGCTTTAGCTTTCAAATCCTTCAGTTTATTTTCGAGTAAAGGCAGCAAATCATATAACGTAGCTTTATTACCTCTTAACATAGAAGATTCTTTATCCATAAAAGCTTCAGTATCAAGAAAGTCGGCATCCACCAAACATGAAAACATCATACGAGCTAAATGATGAAAATCATTAGTTTGAATCTTGAAAGCAGGTACATTTAATTTTTCCTTTCCTATATTGATATTAACTTCTGCTGGAATATCCTGATTAAGAATTCCTTCTATCTCATCATAATCATGTAAGCCTGTATGATGAGACACTATTTGATTAACGAAGAAAATATCAGCAGATTTACCATAAAGTCTTCGTGCCAAAACTCCACCAATAAATGCATGGTTATAATTACCACAAACTTTAATATCAGGCTCATATCCACTATCTTTCCTGATATGTTGCTGAAAAGCTTGTGATTCCTTACCCTTATCATGAAGTAGCCCCAAAACTTTCCCCCATTCACTCATACCAAATTCACCAGCGAAACGAGCAGCAAGCCTAGCTACACCAACAGAATGTTCCTCATTAGATTGTATAATCCAACGCCCTACATTATCTTGATATATATGTGATATTATTTCAGCCATTTTCATTTTTACGTTTATCAAATTTTATCAATTTTCTCTACTAATGATTCTAGTTAAAGAATACCAAACACATCGAAGACGATTTGTTCATTATTATTCTGCTTCATATCTTTCTATTTTGAATCAAAATCAATCTGTTTTAACAGTTTCCATCTTCCTGTACGTGGAGCACCAACACGACAAATCATATCGACCTTTTGTAATATAGAAAGTTCTCGTTCTATGGTACGTTGAGGAATTCCCGACATTACCGCCATTTGTTTGGCGGTAATGTCGGAGTGTTTTGCAACAAAAGACAGAATAAGTTGCTGACGATAAGATAGTTTCATTACCGCCACATTACCGCCACCATTACCGACATCTCCGACATTTACACCGCCATCCCCATCACGCTCTGTGATAACTTCATCTATCGTTTTGCGTTGAATTATCGCCATCACGCCACCTCCATTTTCTTCTATCGTTGGCAATGGCAAGCTAGCACGTTCAAACTCCTCGGCAATCTTCTTGAATCCACGTCCCCATGACTCCACAAAACCTGCTTTGTAAAAAACATTAGCAATATTATGGTTACGAGGATAAGAAGAATGCTTCTGCAACAAAGCTGCAGGAGTCAACTCTTTTGGCAACAATCCATAATTCCACAATTCTATACTGCGGTCGTAGATACGCATCTGGATGGCAGGGCCAGTATAAGCCTTATGCGAAATGGCATTATATATCAACTCTCGTAATGCTTTATCAGGAATCTCCAGCTGCTCTATGCGCTGCAATCCCTCGTAGTGAATAGGCGAAAGCAGATACTTGGTTCGGAGTACTTCCATCACCCTACTAGCCATTTGAATTAGGCTGCCTTCTATCACATCCTGAATAATCAAATCGCTCTCATCTGTATGAAAACGTCCTATTTTGAATACCGCAGATGGGAAGAACTGCCCAACATGCTTGCCGAAAAGCAAAATGGCAGCACTCTTCAATTCACCTTCCCTGGTAAACAAGCCAAGATTACGCAATACATCCTCTGTGGACGAATTGACCTCTGATTCATCCATACGACCTGCTTTGATGCTACATTGCAAAAAATAATCAATCGCATTGCGGTCAATATCATCAAGTGTTGCACCATAAACAGGAATATCATCCCATGAATGACCCATCTTTTCCATAATGAATTGCTGCAAAGCAAGCCCTTTGAGTTCTTGCTTGGTAGAACCACTACAATAATGATACGTACCTTTATAGGCTATCGGCATATTACTTGGTGAGACCACAATCTCTATATACTCTTTATCACCTTCCATAAGAAGGTTTACATCTTCTACGATGCCCAGATAATTAACTATCTTGTTAGGAATATCTTCCAACAACCGTTTGGCATCAGATAAACCGATTACTTCTTTCTGGTCGTTTACACCGATATAAATACGCCCACCTTGGGCATTGGCGAAACCACATATCCATTTCAGATATTCATCACGCCATGATTCCTTATATTCTATATTTTGACTTTCATTCTGCATATTCTATTCCTCCATACTTTTGAAGATTGAGTTGACTCTCTTCTCCCTTCCCAATGTCTCAGGAAATGCATAGTGTCCATTATTGATTTCACGAGGATTAGGCTCTATATGCTCGGCATACCATGTACGTTTATACTCGGTGGTAATAATGCCGTAATCCCTGGCGGCGATGATGGAAGCGGCGAGAGATGCGCCATATAGCTCCTTAATGTCGATCATCTCCTCCAGCGTTATCTTCTCACGCTTTCTGGAACCCAATTCTTCGATAAGCGCCAACTTGGGAAGAAGGAAGAAACTGGCAAAGAGATCACAACGCTTCTCCAGTTTCAACGGACTGTCTTCCGGGAAGAGGAGAAGAAGATGGGCTAACTCATGAGCTGCCGTGAAGCGAAGTTTCTCTACGCTACTCTTTTCCGGATTGAAATCGAGAATCATCAAAGGATGCTTCTTATCTGCCCAGGTACTCATTCCGAATACATACTCTGGGAGAGTAGCAGCAAGTATCATGATGCCTTTTCTTTCCAAGAGTCTCAGGATACTGGCAATGGGTCCATCACCACAATGCCACTTCTCACGAAGAAGGTCGGCAGCATGGATGGCATTTTCAAGGGTTGATACCTTGGTGCCTTTTATCGGATTCTTGAACCGGGTAGGAAAACCCGCTTCTTTCTCCTTGGCTAGATACTGCTCTGCCCAAAATGAGAGTTTTGCTTCAAGGGCTTGCAACTCGTCTTCGGATACATTCCCATTAGAGGTGGTGCGAAGCATCGGAACATCTATCTTGAGATTGGTTCCTTCGAAATATTCCTCGCTGATATTGAGGGCTTTGGCTATGGCTTGCAGGGCATCACGCTTAGGGCGCATAATGCCTTTCTCATATCGGGAGATGCTCTGCTTGGTGATGGCTCCGTTGGTTCGCTCTACGAGTTTATCCATGCTGAGCCCCATCATCTGTCGCGCTTCCCGCAATCTTATAGAAAATGAGTCATTAGTCATAATTGTCTACTCTTTAATTTGTTGACAAATATAAAAAGAATATTCGATATTGTCACCAAACAATATAAAGTTTTAACATAAAAAAGCACTTGAATATAGGAAGAACTAGAAGATTTAAGGAGAAAAGGGGATTACACATTATTATATATAGGAATTCTTTGGGAAAATGGTGGGCATAACGTTATTGAATATCAACAACTTAAAAGTTTCATTGTGCAAGTTGTGGCTATTTCATTGTGCAAGTTGAGGATTTCTCAATAAAAAAAATGAGGGTGTGTCATAAACCACATCCCATACGCCCTGAAAGCCCAAAAGCTCTTAGCCCGTCCTCGGCTGCCATTATTTAGACTTGTGACACACCCTCATTGACCTAAATTTTATGCTGATAATCGAATTTCGCAATTAGTTGCTATAAGCACTCTCACCATGCTCGTAGATGTCGAGACCTTCCTCCTCTACTCGCTTGTCAACACGTACACCTACACTCTTATCTACTACCTTGAAAATAATGTAGGTAACTACTACGCTGTAGATGATGCTTACCACGGTGGCTACAACCTGAACCCAGAGCTGATGCCAGTCGCCATAGAGGGCACCCTGTACACCTTCGGCTCCAGTTACATACTGAGTGGCGAAGACACCGGTGAGGATAGATCCCAGAATACCACCCATACCATGAACACCAAAGGCATCGAGAGCATCATCATACTTGAACTTCTCCTTTACTACCGCTACCATGAAGAAGCAGACGATGGTGGAAATGATACCGATGCAGAAAGCTCCGAAAATATCGGTACTGCCGGCTGCAGGAGTGATGGCTACCAGTCCGGCAACAGCACCGGTACAAGCACCTACTGTAGTTGGCTTGTTGTTCACAATCCAGTCGATGAGCATCCAGGTGGTGGCTGCTGCAGCTGTTGCGATATGGGTTACAAGGAAGGCGTTGGCTGCCAGACCATCGGCTGCCAATCCGCTACCGGCATTGAAACCGAACCATCCCAACCAGAGGAATGACATACCCATGAACACGAAGGTGATGTTGTGAGGTGTGATAGGATGACCTGCACGGTAATCATCTCGCTTGCCTACACAGAGTGCCATGACCAGAGCGGCTACACCGGCATTGATATGAACCACGGTACCACCCGCAAAGTCGATGGCTCCCATCTCCTGCAGGAAACCGCCACCCCATACCCAGTGGGCCATAGGAAGATAAGCGATGATAACCCAGAGAATGGTGAAAAGTACATATCCGCTGAACTTCACACGCTCGGCAAAAGCACCGAGAATCAAGGCTGGAGTAATGAGGGCGAACATGCACTGGAACATTGCAAAGGTGAGCTCCGGAATGCCTGTAGGCATGACGGCATCCAAGCCGATGCCGTGAAGGAAACATTTATCGAAACCACCGATGACGCAAGCCAGAGGATTGCCCGAATCGGCATATTCTGTAGAGAAAGCCCAGGAATAACCGAAGGCTACCCATATCAGACTGACTACTGCCACAATGAATACCGTCTGCATCAGGATGCTGAGAATATTCTTCTGGCGCACCAAACCACCATAAAAAAGTGCTATACCCGGGATTGACATCAAGAGCACCAAGATGGTTGCCATGATCATCCACGCTGTGTTACCCGTATCAAGTGTCGTCAATAATAAACTGCTCATAAAAATATCTTATAGTTAAATTAGAATACTAAATAATATTTATTAAAGATAAGTAAGAATGCCTAATTCAACATTCAACACTTAACATTCAACATTTTAAATTATTCCTCTTTCTCAGCATTATACAATGCAATGTCACCACGTTCGCCGGTTCTGATTCTTACCGTATCGAGTACAGGAATCACGAAGATTCTGCCGTCTCCGACTTCACCGGTCTGGGCAGCGCCCTGGATGGCGGCGATGGTTGGTTCCACGTTCTTGTCACGAACCACGATGTTCAGGAGCACACGCTCGATGCTGCTGGTATCATACATCACACCACGGTAAATGCGAGCCTGGCGCATTTTACCCTCACCTCTTACATTATAATAAGAGAACCACTCGATGTCTGCTGCTAAAAGCGCCTTCTTGACATCCTCGAATCTAGACTTGCGGATAATTGCCTCAATCTTCTTCATAATCCTTTAATAATTAATAATGTGTTAATACTTCTATTGATTGTCTCTTTTCGAAAACGAACCTTCATTGGTTTGCTATTCAAATCAAGCCTTTCTTTTACATTATGTTCGTTTTCGGCTGCAAAATTAATACATTTTGTCAGCATTTCGAAGAAAATAAAAACATTTCGTTTCTGCTTTTTATCAAACATTTTAAATTTATCGAGGCTTATCCTATTCTCCTTACAATTTGTAAGGCAGAAAGCAATTTTATGATACAAATTGTAAGATTGCGAAAAATAATCAAGATTTCTGTATTTATTTTCTTGCATATTTCAACAAATCGTCGTACCTTTGCAACCGAAATTAAACAAATAGTCATCGAAATATTCGAAAGACTAGCAAAAAGTCAAATCTCAAAAGAGATAAGACATGAGAGATAAAAGAAGAGTATTCAAACATAAAGAACAACGCAGATGAAAGAAACAGTTCATTTTACAAAGATGCAGGGAGCGGGTAACGATTATATATATGTAGATACCCAACAATACGACATCCCTGACCCAGAGAAGGCGGCCATTGCCTGGAGTGCTTATCACACGGGCATAGGAAGCGACGGACTGGTTCTCATCGGAAAGCCGCACGACGGCAGAAGAGCAGATTATTCGATGCGCATCTTCAACGCCGATGGTTCAGAAGCGATGATGTGCGGCAATGCAAGCCGATGCATCGGTAAGTATCTTTACGAAAAGGGATTGACCCGAAAGGACACCATCCGACTGGAAACACTTTCGGGTATCAAGATATTGAAACTTCATCTTCAGGATAATAAAGAAGTTGTGGAATCGGTAACAGTAGACATGCTGAAACCCGAACTTGAAAATCCCGAGCAATTCTTAGGCCCTTCGGTGCTCGAAGCTGACGGCAGAAAATTTGAAGGCACCTATGTTTGCATGGGTAATCCGCATTTCGTTACCTTCGTGGATGACATCGACACCATCGACATCGCCCACTATGGTAAAATCCTGGAAAGAGACAAGGCATTTCCCCAGAGATGCAACATAGAATTTGCACAAGTAACTGACACAGACGCCATAAGGACACGAGTTTGGGAAAGGGGAAGCGGAATAACAATGGCTTGCGGAACAGGAGCCTGTGCCACAGCCGTAGCCGCAGCCCTTACCAAGCGTACTGGCAGAAAAAGCAGTATCGTGATGGATGGCGGAACGCTGGAAATAGAATATAGCGAGGCTGATGATCATGTTTACATGACAGGGCCTGCAGCCTTCTCATTCGAAGGAGAAATTGAATTATAAATAAGAGCAAACTTAAATAACAAATGGTCAATAATGACCACAAATAAAAGGAGAAATAAAATATGGCATTAGTTAATGAACATTTCCTGAAGTTGGCCAACAACTACTTGTTTGCCGACATCGCAAAGAAGGTGAACGCCTACAAGATTGCACATCCAAAGCAGCGTGTAATCAGTCTGGGCATCGGTGATGTAACCCAGCCTCTCTGCCCTGCCGTCATCAAGGCGATGCACAAGGCTGTAGACGAGATGGCTGAGCAGGCTTCTTTCAGAGGTTACGGTCCGGAGCGAGGCTACGACTTCCTCCGAGAGGCTATCATCAAGAACGACTTCCTGCCACGTGGCATTCATCTTGACGCCAACGAGGTATTCGTAAACGATGGAGCCAAGAGTGATACGGGAAATATCCAGGAGATTTTGAGATGGGATAACAACATCGGCGTTACCGACCCGATTTATCCGGTTTATATAGACTCTAACGTGATGATAGGTAGAGCGGGAATCTTCGAGAATGGCAAGTGGAGTAACGTAACCTACATGCCTTGCGATGAGAGCGATGACTTCATCCCTCAGATTCCAGACCACCGTGTGGACATGATTTATCTCTGTTATCCAAACAACCCTACGGGTACGGTTATCTCGAAAGAAGAGCTCAGAAAATGGGTAAACTATGCTATCAAGAACGAGAGCATCATCCTCTATGATGCAGCCTACGAAGCATATATCACCGACCCATCAATTCCTCATTCTATCTACGAGATTCGTGGAGCCAGAAAGGTAGCGATAGAATTCCACAGTTATTCGAAGACTGCCGGATTCACCGGTGTGCGTTGTGGTTACACCATCGTTCCTAAGGAGTTGAAGGCAAAGACATTGGCAGGTGAGGAAGTGGCATTGAATCCTATCTGGGACCGCCGCCAGTGCACCAAGTTTAATGGTACAAGCTATATCAGCCAGCGTGCTGCCGAAGCCATCTACACCCCTGAGGGTAAGGAACAGGTGAAGGCAACCATCAACTACTATATGGAGAATGCCCACTTCATGAGAGCAGAACTCCAGAAACTCGGCTTGAGAGTATATGGCGGCGAGAATGCACCTTATCTCTGGGTGAAGACGCCAAACAATACACCTAGCTGGAAATTCTTCGAAGAGATGCTTTATGGTGCCAGCGTAGTCTGCACTCCAGGTGTCGGCTTCGGTCCATCGGGCGAAGGCTACATCCGACTCACCGCCTTCGGCGAGCATGAGGACTGCAAGGAAGCCATGGAGAGAATCGCCAAATGGTTAGGAAAATAGATTAAGTGAAGAACGAAGAGTGAAGAGTGAAGAATTCTATAGCTTTCTTGCTTGAATCTCTCGTGACTCACATAAAACATAAAGATAAGAACAATATGTAAAACGAAGAAAAGAACAAGAGAGAAGCAAATGAATTCTTCTAGGAAGATTCTCTGCTACACTCGGCAAAACACAAACAAGTTTGGTTCTGCTCTCGTTTGCAAGAGAATTCATCACTCTTCGTTCTTCACTCTTCACTAAAAATAATATAAGGTATGAGCAACTTAAGATTTGAAGCTGTTTCAGAGGCTTCCAAGAGAAAGCCTGTTGAGGTAACCGCTCCTAGCGAGCGACCAAGTGAATTCTTCGGAAAGAAGGTATTCAACCGACAGAAGATGTACAAGTATCTCCCTGCAGATGTCTATGAGAAACTGGTAGATGTCATCGACAACGGAGCACGTCTCGACCGTAACATCGCCAACGCCGTAGCCAAAGGCATCAAGCAGTGGGCTGACGAGAATGGCGTAACCCACTACACCCACTGGTTCCAGCCATTGACAGAAGGTACTGCCGAGAAGCACGATGCCTTCATCGAGCATGATGGCAAGGGTGGTATGATCGAGGAATTTTCAGGCAAGTTGCTCGTTCAGCAGGAGCCTGATGCTTCTTCATTCCCATCTGGCGGTATCCGCTCTACCTTCGAGGCTCGCGGTTACTCTGCATGGGATCCAACATCGCCTGTATTCATCATCGATGATACACTCTGTATCCCTACCGTCTTCATCTCTTATACAGGTGAGGCTCTCGACTATAAAGCTCCATTGCTCCGTTCATTGCACGCTGTAAACGTAGCTGCTACTGAGGTTTGCCACTACTTCAACCCTGATGTCAAGAAGGTTATTTCCAACCTCGGTTGGGAGCAGGAGTACTTCCTGGTAGATGAGAGTCTGTATGCTGCACGTCCTGACCTGATGCTGACAGGCCGCACTCTGATGGGTCACGATTCTGCCAAGAACCAGCAGATGGACGACCACTACTTTGGTGCCATCCCTGAGCGTGTTCAGGCATTCATGAAGGATTTGGAAATCCAGGCTCTTGAGCTCGGTATTCCTTGCAAGACCCGTCACAACGAGGTGGCACCAAACCAGTTTGAGTTGGCACCTATCTTCGAGGAGACCAACCTTGCCGTTGATCACAACATGCTCCTGATGAGCTTGATGAAGAAGGTGGCTCGCCATCACGGTTTCCGCGTACTTCTCCATGAGAAGCCATTCGCAGGCATCAACGGTTCCGGCAAGCACAACAACTGGAGTCTGGCTACAGATACTGGCATCCTGCTCCATGGTCCTGGCAAGACTCCTGAGGATAACCTCCGTTTCGTTGTCTTCATCACAGAGACCCTGATGGGTGTATATAAGCACAACGGTTTGCTCAAGGCTTCTATCATGAGCGCTACCAATGCGCATCGTCTGGGCGCCAACGAGGCACCTCCAGCAATCATCTCTTCATTCCTCGGCAAGCAGTTGACCGACCTTCTCGAGCACATTGAGAAAGCCGACAAGAAGGATCTCTTCACCGTAGCTGGCAAGCAGGGCATGAAGCTGGATATCCCTGAGATTCCAGAGTTGATGATTGATAACACCGACCGTAACCGTACATCACCATTCGCCTTCACCGGTAACCGTTTCGAGTTCCGTGCCGTAGGTTCTGAGGCCAACTGTGCATCAGCGATGATCGTATTGAACACAGCCGTAGCCGAGGCTTTGACCGACTTCAAGAAGCGTGTAGATGAGTTGATTGCCAAGGGTGAGGACAAGACATCTGCCATCATTGATATCGTTCGTCAGGATTTGAAGACCTGCAAGCCTATCCGTTTCGACGGCAATGGTTACTCAGATGAGTGGGTAGAGGAAGCTGCCAAGCGTGGTCTGGACTGCGAGAAGAGCTGTCCAAAGATTTTCGAGCGTTATCTCGACCCTGCATCTATCAAGATGTTCGAGGATATGGGTGTCATGAAGAAGAACGAGTTGGAAGCTCGTAACGAGGTGAAATGGGAGACCTACACCAAGAAGATTCAGATTGAGGCTCGTGTAATGGGCGACTTGAGCATGAACCATATCATTCCTGTGGCTACTCACTATCAGAGTCAGTTGGCCAAGAATGTAGAGAACATGATTGATATCTTCGGTGACGAGGAAGGCAAGAAGTTGACTGCCCGCAACATCAAGATTATTAAGAAGATTGCCGAGCGCACTCAGATTATCGAGACTGGTGTTGAGGAGTTGGTAAATGCCCGCAAGGTAGCCAACAAGATTGAGAATGAGCACGATAAGGCAATTGCTTATCATGACACGGTAGCTCCAAAGATGGAGGAAATCCGTTATCAGATTGATAAGTTGGAGTTGACAGTAGCCGATGAACTCTGGACATTGCCTAAGTATCGTGAACTCCTGTTCATCCGCTAATCAGCAATGTCTTCCAACATAAGACATATTTCTGACAGATAAGAAACACAAAGCTCTAACAAGAGCTACTCTTCATCAGATATAACAATTGAACGATCAATCTATTTCTTTTATTGGTTGTTTAAGTTTGCGCGGAGTGTGGTTGTGAAATCACGCTCCGCTTTTTTATTTCCTGATTTACATAAACAAAAAACAGACCGACATGAACGCTTGTTCACATAGTAAGGACATTCTTTGTTTGGGCTCGTTGGTTCTCCTAGTCAGATACAACTTCTTTGCATAAGTATCAATGGTCGCATGTTCCTTGTTAGCTTGATAAACCTCTTCAATATCTGCTATCAAGCTATTACGCTTATGATTAAGATTGTCACCTCCTACACGAAACTTATTCAAAAATGAATAATCATTTGTATCAATCGGAGTATTCACTACAGCTTCCTTAAAAGAAAGGAGACATTTACCTATTTCATTGATAACAGGTAATCCCTCATGAATTAGAAGTCGCTCATTATCCGTTCCTTTCCCAATCAATTCTCGAGCATCGTTTTTACCATAACTAGCCCCTGCACCAATATAATATATAATTTTGCTCATATATCTAGATCGTTTCAAACTCCTTCCTCGGCATACCATAATCCTTATAGCTTTCCGTATCCTCTATTTCCTTCCATGCCTTGTGAAGATACTCCTTCACATCCTCAGACAATTTGCCCTCTACCGCAAGTCCATGAAAAACTCTCAGCATATCGTTGACAGCATACTCTGGACTATACATGTCATCGAAATAGTTGTAATGCTCATCCATGACAAAATGCCGGCACATGGATTTTGTCATTTGCATAAACTTCAACGCAGCATCCATATACTGACCCTTGGCAATCATCCGCTCAATCGTCCTATTCTCTCCAAGCATCAACTGCCAAATCAAATCACAATTCCAACCGATATTTCTACTGTTGAAGATACGAGTCTCATAATCCTCATTCAACGGAATGACAGACCGAGCCTCTTTCTCTGCTTCGATTCGTTCCTTTTCCTCTCGCTCCTTTTGAAGAGCTATTCGCCTTGCCTCACGCTCTTCCTCCTCATTCATTTCTCGCTCCACTTTTACCGTCTCACCTGTAAAAGGAGCCGCAGGAACCAAGGCGAGTAATTTCTTCTCTAACCCACGGAAGTTCCCATATTGCTTTGAATGTTTCATGATGTACGAGCAAACCTCTTGGCGCATAGTCTCATTGTTCCAAGCCTTCACCGTCTCCACCAATGCTGTGTAACTTGCCAGCACCAACTTACCGATTCTCAACTTATATTCACCAATCAGTTCCGCAATGTCATCACGGTTAATCAACAACGGCAGATGCTCACACAATCCTTTTGCAATGGCAAACGCTGCATCAGGACGATTCTTAGCCAATATCTGTGGAATAGATTTCTTGTGCCAACGCTCCAACAGTCGCAACTGATACATGAAATCCTCATTGTCCTTTGGCTTGAATGTCACTTCCTGCATGAAGAACTTGGCATATTCCTCCTCATAATTAACGGACAAGCCACGAGGCACAAAGTCAATCTTCGGTCTGTCCATCTGTCTGCGATAATGCTCCACCTCCCGCATACGCTTCTGCTTCTCGTCCCATTGGATGCGTAAGAACTTCTCCTCTCTGATTCAAAGTTCTACATCTTTAAACTCAGGAGACTTCATCACCTCCTCTTTGAGATGATTCTTGATGACTTTGTTCAAGTATCTTCTCCATACCTCCTTATTCTCCTCATTCACGAACGGAGGACACTCATCTGCGTATGAAGCTTGCCAAGTTATCTCGTCAAACTGGAGATACCATCGATAACGTTTGTGTTGGTTATTATTTTCCATTATAATGTACTTTCCTTGTTAATCATTTCCTTCGCCTCATTGTCGCCGATTACAACCTCGGCGAACTTTGGCTAATTGTTTCTTGCCTTGTACCATAATCTGAATAATTTAAAATAACGGTGCAAAGGTACAAAACTTTATCTAGGCGCACATTACGGCTTTCACCGATTCCTAAGACATAGCCAAATTTTTGAGCAACTTTTTGTGTTAATAAATACAAAAGAGACGTTTTGAAGCATGCAGGCACTACTATATCGGTAGCAGAAATGGTCAAAAATGATTTTTCTGTTACAAATCAACACGGAACTCGTTCTTTTAATAGCGTATGGCTAGATTCCTAATTAGTTATCCGTGTTTGTGTCTTTACAAGACTCTAAATGGCAGTAGCACAGACTGCTATAGTTCACTTGTTTCGGACTTATGATATTGCAAGTTTCTCATTGCTGCTCTTTGAATCCAACGGTTCCCATTCTCTGTTCTGTTTGCCTATGGCGAACATTCTGAGAACGAGCTTGAACTTAACGGCATTCAATGCCTTGCGCTTGGTGTCTGAATCTTGCTTACCTCCTAATTTACGGTTATAGAATGATTGTAACTCTGCATCATATTGTACAGCAATTAAGGCCGCCATGGATAGATCCGCTTTCGCTTGACCATCACAGCGTGCTGAAGGTCGGGGACGCCATTTCACACTGGTGCCTGAAGTGTGGAAGTGTGGTGCCACACCGATATAACTGGCATATTGCCTTGCTGTATCAAAAGCGGTAAAGTTTCGGGTAATGACAATGACATTCATGGCATTGACGAAGCCGATTCCCGGTATTGTCAGAAGATTCTTGTAAGTGGTAAATAGACTATCGTCTGTAGCCAGCAACTTCTGCTCTTCCAACTCGATGTTCTCAATGTCACGGCTGAATTTCTTGATGTAGCCATCATATAGCTGGGCGTCTTCTTTTGTGGTGCATAGCTGTCTTCTGTTCATGAAGCATGTACGCTGTTCCACCAGGAACTTACGCTCATTCATCAGTGTCTTGAGTCTCTGCATGGTCTTGTCTGGCATTTTATAAGGCTTGACACATTCGGTACCATTATAGCGATAAAGAAAGTCTGCAATCTTGGCAGAGTCAATCTTGTCGCTCTTGTCCTTGGGTCCCATGGGATAATGCTTTACCACATGGGTGGAAAGCATGCAAAACTGATACTTCTTGGCATTAAGAAACTTCTCCAGTTTCATGGAATAGCTGCCGGTGAACTCCATTCCGAAGAGACAGTTCGAGAGAACCACATGATTCTTCTTGAGCCATGTGCACATTTCGCCAAATCCCTTGTGGGAATTGTTGAATACAGCGTGAGGAAAGTCCTTAATTGGGGCTCCTTCACAGAAAATTGATGCGTCAATGACATTTTTTGAGATATCGATGCCGATAAATGATTTATTTTTCATACCTTTGTACCGCATTTTGCAGGAAGGAACTCTCTATGTCAGGGTAAGCCACATCTTTTACAAGCTGGCGCACAGCTAAATCCCTAAACGGCACTTGACCTGGCATTTCAGGCAGGGGAGACTAAATCAGGGAAAGGTCTTTGCCTACGGCAAAATAGTTCACTACCCCCGTCCGGAGTTCCTTCCTTTTCAGATGCTCCGGCAAAGGTAGTGAAAAAAACGCAGACAAAGGACTTAATCGGGGAATAGTTATGCTCTAAGAAGTGCGATAGTTCACTTTTGCTGCATTTTAGTTCTTGTATGCATCTGTCTCCACATATGGTGTTCCACGCTTTATCACGGCAAACATACGAAGGACTAGCTTGAACTTGACGGCATTGAGCACGATGCCACCGCATTTTTCCTTTCTCTTGCGTATCCAATAGTCTCTTATTGAAGGATTGTTCTTTATGGCGGAAAGGACAGCTATGGATAAGTCTGCCTTGGCTTCAGAAAAGCCTTTCTTGGAAACGGAAGTTCTCTTTCTTACAGAGGTTCCTGACTCCTTTTTGAATGGGGCAATTCCTATGTAACAGGCATATTTGCGAGGATTGCTGATAGCAGTGAAGTTTTCCGTCAACACAATGGTTTCCAACGCAATGATACGCCCAATGCCGGGAATGGAGGTCAGCAGGTCGTAGTTCTTGCTGATGCTTGCATCTTCATTCATGTAGCTGTCAATCTCCTTGTCTATTGCTTTCAGGTTTTCCTTCATGTTCTTCAGCAGGAGTTTCTTGCGTTCAACGGATAAGTCGGTGTCGTATGCGCAGATATCATGAAGCTGCTGCTTATAGAGAGTTGACTGCTTGGTGTTCTGCTTACGCTCTGCCAGCAATCTCTTCAACTTGAAATAGACAGGTGAGGGAAGCTTGGAGGGATTGCGAAGAATCTTCTTGTGGTTCTGCTCACAATAGATTGCTATTCTGAAAGCATCCAGTTCGTCAGTCTTGATACGGTCAAGAGAGCGCTGGTCATCATCCAGATCAGGTTCGAAGCGATGCATTTTTCGAGGTTCCACCATACCATAGATATATTCTTTGGATTCCAGCCATAATCTGAAGTTTTGGTTATAGAGTCCCGTATATTCCATACAGAACAAAAAGGTATCAAAGTCTTTTCCTACCTTTGCGACCCAGAAGCCAATCTTTTTGAATCCTGCATCATCATTGCTCACCTGAATATGGGCATTCTTCCAATCGATGGTTTCACCATCATAATAAGCCAGGTCAAGTGTCTTCTTGGAGACATCTACGCCAAAATACAGTTCTTTATCCATATTATTAACATTTTAGAATTTAATGGAATCAAGAAAGAATGTTGGGTAGGCGAAGGACTGAATCGGTGAATAGAGAATATCTAGGACACTTACTAGTACATCTTAACACCCATTAACCAACTTTGGCTTTCGTGATTCCGGGTGCAAAGGTAAAAGAATACTTACAATACGTTTTTGGACGCTTACCTTCCATATCACTAAAGATTAACCAATTCCCTCAAATCCACCTGATACTCATTCTTTCTATCTGGAACGGCAACATAGTGGATATTGATGTCTGGCAATACCAAAGGCGCATAATATTTATTGGCGATAGAAGATGAAATCAGCTTGTGCTTCTTTGTACACAAATATCTAGAGAAACTGGCAGCACGACTCGTCAACTTGCTTGCTACGACCAATTGGCTACCTGTGGGTTCGTAGGATACAATCACTCCATGATATTCCCATTCAGGAAGAGACTGTAGAATGCTAAGCTGAGCCTGCAAGCGCAACAAAGTTCCCACAATCTGTTCCTTGGCATGACTGATTTGAGCAACGCCAAAGGAGCTCTTCAGTTCGCAAACAAACAAGCATTTTCTGCCATCAACCTCCGCAAAGAAGATGCCATCACTATTGAGAAGCATAGGATCCTGGCAACCAGCTTTACTATAAAAGGAGACAGAATCACCTGCTAACTCTCGTGGAAAAGCATAGCCTTCTCCACCAGAAACTACTAGCCGCCTAAAGTCTAGGTCTGATTTGGGAGCAGTCTCTACTATCTCGCACTCTTTGTCGAAATGCGAGGTAGCATAAGCAGGATAAAGCTTGCCAAACTCTTCTATCGTTGCATCCATAACTTCTACTTTTAAAGATTAGACACAATGCCAAGTTGCTCAGCTACTTCCGAGATATCAGCCGACAAGTCCATCTGGTCTTTCACAGTCTGCTCGAAAGAACTGAAAGGCAATCCTTCTGCCAAATCTTGCTGCTCAATGACAACCTTACCATCTTCGCACTTAAAATAATAAGCTCCAACTTGGTCGTCTGTAAGATACAGATTCTTACTGTGCTGATGAGATTCACAGAATTGCTCAAATGCAGATTCCGATGTTTGCTTGATTTTGCCTAAAAGCAGCAATTGGTTCATTCGTCCTAGCATATAGTCACTATGGGTAGTCATCTGAACAAGCATACCCTTGTTGCAACATCTTGCCAGCATATCCATCACCAGAAATTGCTTCTTCGGATGAACATGCGCCTCTGGCTCCTCAAACAGCAAGCTGTTATACTGGCGATTTTTGCCATTCTGAAGCATCAGCAAGAATGGCATCAACTCCTTTACAGAAGAGGCCGCAGCACTGACAGGTATCGAATCGCCAGATGCAAACTGCAAGAATACGCTACCATTCTCCAATACAATCTTGCCATCTACCAACTTTGCGATATAGTTAGCATAGAATTGATTGTCAGCTTTCGCTACACGAGAAGGAGTCTTGAGATCATCCAACTGCTGCAAGAAGTCACGATACATTCCTATCGGAGAGGTAGTATTGGCTCCCATAAAGGCTGCTCGTGCTGGAGGGAGAATCAAAGGCTGAATTAATGCAATCCCCAAGCACTTATCTGTTAAATATGAGGAAAGAATAATACTCATCATAACCCTACTATCCATATCCATAGGGAAAATCATAGAAGCTTCATTAACTGCATAGCGGCAAAAGCCATTGACCAGATCATAATTCTGCCGTCTCAATAAAAGCCCCATCTCATCATCAATCCCTTCGAACACATAATTGACCGCACAATCAAAATTGGTATTACCCAATAAATATCCTAGAAATGCACTTGTATTTTGGTTAATCCATGTTCTGAAATCCTTGAATTTAAGAGTGAGTTCGTCCTTTTGGCTTCCGTTAGACTTCATTCTGATAAATTCAGAAAGTCTCTCAGAAGTCATCGCTGTAAGCAGGTTATACCACAACAATGCCGTATAACTCTTACCTAGTCCCGACTCACCTGTATAAACCAGAAAAGGCTTAAACTCTATCTCAGATTTTTGGATAGGACCTAACTTATCTATAATCACTCGGATATTCATATTGCAACGTTTTATGAGTTCTAATAGATTGCAAAGATAGGATATTTCCCCGAAATTACCAAATTTTTGATAGAAAAATTGCGGATTGCTGCTGATTTTTGCAGACTCACGCATCTCCTTCGCCTCATTGTCACCGATAACAACCTCGGCGAACTTTGGCTTACTGTTTAATTGTTTCTTGCCTTGTACCATAATTTAAAATAACGGTGCAAAGGTACAAAACTTTATCTAGGCGCACAATACGGCTTTCACCGATTCCTAAGACATAGCCAAATTTTTGAGCAACTTTTTGTGTTAATAAATACAAAAGAGACGTTTTGAAGCATGCAGGCACTACTATATCGGTAGCAGAAATGGTCAAAAATGATTTTTCTGTTACAAATCAACACGGAACTCGTTCTTTTAATAGCGTATGGCTAGATTCCTAATTAGTTATCCGTGTTTGTGTCTTTACAAGACTCTAAATGGCAGTAGCACAGACTGCTATAGTTCACTTGTTTCGGACTTATGATATTGCAAGTTTCTCATTGCTGCTCTTTGAATCCAACGGTTCCCATTCTCTGTTCTGTTTGCCTATGGCGAACATTCTGAGAACGAGCTTGAACTTAACGGCATTCAATGCCTTGCGCTTGGTGTCTGAATCTTGCTTACCTCCTAATTTACGGTTATAGAATGATTGTAACTCTGCATCATATTGTACAGCAATTAAGGCCGCCATGGATAGATCCGCTTTCGCTTGACCATCACAGCGTGCTGAAGGTCGGGGACGCCATTTCACACTGGTGCCTGAAGTGTGGAAGTGTGGTGCCACACCGATATAACTGGCATATTGCCTTGCTGTATCAAAAGCGGTAAAGTTTCGGGTAATGACAATGACATTCATGGCATTGACGAAGCCGATTCCCGGTATTGTCAGAAGATTCTTGTAAGTGGTAAATAGACTATCGTCTGTAGCCAGCAACTTCTGCTCTTCCAACTCGATGTTCTCAATGTCACGGCTGAATTTCTTGATGTAGCCATCATATAGCTGGGCGTCTTCTTTTGTGGTGCATAGCTGTCTTCTGTTCATGAAGCATGTACGCTGTTCCACCAGGAACTTACGCTCATTCATCAGTGTCTTGAGTCTCTGCATGGTCTTGTCTGGCATTTTATAAGGCTTGACACATTCGGTACCATTATAGCGATAAAGAAAGTCTGCAATCTTGGCAGAGTCAATCTTGTCGCTCTTGTCCTTGGGTCCCATGGGATAATGCTTTACCACATGGGTGGAAAGCATGCAAAACTGATACTTCTTGGCATTAAGAAACTTCTCCAGTTTCATGGAATAGCTGCCGGTGAACTCCATTCCGAAGAGACAGTTCGAGAGAACCACATGATTCTTCTTGAGCCATGTGCACATTTCGCCAAATCCCTTGTGGGAATTGTTGAATACAGCGTGAGGAAAGTCCTTAATTGGGGCTCCTTCACAGAAAATTGATGCGTCAATGACATTTTTTGAGATATCGATGCCGATAAATGATTTATTTTTCATACCTTTGTACCGCATTTTGCAGGAAGGAACTCTCTATGTCAGGGTAAGCCACATCTTTTACAAGCTGGCGCACAGCTAAATCCCTAAACGGCACTTGACCTGGCATTTCAGGCAGGGGAGACTAAATCAGGGAAAGGTCTTTGCCTACGGCAAAATAGTTCACTACCCCCGTCCGGAGTTCCTTCCTTTTCAGATGCTCCGGCAAAGGTAGTGAAAAAAACGCAGACAAAGGACTTAATCGGGGAATAGTTATGCTCTAAGAAGTGCGATAGTTCACTTTTGCTGCATTTTAGTTCTTGTATGCATCTGTCTCCACATATGGTGTTCCACGCTTTATCACGGCAAACATACGAAGGACTAGCTTGAACTTGACGGCATTGAGCACGATGCCACCGCATTTTTCCTTTCTCTTGCGTATCCAATAGTCTCTTATTGAAGGATTGTTCTTTATGGCGGAAAGGACAGCTATGGATAAGTCTGCCTTGGCTTCAGAAAAGCCTTTCTTGGAAACGGAAGTTCTCTTTCTTACAGAGGTTCCTGACTCCTTTTTGAATGGGGCAATTCCTATGTAACAGGCATATTTGCGAGGATTGCTGATAGCAGTGAAGTTTTCCGTCAACACAATGGTTTCCAACGCAATGATACGCCCAATGCCGGGAATGGAGGTCAGCAGGTCGTAGTTCTTGCTGATGCTTGCATCTTCATTCATGTAGCTGTCAATCTCCTTGTCTATTGCTTTCAGGTTTTCCTTCATGTTCTTCAGCAGGAGTTTCTTGCGTTCAACGGATAAGTCGGTGTCGTATGCGCAGATATCATGAAGCTGCTGCTTATAGAGAGTTGACTGCTTGGTGTTCTGCTTACGCTCTGCCAGCAATCTCTTCAACTTGAAATAGACAGGTGAGGGAAGCTTGGAGGGATTGCGAAGAATCTTCTTGTGGTTCTGCTCACAATAGATTGCTATTCTGAAAGCATCCAGTTCGTCAGTCTTGATACGGTCAAGAGAGCGCTGGTCATCATCCAGATCAGGTTCGAAGCGATGCATTTTTCGAGGTTCCACCATACCATAGATATATTCTTTGGATTCCAGCCATAATCTGAAGTTTTGGTTATAGAGTCCCGTATATTCCATACAGAACAAAAAGGTATCAAAGTCTTTTCCTACCTTTGCGACCCAGAAGCCAATCTTTTTGAATCCTGCATCATCATTGCTCACCTGAATATGGGCATTCTTCCAATCGATGGTTTCACCATCATAATAAGCCAGGTCAAGTGTCTTCTTGGAGACATCTACGCCAAAATACAGTTCTTTATCCATATTATTAACATTTTAGAATTTAATGGAATCAAGAAAGAATGTTGGGTAGGCGAAGGACTGAATCGGTGAATAGAGAATATCTAGGACACTTACTAGTACATCTTAACACCCATTAACCAACTTTGGCTTTCGTGATTCCGGGTGCAAAGGTAAAAGAATACTTACCTTGCAACATATGGTCTCGGACATCCGTATAGTCGTCCTCGGCATCAAGCTGTTTCTGCCAATGTATATCAGATATTTGAAGTAATCGTATTTTCTTCATTTCTGTTGTTCCTATATATATTGCTATTTGTGTTTAGTCTTCCTCAAATCCGCAACCTATAGGGTTTAGTGGGATTTTGCTTGCAAAGCGACAAAA
>ENA-OPBS01000351-OPBS01000351.1-human-gut-metagenome-genome-assembly--contig:-NODE-351-length-39114-cov-7.892598_pt1 | contig 39114 bp, 36 predicted proteins | sample MGYA00241074_ERZ501463 | MGnify/ENA primary metagenome ERZ501463 (study PRJEB25962, sample SAMEA2042578) | human gut metagenome | biome: human gut; feature: human-associated habitat; material: faeces...
AACAACAGCCTCTTTCCAAACAAGAGAAAAAGGCGCTGGAATCTGTACGTCAGGCTATTGAACAGAATATTTTGAACCCGCCAGAACTCTCGCAGCTTTGCAAAATAGCAGCAATGGGACAAACTAAACTTCGAGAATCATTCAAAAAAATGTATGGTGTTCCTATTGGGACATACATTCGACAATCCAAAATGAAATATGCTTCACTGTTACTTAAAAAGAATGAATTATCAATTTCATCTATAGCCAAACATTTAGGGTATCAAAACGCAAGTAAATTTTCTAGCGCTTTTAAAAACTATTTTAATCAATCGCCTGAAATTTACCGAAAAAATAATTATAATATGCGTAAAGATTAGAATCACTTGCCATTTTTTTAGAAATTTTTTAATTATATTATCACAAAAAAGAGGCGCTAAGTTTGCACCTCTTTTTATTGTAAAATTCATACTCATTCTCTAATTTGTTTTTTTAAGGTAATCTAAACTATTGAAGACGCTCTAAAAATCAACATATTAATTTTCAAAGTATGCCGTATCCCATGATCGTTCCGTTATTGATATCATAGCTTCTCTTGTTCACGGCATCACTGGAGTTTCCCTCTACCGTATATACGGTACTTCCCTCAGTTTTCTCCACGATTCCCACATGGTCTGAGGTTCCGTCCCCGTTCCAGTCAAAGAAGATCAGGGTTCCGGGTGCTGGCGAGTATCCTCTGCTCTTCCATTTCCCCTTGCTCTGGAACCATGCGATTCCGTCATCGCACAGGGAGAACTTCGGCATCTTGCCGCTCTCGATCAGTCCTGCCTGATCCCCACACCAGCTGGCAAAGCAGGCACACCACGCCACATGGCTGTCAAATCCATACCATGACCAGAACTTCTGGCCTCCTTCATTTCCAAGCTGGGTAAGTGCCACGGATACGATCTGGCCGTTGCCTCCAAACAAGCCGGCAAACAATCCGCCGCTGGAATAATACCGCAGAACGTGAGGGACGTATTCTGGATCACCATAGGCACTCCAGCCATGCGAAGCAGCCTGCTCATTGGAAAACTGCATGGCATTTTCTGCACTGTAGCCGCCATATTTCTGAATCGCCCACGTTATGTACCCGTTTCCGTAGTTATACCCTTGCAGGGACAGCTTCAGCTTGTCCATGTCCTGTGGGCTGGTGCATCCGGCTTCTCTTAGGCAGTCCGCATAATACTGGATTCCTACCTGTATGGAGTAGTCCGCATCCTGGATGGCATTCGGGCTGTTGGAATACCGGGTGTTGTATGGGCACTCACTGCTCTGCATGGGATCGGTCCCCCGGCCGCCAGATTCCTGCATCATGATTGCCTGTATCACGGAAACGTATTCGGGGATTCCATACTGGTTGGCGTATTTCTGGATGGTTGCCGTATAGGAAAGTACTTCCTGGCTGAGTGCTTCGTTGCTCTCTGAGCTTCCAGAGAATGCCGCACCGCCAATGATCCCGACCATGATAACCAGAAGCAGAACCATGACCGCTCTGGCGGCTCCCAGTGCAGCCATCATGAACTGCACCGTTTTCGCTGCCGCTTCTACAGCGGCCTTAGCTGCCTTGAAGGTATTCTCTCCTGCCCTTGCCGTTTTCTGTATCCGGCGGACTCCATCGGAAGTCTGCAAGGCGGCTTTCTTCGCCGCCTGCTTCGCTGCCCTTCGTTCCATCTGCTTCTGCATCCGGGCTGTCAGGGCGTTGGAACTGGCCACCCGGAGCTTCTGCTCTGGCTGGATGCTGATCTTCACAGATGGAGGGACGGTCTTAATAGTACGCCGCTGTATGGTCTTCGGCTCCAACTGTTTCCGTGGCTTTTCCTTGATCCGGATGGTTTCCGGCTGTTTCTGGCGGATGGCATTCTGCCTTGCGGTATCTTCGACCTTGCTTTTCTGGTTTTGTCTTTTGATGGAAAGCGATCCACCTTCCGACATTTCCTGTCCATTCTGGATTCTTGGTGTCTCCCTAGCTGCCCGGATCTTCTGTTCTTTCGTTTTGACGGCATCTGAAATCGCCTTTTGCCGCTTGGCTTTCTGAATCTGGACTTCCTGGTTTTCCCGTTCCTTGACCTTCACACGGGATGCCCCCTGTTCCCGTTTTTTTTGCTTCGGTGCTTCCCGACTGACCGGATCGGGAGCCTGTGTGTCCCCTGTTCCTCTGGCGGCTTCTTTCTGCGCTTCTTTTTTACCAGTAACTCTCAGTTTGATCTTCTCGTAGGAAGTCTGTGCTGCTGTCTTTCCGGCGCTGGTTACAGTTCTGCCAGACTTTCTGGCAGCCCATTCCTCTGCGGATGCGACTTTTCCACTGGCATACTCGGATGGGGACTGTTCCTCCATGTCATTATCCCTGGCATTTGCGATGGTCTGGGACTTTTCCTTGCTCTCCAGTATGGCCGTCCGCATCAGCTCCTTCGGGATTCTGGAGGCAGGATTTTTAGTCTTTGGTTTTGTTGTGACTTCTTTGGTTTTGATATCCTTCATCTCTCACCTCCAGTCCCGGTCTGTACTGCTCTTACGCTTCGCCCGGCTTGGTCGTCATCAGACGGTACAGTTTTGTATTTCTTGGGAACGAATTTTCAAACGGCACCAGATTCCCGGAGCAGCGGATCAGACCGTGGCCGGCACCCACATTGGTGATGTAGGATAACTGGTTGTCCGAGATATTCAGAAGTGCCGCAAGCTCGTCCCGGTCGGTGCTTGCCTGATTCAAAAGGATCAGGAACTCACTATTTGCCAGCATCAGGCGGGCGGTATCGGATTTCAGAAGTTCCTCTACATTCTGGGTAAGCCCGGTCACAAATCCCGAATACTTACGGATACGCTTGTACAGGCGGTAGAAAAAGTCTGCACTGTATTCATAGCGGAACAGCAGATAAAACTCATCCGCAAAGATCCATGTCGTTTTTCCCTTCTTCCAGTTCTGGATCACACGGTTAAAAATGGAATCCAGTGTGACCAACATTCCAAGTGGCATCAGCTGTTCGCCCAGCTCCCGGATGTCATAATCGATGATACGGCTCTTCGTATTGACATTGGTTTCCTGGGCAAAGGTGTTCAGGCTTCCGTTAATAAACAGTTCCGAAGACAATGCCAGCCCTCTGGCTTCTTCCTCCGGCTGGAGCATGAGCTGTCGGTACAGATCCTTTAGGGTCGGCACCTGCCCTTGGTATCCGCCCCTCATATAATCCCGGTACACGTCTGCGGTGCAGCGGTCGAGAATGGATTTCTCCTTTGCCGAAAGGTTCCCGGCTCCTACGAGCTGCTCAAACAGGGACAGGATGAATTCGGACTTTTCAATCAGAGGGTTACGGTCATTGCCATAGGCGGAGTCCATGTCCAGTGCATTCAGATGGGTATCGGACGTTGCCGAGATCCGGATGACCTCGCCGTTTAAGGCTTCCACCAGTGAAGCAAACTCGGACTCCGGATCGAGGATAAGGATGTCATCTTCCGTGGAAAGGGCAAGGTCTACGATCTCTTCTTTTGCCGAGAAACTTTTTCCAGAACCGCTGACTCCCAGTCGGAAGGAATTTCCATTTAACAGCTTTTTTCGGTCTGCCACCAGCATATTTTTGCTGACTGCATTCTGCCCATAATAAATGCCGCCCGGCTGCATGATCTCCTGTGTATGGAACGGAATCAAGACGGCAGTGGACTCTGTGGTAAGGGTACGCACCGCATCGATCTTCCGCAGACCATACGGCAGGACGGTATTCAGTCCATCGACCTGTTGCCATTTCAGGGTTGCCATCTGGCAGAGGTGTTTTCTTGCAATGGAATACAGGGTTTCCGTATCAGAATCCAGTTGTTTCTTGCTTTCTGCCATATGTACCATTGTCAGGATACCGAACATCATCCTCTGGTCCCTGGTAGTCAAGTCGTCCAGCATCTCCTTGGTTTCTTTTCTCTGAAGCTCCATATCATAGGGAACCACGGCGGAAAAATTATTGTTTGCATTCTGGCGTCTCTGCCAGTTCGTTACGTTGGTCTCTACGCCCAGCAGTCGATTCTGGATCTCACGCACTGCTTCATCTGTTGGTACCGGGATGATGTCAATAGACAGCATCAGATTCCTGCCAAGGCTACACAGTTCGGAGATCATCTCGTCTTTCACATAGCTGGCGTAATCTTCCATAAAAAGGACTCTGCCGTACTGCTCGCCCAGCTTGAAATGGTCGTTGTGGAACTCCATCGTGTCCGGGCAGATCCAGTCCTTGAAGCTGTGTCCCTTTTTCGCAAAGGCTTTCATGTCAAACGGAAAGCTCTGCGGAACGTCTGCCTTGAAAAAGTCCCGGAAGATCTGGAGCCTCTGTTCTGCATCCAGCTCTTCCCCGATGGAGGACAGCTTGGCCAGATGGGTGATGATATCCGTTCCCACACGGGCGAAGTATGTCCTGGCTTCATCGATGTTCTTCTTGTGGACGCTGACGGTCAGATAGCGTTCCTGGTAAATGCTGTTGTTGGTACCGGAGATCTTGGAAAGGAGCATATCGTTATACTCTTTCCGGTACTCGTCCAGTCCATCTCCTTTCATTGGAATCAGCAGGGACTGCTCAAACTCTTCCTTGTTGATCTTACGGTTGTTCAGGGTAATCTTCGCCGTACAGCCGGAATCCAGTGCATTTAAAAGTTCGGAGTAGTCCAGGAACATCTCTGTCTTATCCGCTTTGCTGGCAATGGAATAGTTGATATCCGTAAACCGGAATGTCCGGGAATACTTGCTCTCCACCTGAAAAATACCGTCCGGCCAGATCTTGCGGATCGGGATCGCCTGCTGGACAGACCTCGGTACTTTGAATTTTTCTTTGTCCTGTTTCAGTGTCTGACTCAGGGTTTTAATCAAAGGCATCACCCCTTCCTCCTAGCTTCTTTGGTTTCTTCTGTTTCGTCCGCTTCTTCACCAGAAGCTCCGCTCCGTTTCCCATCATCTTTTCACCCAGCCGCAGGCTCTCTTCCATGCAGGAAAAGTACAAGTTCTCTGATTTGAATACCAGCCGTTTCGGGTACAGCAGTTCGGATTTGATGACTGCCCATGCGAACTGTTCTGCCGTCATGCCGTGGTAACGGAAAAAGCCGCAGGCTGCAAAGGGAGCCGCCCCAAGCACGCACAGCCATCCGGTTACCTGTTCCCCGGCATATTTCCGGGTGACAAAATAGATTCCAAGGGCTGCCAGGATCGCCAGTACCGAAAATAAGCACTGCCGGAAGCTTAAGCCCCAGAACATTGACTCCTGATAGTCTCGGATTTCTTTATTCATTTTCACTTCCATGTTGTTTTCTACCTTTCTCTTTGTAATCTCTGTTTTTTCTTTTGTTTCTGTTTTAGTACATCCCTTTGCCGGATGCCATTTCTTTCCATAAATCTTTTTGTTCCTTCCGGATCAAGCTCTGCCAGTTTTTTCAGGTCGAATGCAACCCTCTGGAAGATGCAGTAACCGGAGGATGCGGTATCCGGCTGTATCGTTCCCAGCTTATGCTGCTTTATAAAACGAAGCTTTTCTTTGCTGAAATTGTGGTCGATATAGGCTTCATTGATACCGCCCAGCGGAGCAAAAGGCAGGTTTACCGTAAGGTCTGCAAAGCTTTCCGGGTATCCATCTTCCATATGGTAAAGCCCGATATAGAGATTGTCATCGCTCATGTAACTGTCTATCCTGAGAAATAATTCCTCCCGGCCATACTGCCAGTCGTAGCTCAGTGTCTTTGGTTCTTCCATTTTTTTCGCCTCCTATAATCCCATGATTTCTTTTACGATACGGTCGGATGCCTTGACTGCCCCGACCAGTACCAGCAGGTTAAATACCAGTTCCCCGACGTAATTCCAGACAATGGTCACGGCGGACAGGCTGGTGTCCCCGATGGCCGGCGGACTTGATGCAAACACCGAAAAGATGATGCAGGCCAGTGCGATGATGGCTCCTTCCAGACATACCCCGGCGTAGGAACGGATAAAGTTCTTTCCTACAGACTGGGTTGGCTCCCCGGCAAAGGTTGCCAATGGAATCGGTGCGATGGCTGTGTACATATACAGCTTAAACATTCTCCCGTATACAGTCAGAATCATGACAAATGACAATACCGTAATCAGCAGGCTTCCTAATAAAGTTACGATCCACAAAGGGATAGATTCCAGCATCCCCACCGCTTCGATCTTGTCCACGATCTCCGAGGGCAGCTCCGTTACAGTTCCACCCGCCATCCCGGAGTGGGACATGATATTTGTTACGATGCCCTGCACAATGGAAAAGATCGCGGTCAAAAGCTCCATGCCGGACATGACGGCTCCCTGTGCCAGTGCAAAACGGATAAAGGCTTTCACTACATGTTCCGGCTTTTTCATATCCGTGAAGCTCCCACAGGTTTTCACAAGCCCCGCCGCAAAGAACAGAACCAGCAGGCCGTACCCGATGGCTTTCAGTCCACCGTTGATGTTCGTCATCACGCTCCAGATCGCCCCGCCCTTGAAATTCTCCGGGCTTTGCGTCAGCAGTGTCCAGATCTCAGCCAGCTTGTCGCTCCAGGTCTGCAAGGCAGAATTTAGATTCTGTACGATCCAGTTATCACTCAAACAGTTTCACCTCCCATCCTGCAAAAGTGAACAGGGAGCCGGCATTTCGCATGGCTCCCCTTCTGGTCTCTTCTCCTATCCCATGATCAGGTCCAGGATCTCTTTTGCAAAAGTAATGATGATACCGCCTGCCAGTGTCAGAAATCCGTTTGCCCTCTGGCTCGGATCGTGGCTCTTTAAGGACAGGCCGACCTGCACGATACCAAATCCCAGCAGGATCAGGCCAATGGCACGGATTAGGGAAAAGATAAACGTGGACAGGTTATTGACTACGGTCAGCGGATCGCCTGCGGCATAAACGCAGGTCGCCCCAATGCAGATCGACAGTACCATGACTGCATACAGAGCAAACAGTTTCTTCTGCCCTCTCTTCATCTTCAGCGGTGCGGTCTCTTTCCTGGTTTCTGTGTGTTTCTTATTTTTCAGTAAATTCATTGGCATTCCTCCCATCAAAAAAGCTCCCCGATGATGTCCTCATCCAGAAGCAGTTCGTAATCGTCATATCTTGTTTCATCAAACATAAAATCGTCATGCGCCAGCGGTGCTTTCGCATAGTTGAACGGTCCGGCACCGCCGTCCTCGGTATACCGGATGTTGGGATGCTTCATCAGGTCATACTTGGCATCCAGTATGGGCCGCTCCCCGCGGATAAACAGAAGTGCATTCTGGTTATCCAGCATACGGACTTCATCCGGCTGTAACAGCTCCCTTCCGCTCTGCTGGAAGTTGGTGGAGTAGCTGCCGGATTTTCCTTTGGTCTGCCCGTAGGTATTGGTGTCTATGGTTTCTTTCCCCAGTAATTCTGATACATATTTGTGTGTCTCTTTTTCATTGCCGCCCAGGTACAAAAACTCATCGCAGTTGCCCACCAGACTTTCCCAGGAGTCCTTGAACAGAGCCTTTAGCTGGCTCATGTTCTGGATGATGATGCTGCAGTAAATGGAACGGGATCGGCAGGTTGCCAGGATCTTCTCAAACTCATTTGGCAGGGATACGTTTGGAAACTCATCCATGATGCAGTTGACCGGAACCGGGAGGGCACCGCCATGCACACGGTCTGCCATGTAATAAAGCGTCTGGAAAAGCTGGCTGTAGATCATGCCTACCAGATAATTCAAAGAGGTGTCTGCATCCGGGATACAACAGAAAAGGGCAACTTTTCTTTCTCCCATGCTGGAAAGATCCAGTTCATCAGTATTGGTCAGCTTGGCGATCTGCGGCAGATTGAAGGCTGCCAGCCGGACACCTACACTGATCAGGATGGACTTGGCGGTCTTTCCTGCCGCCTGCTTGTAAATGTGATACTGCTTGACGGCAATGCTGTCCGGGTCCCGCATCTCCAGACGGTCAAACAAAATGTCCAGAGGGGACTCGTAGTCCTCGTCCTCTTCTTTTACCTGTGCCGAGCCTAACATCTCCATGATCATGGCGAAGTTCTGTTCTTCCGGCGGAGCTTCGTGGAGCAGATACAGCATCAGTGCCTGAAGCAGTGCGGTTTCGCTCTTCTCCCAGAAGGGATCAGAGGACTGGGAACCTTTGGGTGTGGTGTTTTGTATCAGATTGGAAATAAGACGGAGCACGTCTTTGTCATCGTGGACATACTCGAATGGATTGTAGCAAAAAGATGTGTCGGGATTGATGAGGTCAAAGACACGCACCTCATATCCTTTCTTTTCCAGCAGACCGCCTGTCTTTCGGAGCAGCTCGGCTTTCGGATCGGTGATGACCATCGAACAGCAGCACTGCATGATGTTTGGCAGGGCAAAGCCTCTGGATTTTCCTGCACCGGAGCCTCCCACTACGAGAATGTTGAGACATCTGCGGTGCTTGTGGGTGTCAAGGCTAATGCGGAAGTTCTGTGTCAGCAGGATGTTCTGGGAGTACGGCTTCTGGCTATATTTCTTACAGATCTGCCGGGCATCGCCCCATCTGGCAGAGCCATGTTCTTCCCCTCTGCGGTAGTTCTTCTGACTGGAATAAAAAATGCCGATCCCGGCTGCGTAAAGTAACGTGCAGACCAGCATCGACTTGATGGTATATTCCGTATAATGAAACTGGAAGGGATGGTTCAGCTTTTCTGTGAGAACCTCCATCAGCTCGAAAAGATTCCTGCCCGGCTGGATGGCATCCGCAAGCAGGATTGCTACCCACCAGATGACAGGCAGTCCGGCAAGCCAAATCACCCAGTCTGACTTCCGGCTGTTTGTTACCGGGATGGCTGCTGTTTGGGTCTCTCTGCTCTTGGCAGGTCCGTAATGTGGAAGCTGTCCACTCCCGGAACGAGGGCAAGGCTGCTTCCATTCTCCCAGTTTACGTGGATCTGCCCTGCATCGTCTACCATATCCACCTTACCTTTTAAGCCGGGTGGCATGTGGCTCTCCCCCTCCATGCTGTTAAGCGTGACCTCGGTTCCCGGCGGATATCTTCTCCGCATGGCTTCTATTCTTTCTTGTGTCATATTTCTGTATATTTGTACCACATCCTTTCTTCATCTTCCCCTTCCACGGTATGGGCGGTATCTGGATTTCATGATCTTTAACAGGACGCTGTCGATCCCATCGGAATAGCGTCCGTTTTTCAGGTATGTGTCCCGGAGCTGGTTTAAGGCTTCCACGGATTTGCTGTGTTCGGCTTCTGTCAGGTAGAGCTTTCCCTCTTCCTGCTCTGCCAGCTTCAGAACCAGATCCCGTGTGGTATCCACCGGAAGCCCCTGTTCTTTTTCCTGCCGGAACACTTCCCGGAGTGCATGGATCAGCATGTGGTTCATGATCCGGTCCATCTTTACATATCGCATTCTTGTCATAGGCGAGCCTCCTTTTTTCCTCTTTTTTCTCAACCACAACATACCACACTTCCTCCCGGAAAGCTACTGCAAAAGAGCCGGAAAAGCCCCTTTTTATCAGCGTTCCGGGGACTTTTTACTCTTGGCAGGTTTCTCCATTTTTTCCTCCGGGATGGCAAATTCATCGGTCATAAATTCCTGCTCGCTTTTGCCAAGGTTGCGGTCTACCTGCTTGCCAATGGAATAGGCTGCACTCTTTACATCCTGGATAAAGGAGCGGAGTTCTTTCGGATCTTTCTGTCCGAATGCCTGCATCTGGCATACCTTGTCAAAGGAAAAACCGGAGACATCCACGCCGTATTTCTGTGCTGTCACATACGCCGCACAATAGGCCTGTGCCGATACCCCTGCCCGGCTGTAGCTTCCATCGTGATGGTCAAGGGATGCACAGGCCAGCTCCCGGCTGATGGAATGAAACGTTGCATTTTCGCTCATGCCATTTCGGACATAGATCGTCCGCTTGTTCGGGATGTACTGTGCCTGTACCTTATCCGGCAGATTGTCTGCGATCTGAATCCGTACCTCGCTGTCGGTCAGCAGTGCTTCCATCAGCTGGTCCATCGGCTTTGGCTCTGCCTCTTCCGGCTGCTTGGTACGGATCTGGCTGATGTCATAGGCTTTCTGGATGGAGTACCCCTGCTGGATGACACCGTCCTTTTCATATTCCTGTCCGACAATGAAGTTGTATCCCTTGCTTCCGGTCTTGACTACCTTGCCTTCTTCCTTCCATTTTTCAAAGGTCTTGACCTGCCGGATCTCCGGATTCTGTGCATAAAGCAGGAACAGGTTGTCTGTCCTCTGCGGCTTGCACTGTCCCATAAAATCAAGGAATCCTTTTAAGGAGTCCCCATTCTGGAAGACCTCCTGTGCCTTTCCATCGATCATACCCCAGATTTCTTCCCTCTCCTGCTTTTTCTGTGCGGCATATTCCTCTTTCGATAACCGCTGGGCGGACGGTTCCTGTGTGTCCTGCCCTAAAAATTTTGTCAGGTCCATCTTCTACCTCGCTTTCACCTTTCGTTTATTTCTCGCTTTCTTCTGCGTTTTCTTTGGTCCACGGTTCTTTTCCCGGCTCCGCTTCTGGGATTCCTCTGCTTTCTCCCGTTTGATGTTCTCCAGCTCCCGGCGGACACTGGGACGCTCCTGTTCCCTTGGCTTTGCTCCATCAGTCCCGTTTTCCTGCCCGGTAGAAATATTTCTGCTGTGCAAGGAAAAGCCGGACAGATTCTCTTCCCCCTCTTCCTGCACCGGGATAAAATTTTCCGGTTCGGAAGACTCCATGTCACCGACCTGGAATGCTTCGTCCAGATCGCTGATTTCAAACTGCACCTCGCCCTCCGGCATCTGCACAGTTTCCTGTACTGCTTCGGTTTCCGGTGCTTCCATTCCGGCAGTTACCTCATGGACAGCTTCCCCGACTTCGCTTCTTACGAAATCAAGGTTCATCTTATCCATGACACGGTTGACTTTGGCTGCGTCATCCGCAAAGACCATGACCTCGCTCATCTCCGGGTTCTTTTTATCCCGGATGATCACATAGAGCAGTCCTCGTTTCCTGCCCTCACTGCAGAATTCACGCAGGCGTTCGGACGGTACGGTAAAGAACTTCAATGGCTTGTTCTCCTTTAACATCCGCACCATCCTGGTTTTGCCCCTCGTTTTCTTCTGGTCTTTTAATACGGCGGCAACAAATACCGCCAGATGCTTTGCCAGCGTACCCGAAAGCCTGAGCCCGTGGTCCACGCCGTCCAGGGAATACCGGACAATCTGATCCGCCGCATCGCCTCCATAATTCATACTGTTCACCTGCTTTCTGTTTCCTTTTGTCTGGTTTTCTCCGTCTTATTTTCTTCCTGTTCTGCCTGTCTCTGGATCTGCTCTGCCAGACGCATCTTTTCTTCCATCTCTTTGGACTGCTGTTCGATCCGGATACAAATGCGGATATCCTTTCGAAGCGGCTTCAGTTCTTCGTTGATCTGACCAATCCGGACACTATCCGGTTCGCTCCGGTAGAGCCTCTTCCGTTCTTTTGTGAGTGCCTGCACCTGTTCTTCCAATGGGATTCGGTATGCCAGCAGCTCCTCACGGGTGGTGATCTGATGCTTCTGGAGAAATTCCATCTGCTCGATCCTGGCATCCAGTTTCCGGATATCTGCCCGGAGCACCGGGGAGATCCTTTTGGGTTTCTGCTTCAGAACACCCATCTGGTACAGATAGGAATAGTACAGGGCCTGTATCCCTTTTAACTTCTTTTTCGGGGATCTGGAATCTCCTTCTTTTCCAGCAGGTATCCTGCTCTTGGGCTGCAAGATCCACTGCCGGATGCTCTCTTCCGAGTAATGCTTCCCAAGGCTCCGCAGACGGATATACCGCTCCATCCCTGGTGCTTTTAATGCAATGTACTTCTGGTTCAGCTTCCACTGGTATCCCCTCTGCTTCATCTGCTCCAGAAACTGTTTCCATGTGAAGCTTTCTGCCACCGCATCCCGGATATCCAGACGGATGGAAGTTCTCCAGGTCGGCTTTCCGTCCTGTTCTGCCATCCACTGGGCATAGGATTTCCCCTTGCTGTTTTTCGGTTCGATGACGGATAATCCGTATTTCAGGCATAAGGCATCCGATGCTTTCCTCACATCCTCGTAGTAGCTCCTGCTGTTGCTGTGGTACTTTTTCCCATCTTCCATGCTAACGGAATTAAACACGATGTGGTTGTGGTAATGCTCCGTATTCAGATGGGTGGTGATGACTGCTTCGTATTTTCCCTGAAGGAGCCTTTCTGCCATTTCCATGCCGATCTGGTGAGCAAGCTCCGGGGTGACTTCCCCTTTGACAAAGCTCTGCACCAGATGGTACCCCTGTACTCCGTCCATCTTGTGGTATCGTTTCTTCGTAGCTACCATATCTTGATAGGCAGTCTCACAGACGCAGCCGATGGCATCCTCAAAAACGGAACGCTCCGTCTTGTCCCGATTCATGGCGTAATCGATGGCTTCTTCCAGAGAGCCGGCACTCTGCCCTTTCTTGGTGGTCTTATCCTTGTTTCGGATGTAAGTGATGGAATTGTCCAGACGGCTGACCGGGATGATACTGGTGTATGCCATCGGCTACCATTCCTCTTTGACCAGCCTCCATGTCTCTTTCGTCATGCGGAGCATTTCCCGGATACTCTCTTCTCCGGCCATCCCACAGCCATTGGCTACATGGGCAAGCTGGTTGGTGTTGTTGCACAGACCGGATATTTTCCGCAAAAGCTCCGTATGATGCTCACAGGGTCTTGCCCGGACTTCGCCGCCCATGACAATGGAACGGATGTATTCCTCACGGGACAGGCCGCTTTTTTCTACCTGCTCTTCCAGAAAACGCAGCTCCTTTGTATTGAGGCGGACTGGTATCACATGGTTTCTTTTTCTCATCTCTTCACCTGCTTTCCAACGGGTTATTGATCGTTTCCTTACATTTCACGGTTTTTCCAGATCAGGAATCCTGTCAGCACGCCAATGGCTACGGCTGCAGCAATGATCTTTTTCTTCATATAGGCCTCACCCCCTTTCCGGTACCTGGCACAGCTCCATCGGGGCAAGCATGATTCCCCTCTTTTCCATCTCTTTTGCAAATTCCAGAAGGTTCCATTTCTTCCCATCGATCATGGCAGAATCGGCATCCAGATAATGGCAGGTGGATACATTCCGCTCTCCATTTGGGGCATTCTGCACAAGGCTTTCCCCGTCTGCCAGACGGAATAGTTCCTCTCCCTGGCTGTTTACAAAACAGATGCACACGCCGTGGTCGATGATCTCCTTCCGTTTCATCCGGCACCGCTCCAGTGCCTCATCCTCACGCTTCCCAGCTATGAAAAGACACATTGCAAAAACTCCCATTACTCCTCCGGTCATTGTGCCAAGTATAAATCCCAACATTTTTTCGTTCTCCTTTCGTCTGTTTACGGCTCGGTATGGGGGATTGGGGTTCTCCCCAAAGTGCGTTTGGATATCCAAACGCTATGCTTGCAAAACCAGTCGCATTTTGCTTCGTCCCCTCTGAACCTATCGTTTTTCGGAATTATTCGTTTTCTTTGATTTTGCTTAACCCATCCAGCGTGGTACAGATGATATGGAGTCTGTCAGCCATGCTGATCTCCGTGTTCATCGTCCCGGTGGTCTCTTTTCCGCAGACGACCACCATCCTGCACCGTCTTAAGATCTGATGGGACATTCTCCGCATAGCCTGCATATCCTCCGCATCCCCATCATCAAGGAATGGGGAAAAGCTGTACTGCGGACAGATCGGCACATATCCCAGTTCGTAGATCTTCCGGCAGTACCGCTGTACTTTGGTCTTTCCCTCTTCTGCAGAGCAGCAGACATAAGCAAGTGCCTGTTCCAATACGACCATCTCCTTTCCTGACCAGACAAGTTTCCTCTGCCCGGCGTTTTTCCAAAAAGAAACACCCACAAAGCATTCCGGCTCTGTGGATGTCTTGTGGACATCTGGATTCTTTTCTTCCTTTTTTCAGATGTCTGGCAGACATCCGGTTACTGTGGTTCTTTATTCTCTGCTTCTGCCCCGGCTTCCAGTGCGATACGGACACGGTCGCTTCCCAGCTTATAATACGCATCGGTCACTTCAATGCCGACTGCCTGAAACCCCGACTCTGCCGCCGCAAGGATGGTAGTACCAGCTCCGGCAAACGGGTCTAAGATCAGGCCGCCCGGCTCACAGATCTGGATGACATCCTTCATCAGCTGGAGCGGCTTTTCTGTCACATGGATGCGGTTCTGGGGATTCCCATAACGGAACACACCCGGAAGACAGGACACCGGGCGGTTGATTGGCATCGGACCGTTGCTTCCCCACACGATGTATTCTGCCTGCTGGCGAAACCTGCCTTTTTGCGGACGGGAATTTCCTTTGTCCCAGACTGCAGTTCCTCTCCAGATCCAGCCTGCCCACTGAAGGGCATCGGTGATAGACGGGTACTGTCTCCAGTCAATAAAAAGGCAGATCGGAGCCCCTCTCTTGCAGGCTTTCCGCACATCGTACAGCCATTCTGCCATCCAGTGGGTCCAGGAACGCTGATCCTTGTTATCCCCATCAAAGTCCGGCAGGGCATTCTCTGCTTTCATGCTGCTGTACTTCTGGTTGGTGGTGCGGTTGCGTTCATTCTGCTTGGTTCCCCCGGACGCATAGGGCGGATCGGTCACGACTGCATCAAAAATCCCCGGCTGGAATCCTTTTACCAGCTTTAAGGTATCCCCATGCAAGATACGCCAGTTCTCCCCTCCGGCAGACTCATCCGGCAGACAGTCCGGTTTTAAAAGATCTTCAAGTTTCAGGGTATTTCCCATAGGCATCATCCTTCCTATTGCTTATTTCCCAGATTTCTCTGGAAGTGCTTCTATCTATGGAACTGCTCATCGGCAGGTATCCTCTTTTTTTGGTACTTCTTTTCTCGGTGTTCTGCGCTGTTCACGGTGATCCGACAGTTCGGTTTCCACATATTCGCTGATGATTCCCAGTGCTTCATAATAATTGCCACTCTTGTGGACACGGTCTGCCATCTCGTTGGCCTGTTCGGACATCCCGGCACATCTGAGCAATCTTGAGGCATCCCCAAGGATTGAGAAAATATTTCCGTCATGCCCTAAGAGCTTCAGCTTCGGACGGGACGGATTTGGTTTCGGCTGCTGTTCCTGCATCTCGTTTTCTGGTGCTTTCACCTGTATCTGGAAATCCGAGCCGGCACCGACATAGAAATGTAAGTATAATTCACCGCCGTCTACCTTGATCTCCCGTTGTTCCAGACTTTCTCCCCAGCCATCGCTGTACTGGCCTCTCAGATACTGCCCCACCACACGGTATTCCTCTGGTGTCAGATTCTCCCGGAGTGTCAGGTTTGCACAGCCATATAAAACACCATCCTGTTCTTTTACCGCCATTGTAATACGTTCCACTTTTTCCTTAATGTCCTTATTTCGGTTAAAATAATCAATCAGGTTGCATGGCTGGTTGTCAAGCATACCGAGCCGGTTGATCTCGTCAACCTTTTCTGCTATAGATGGCTGATACTGCACCAGGTCAGGTCCTTCCAATGGTTCCGCATCATCCAAATCCACAATATCTGAATAGTCCGGGATAAACTCTGCCATCAGAGGGGACAGCATTTCCACTTCTATTTTTTCTTTGATAGGCATCACCTCACTTCCTTTCTCTGCCGTTTCTCCGGTGTTCGGGCAGTCATCTTTGCCATATCTGCCCAGTCTGCCCCTTCGATCTCCGGCAGGTTCTCGATGATCCGATAGCTTCCCTCGTAGGCTTTTCGGATATGTTCACACGCCCACCGTCCGGCAAAGTCATTGTCGGTACACACTTCGATCTCGGTGATCTCCGGGTGCTGGGACAGAAAATGTTCCAGTGCCTGCGGCTTTTTCATACTCCGCTGGCTCTGCCCTTCTTTTGGTGCACTGATCCCGCCAAGCTCCAGACGGTACTTATCCCGGCTTCCCTGTTCCAGTGTCATGTGAGCCAGCACATCCACACAGGCTTCATAAACGGCAACCCGTCTGCATCCTGTTTGTGCCGGAACACAAAAAGCGTATGCCTTTTCGCTTCCAGCCTGTTCCATCTTAAAAGCCTTTCCGCTGGCATCGTAAATCCCACGCAGGAAAGCATATCTTGCCACCTGATTTTCGTCCCGGCCTACGAACACAGCATTGTGATAGGGCAGGCTCTCATAGAGGATTCCCAGATGAACACACTGCTGTAAGACCTCTCCACTGATTCCGCGCTCTTTCAGATATCGGAACACCCTGCGGCAGTCCGGGCTGGCTGGCGGCAGGACAAACAGCTTTTTGGGCTTTGTCTCCACAGGCGGAGGGATGTAGGTGGGATACTCATCTTTCAGCATTTGCACTGCCTCCAGAAAGGAACACCCATCTACATGGATCAGGAAATTTAAGGCACTGGTTCCCCCGATATCTCTGGATTTCCAGTGCCACTGGCTGGTGAGCTCGTTGATTTTAAAGCTATCGTGGTCTGTCAGCTCCCATTCATTTCTGGCTGAAGATTTTTTCAGGCGGTTCGGCTGGTATTTCTTCAGGTACTCAATGGCGGTGATTTCCCTTGCCCGTTTGATCTCTTCTTCCGGAATCCACGGCATTACATCACGGTATCCCGGAGCTGCTCTGCCTTATCCGTTTTCTCCCACGGGAATTCCTTTCTTCCAAAATGCCCGAACACGGCACTCTGTCGGTAGATCGGCCGCTTCAGGTGCAGGGTGTCACTAATCTGGCTTGGGGTAAGCCCAAACACCAGAGGAATCGCAGCGGCGAGGCAGTCATCCGCACAAATCTTTCCGGTTCCAAAGGTATCCACCTGCACCATGACTGGCTGGGCACCCCCGATGGCATAGGCAAGGGACACCTGACATCGGCTGGCAAGTCCGGCAGCCACCATGTTTTTGGCGATGTAACGGGCCATGTATGCCCCGGATCGGTCAACTTTGGAACAGTCCTTCCCGGAAAATGCACCGCCGCCATGCGGTACCAGGCCACCGTAGGTATCCACCATCAGCTTCCTTCCGGTCAATCCGGTGTCTGCATCCAGACCTCCGCACACAAATCTGCCCGATGGATTAATCAGGATCTTGGTATCCTCATCCGGCGGCAGCATGCGGAGTGCCGGGCGCAGCACTTTCTCCCGGATCTCATGCTCCAGCTTCCGAAGGGATTTTTCCTTTTCATGCTGACAGGACACAACGACCGTATCCAGACGGACAGGTCTGTCATCTTCGTATTCCACGGTCACCTGTGCTTTTCCGTCCGGCAGGATTCCCATGATATATCCGCTTCTACGGCTTGCAGACAGTTCCCTTACAATGCGGTTCGCCAGAACCACTGGCATCGGCATAAGCTGCGGTGTCTCATCGCAGGCGTAACCAATCATGATGCCCTGATCCCCGGCACCGCTGGCAAGTCCGCTCTGAACAGAAACAGTCCCTGCCCTTCGTTCTCTGGATCTCTCCACTGCCCCGGCGATATCCGGACTCTGTTTGTGGATGAGGGCATCCATGTGGATTTCCTCTGCTTCATAGCCTGCACTCTCCAGCACCTTTTTGATGATTTCAAACACCTGTGGCTCAAATCGGCTGGTGATCTCTCCTGCCACAATGATGTTCCCTTTAGTAGCCAGCACTTCGCAGGCCACCTTGGAATTTTCGTCCTCTTTCAGACACGCATCCAGAATACTGTCTGCAATTAAGTCGCAGAGCTTATCCGGATGTCCTTCCGTTACGGATTCTGCTGTATAAAATCGTTTCATAATTATTACCATCCTTTCCAACGAGTCAAAACTCGCTGCTCGTTATAAACTAAATAGATCCAGCAGAAAGCACTCCTTTTTGGAACACTTCCTGCCGGATCTGGATTATGAGCTGTCTCACATTCTGCACTTTTCTAGTACGTTCAGACACTTTTTTCCACCTGAATACTACCAACACACACCCTTACATAATCCCCCTGTTTTGAACACTTCCCAGTCTGTGCGGTCATCATTTGTCTCATTTTCTACACTTTTTGGGGGCTTTCAGACACTTTTCGTTAGAGCATTCGCTGATATTCCGTAGAGTATTTACCAAAGTTTCCACTTTTGAACACATTTTCCATCTGAATACACCTGGCATACACCCTTTATATACTCCCCTGTTTTGAACACATCCCTGCCCATGCGGTCATTATTTGTCTCATTTTCTGCACTTTTCGGGTACTTACGAACACTTCTGACTCCACACTGCCCCGGAAACCGGCACCGCCAGGACGATGTTCCTGGCACCGCTCCATTCATATGAACACGTGACGAGCGTCAAAACCTTATCGTATATACACTTCAGGTAATCATCTCCGATTTCGAACACTTCCCTCCGCTTGGCTACTTTTAGGTACTCTTGCACGGCCACCACATCTGGAAGTTTCTGCTGGAACGGGAACAGATTCCGGTCTGCTTTCAGTACCGTGACAATCTTATACTCCTGAATGCCGTCCTCTGTCTGAAGATAAGCAAAACGATGGGCGTTATAATAATCTTCCCCTGCATATAAGTCCAGGTTTCCGAACATCGCCCCGCTGTTCATGTTGTGACCGTAAATGATGAGATTCCTGCTTTCGGACACTTTACAGTCTGCCTGTAAAAACAGGCTTCCGTTGATGTCATATTCCTTTTTGTAATTCCGTTTCAGGTAAAACTCCCCATTCTCCTGTTCGGACTGAAGCACTGGGTAATCAATCCCGGTGTCCGGTATTGTCAGCCATCCCTGCACATCTGGATATTGTTCCCGAAGAGAAACAAGGTCTACCGCAGCCACCGGGCATTTTCTCCCAGCTGGTTGGTCTTTCTTTTCAGATCCTGAGGCTCCCGGAGCTTCCGGCTCCGGGAAATTCCCTTTCAGCTCTGCCACCAGCTTTTTGTTCTCCATTGGGAGATATACCATATGGTAAAGCAGGAACCCGGCACTTAAGAAAAGTGCTGCAAGGCATACCGTTTGAAAAAGTTTTTTCGCGATTTTCATCGTTCCTGTCCGGCTTTCCTCTGCTTCTTTGGCTGGCTTTTCTGCGTCTGTCCCGGCACAGGCGGTTTTCTGGCTGCTTTCAGGATCGGCTCTGTCGGAATCTGGTTCTGTCTGCAGCCCTTTAAGATTCCGGTCAGGTACGACCGTCCGGGCGGATTAAAGTTCTGCATGTAATCTTTTGTCATGATATAGACAATGGCTTTGATCTCTCTTCCGCCTTTATTCTTGACGGTGATTTCCTGTTTGTCGTAAAAATCAGGATAGCCTTCATAAAGATCCAGGCTCTTTTCGCAGTCCCCGGTCAGTGACCAGAGGACGCCGTCCACATGGCTTCCCTCTTCCGGGAAGATGGTGGCAAGACCGCTTCCTGCGGCTGCAAAGGTCAGCCGATACCCCTCCAGGCGGACGGTTTCTACCATCTCCGCCTTTGGGCACCGATATGCCATCTGGTCCAGATCCATGTTGCTTCCATACGCAAAATATAATTGTTTCAGCCTATCTGCCCCCTTTTTTCTTCTTTCTTCTGGATGCCACACCCATGCCGATCAGACCGCCTGTGGAAAGGATTAGGCACAGGGCCGGAAACCAGAGGTTGGTGTCATCGCCTGTTTTCGGGTTACTTACAGACGGGGTGTCCTCCGGCAGCTTCTCGTTCGTCACTTTCTGGATGACTTCAATCACTGGGGTTTTGTCATCTACATAAGTAAATGTCACTTCATGCTTGGTCTCATCCATCTGATATCCTTCCGGTGCTTTGGTCTCAACCAGATAATAAATGGCTGCCTTATCAAATTTGCCATCCTTATAAGTTCCGATTGCAAGCAGTCCGCTGGTTGCATGACCGTTTTCATCAGTGGTCAGGGTTTCTACCACTTTGCCATCGGCATCCCTCAATTCAAATTCCGCACCTTTCAGTGCAGCTCCGGTATCCTTGTCCGTTTTCTCAATGATCAGACGTCCCTTTGCGGTATCATCTTTCATGGCTACCTTCTGGATCTCTGCGGTGTCTGCCACCTCGAAGGTGATCTCTTCCGAAACGACATAACCGTTTGGAGCCTGCTCTTCTTTCAGGGTGTATTTACCGATTGGAAGTTTTTCGATATAATGCGGCTCTTTACCGGAAGTCCAGGTTTCTACGATATTGCCATTTTCATCTGTGATGGTCAGTTTGGCTCCTTCGATCTCATTATCTCCGGTAATATCCGTTTTGCTGATCTCCACTTTGGTCACATCATCTTCCATTACCTGTTTCTGGATCTCTACAGTATTCTCCACGGTGAATGTGATGCTTTCCGCAGTGGCATATCCATCGGCCGGCTTGGTTTCTGTCAGGGTGTACGATTTTCCTACAACCAATTCTTTGATGATGTGCGGCTCCTTGGTGGATGTCCATTCCTCAACAACAGCCCCGTTTTCATCCGTCAGCTGTAATCTGGCTCCCGGCAGTTCCTCGCCTGTGGTCAGATCGGTTTTGGAAAGTTCCACGGTTGTCGGCTCATCTTCAAATACGAACTCATAGGACACTTCTGCTTCTTTGTCTCCCTGGTACTCAAAAACAAATTCCTGTTCTTCTCCGGTGGTGACAAATCCATCCGGTGCATACAGCTCCTTCACATAATAGGTTCCGTCAATCGGCAGGTCTGCAATAAAGGAAATCTTTCCATCTACATCTGTTGTTTTTAACTCGATCAGGGTATCTGCTTCCATCAGCACCTTTCCAGATGCGGACAGGATGTCGTTCCTAGTGTACAATCCAAAGATGCCGCCTTTTAATACACGGTCGGTATCCTTTTCTTTCTTCAGGACGTTCACTTTCACCTTCTGGCGGTTGTTCTGCCAGTCCTCATCGTATACGACAACCGGGGTATCCTGATCGCGGTAGGAAAGATCTACATATCGTGGTTCTTCATCCAGGATATAACCATATGCTGTGCCTACCTCTTTGACATAATATTTTCCAACCGGAAGGGCAGATACTTCTGCAACACCGTTTGCATCGGTAGTTACAGTTGCTACCAGTTCGTCCTTGGAATAATAGTCCGGGCTTACGCCATCAGCTGCTTTGATATCTTCGGCAGCACGGATTTCGAAGGTAACGTCTGTCAGGCTTCCTGTAATGTACTCAAAGAAATGTTCCACAACACCTTTGACGTTATCCAGCAGGGTGATCTTATCGAGGAATTCGCCCTTCTTGTTTACGATCAGCAGTGCTTTCGGTACATGGTCCTGCATTTCCACTTTCTGTATTTCTGCGGTATCCTCGATGGTGAATTTCACATCCGTAGTCTTTAAATAACCAAGCGGTGCAAGGGATTCACGGAGGATATAGGTTTTTCCAACAGTCAGATATTTGATCACATGAGGCTCATCCTTTACGGAAGTCCAGCTGTCGATCACGTTTCCATCCTCATCCAGAACAGAAAGGGATGCTCCGTTCAACTCCACGCCTGTTGTCAGATCGGATTTTGTCACCTCGATGGTCGTCGGCTGGTTCTTCTTAATCGATTTCAGTTTAATGGTCTGGATGTCTTGTCCCTGATAGGTGGCATCAAATTCCAGTACCTCATCAGAGGATACAAAACCGTCCGGTGCAGAAATTTCTTTTACATAATAAGTTCCAAGCGGCAGGTCCAGGGTGAAGTGTGCCTGTCCCTTTTCATCGCTTGTAATCTCCTGTAATAAGGTGTCCGCTTTCACGATTACATTGTCACCGGATTTGATCTCATTCTTATTATAAAGACCAAAGACGGCTCCAGCTACCACGCTTCCGGTTTCTGCATCCTGTTTTTCCACGGTGATGCTTACCTTCTGGCGTTCATTGGTAAATGTCACTTCTTCGTCTACAACCGGGGTATCCTGTCCGGCATAGGTAAAGGTTACCTTTTCTCCTTTGGCATTCCAGGTGTATCCTTCCGGTGCTTTTTTCTCTTCTACACGGTATTTTCCGAGCGGAAGATTCTCGATTACGGCACTTCCGGTTTCATCGGTCGTTACCGTTGCCACCAGTGTGTCCTTGGCATATTCCAGATAACGGTTGCCGTTCTCATCTGTCTGATGGTCTGCGGTATAGATATCCTCGGAGGCGTAAACTTCAAACACGGCTCCTGCAAGGCTGGCTTCCTCATAAGTAAAGTCTTTATCAAAACCTTTGACTACTTCGCCTTCTTTGCGGATGGTCAGTCTGCCCTTAGCTGGGTGGTTCTCAAAATCCACCTCGATGATCAGGTCACCGCTGACCGGATCTTCCTGGTATGCGGTATCACTGTCTACCTTGATTTCCACGGTATTGGTGCTGTGGGTATATCCATCTGGTGCAGTCACTTCTTCGATGCGGTAATTTCCACAAGCCAGATTCTGTGGCAGGATCAGGTATCCGTTTTCATCCGTAAAATAGGATTTATGTACCGTAGTGGATGGATAAGTAGTCACTTGTTCTACATATTTCTTGTTATCCAGATCGTATACTTTAAATTCAGTATTCGGAACCAGAACAGATTTCTTTGTCTCGTCATCTTTTTTGACGATTTTTAATTTTGCTTCAAACTCTTCGTCCAGAAGCACACGCCATACCTGCGGTTTCTCTGGATTGTTCTCTGAAATCACAACTTTGAAATCATCAACTGGTTTGAAGTTGTGCGGTGTGGTGGTTTCTCTTACAATGTAAGTCCCGTATGCAAGCGGAATGGAGCATGCATATCCACGCTCATCCGTGAACATTTCTGTCTGTCCGTCTGCAGTCAGCACGACCGGAGTAGCGGATGTAAAATCATAGGAACCGTCCTTATTTTTCTTCAGGCTGCTCTCCAGGTAAGCACGGAATCCCACACCTTTTAACAGATCGGCATCGGTCTTTCCGTTGTTGGCGGCTTTGATGACCTGAAACGGCTGTTTGATCACATCTTCCAGAGAAGTTACGGTACGTTCTACCGTCTGAACCAGATCTCCCTCGTCATTACACTCCAGATCATGTTCTTCCGTGTCTGCCAGATATCCGACAGGCGGAGTCAGTTCTTTAACGTAATACTTTCCGAGATAGAGGTCTGCGACTTCTGCATTTCCCTCTGTATCCGTAGTCAGGGTTGCAATCTGTGTTCCTGCCGGGTAAAGAACACCTGTCTGTCCATCTGGATGTACGATATCTTCACGGGCATACAATCCGTAAACAGCACCCTCAAGGGTTGCATCTCCCTGTGCGGTCTTTCCGGTTTCGGAATCCTCTTTTACCAGTTTGATCTTCGCATTGATCCGCTCATTCTGGAACGTATGGTTGAAAGAAACCGTTGCCTCTTTGTCTGTTGTGTACTGGAAGGTAAAGGAGTACACATCCTCGCCGTTTCTCACATATCCAGCTGGTGCACCCAGCTCTTTCATGTAGTAGCTGTTGGCTATCGGCAGGTCTGCCTGATATACGGCTTTTCCGTCTGTTCCGGTCACTGCTTTCTCAATGAGAGTATCTTTCTTGACCACAATGGTTCCGTCCGCTGCTTTGATGTCATTTCCGGCATACAGACCATAAGTGCCGCCCGGAAGGTATTTCCTGGTTTCCTTATCCTGCTTGTATACACTTACGCTTGCTTTCTGGCGGTCATTTTTGAATGTCACGCTTCCCATGACCTTTTCTACGTTGCTTCCAGCATAGGAAAGGGTGATCTCCTGGCTTTCGCCTGTGCATACCAGATTTTGTGGTGCCTGCATTTCTTTTACTACATATTTCCCCAGATATAGATTATCCAGTGTGGCACTTCCGTCATCTCCGGTGGTAAGTCCGGCTTTGACTAATGCGTCTTTTTTGTAGACTACTGTTCCGTCTGCGGATACAATGTCCGACGCGGCATAAACGTTATAAACCGCACCTTTCTGTTTCTGCTCGGTATAAACAAAGGAAACACCATCATCAGTTACCTTTGCTCCGGTCAGGACTTCTCCTAATTTATAAACAGTCAGGCTTGCCATCTGCTCTGCATCGGTAACGGTCTGTTTTACGGTATCCCCGATGACCAGTTTCACATCGTAGGCTTTGGTATCCAGCAGATATCCGTTTGGTACGGAGATCTCTTTCAGGTATACGGTATCCTGTGTTTTGGTGATCGTAACGCTGGAAGCTCCGTTGGCATCTGTGGCCGGCATCTTTGTGATCAAGTTCTTTCCATCCTTGTCACTGTAAACGCCATAAACTGCACCTGCGATGGCTTTGTTGCTCTTGCGGTCCTTTTTTACGATTTCTAGAGTTGCCTGTTTTACCCATGAAACTTTAAAATCCACATATTTCTCATCGGTCACGCCCTCGCCAAATACCAGGGCAAGGTCCTGTGTCTCGCTTCCGGTGGTGATCTTATAAGCGGAGTAGTCTTTGATGATGCTTCCTTTCATGGTGGAAGACCATTCCCCTTTGACATCCACTGCCTGTGTCAGCGGTGCAGATAAGTAGAATTTGGTACCGCCGCAGATCTCCACGGATGCACCTGCACTGCTTGTTTTTCCCGTTGTCACATTATGCAGTTTGACACCGGACGGCAGCTTCATGGTGATGGTCTGCAGTTCGGATGCCTTGAAGGTGATCTCTTCTGTTCTCTGGCTGTTGCCGCTGATATATGCGGTAACATCTGCATTGGAGAAACTCATGTCCACTTCCGGGATCTCCGGCTGGCTCATGCAGTAATTGTAGAGTTCCATTGCCAGAGCCTGTCCGGTTGCATTCGTACCAGAAAAAGCGTCACCGCTGTTATTTGCATAGGATGCTGCCAGATGGACAATGATAAACTGTTTTCCGGCTGAAAAATCAGGATGTTTCTCAGAAAAAAATCCATTTTCACCGGATGCTTTGGTTCCGTAGTAGCACACTTTTGCCAGTGCTTTGCTGTCACCCAGTTTGGTGATCTTGTAAACACCATCCCCAGGTCCCGCTTTGGATGGCTGCACACAGTAGGCAGTTGCAGACACATTTCCAAATTTAACGGTATATTTATAGGTTACATAGGAGCCCAGACCGTAGTCTGCATAATAGTATGCAGTCCCTCTTGTCACATTCACGTCCTGGGTTGCTCTTGTACTGGTATTGACTGCGGTGAATGAAACGGTTTCCCCATCTTCCATTGCCATCAGGTCAATATCCTGTTCCCCTGCCTGCTCCAGAACATCGCTGAGTGTCAGCCCGGATTCTGCATCGGTTGTATTTTCCGTTTCGGATTCCTCTAATGCGGCATCAAACTCGGATTCAGAAAGTCCATCCTGAAATTCGGATTCTGTTTCTTCCGGTTCTTCTGTCTCCGCTTCCTCTGTTTCAGATTCAGCTGTCTCCGGCTCAACAATTTCTGTCTCTACAGGCACTGTCTCAGTTTCTTCCTGCGAGGCAGCTTCCTCATTATCAGAACCTGTATCCTCTTCGGTAACTGCCTGTTCTGTCTGCGGTTCACTCTGAGCTGCTGTCACAGGCTCTTTTACGATCAGATTTCTCCCAATCTGATAAACCGGGTGGTTCTGGTTGACTGGCTCCACATAATAAACGGCATGGTAAGTGTCTGCATGGCTGGTGCTGAAGTTCTCCCCGGCGTCATTCTCTGCTTTCTGGAATGTCACTTTGACTTTGCTTTCGTCCTTGATTTCCAAATTTGTAAAATCCGTGGAAACATCAAAGTCCTGTCCGACTTCCAGCTCCAGATCGGTGGCTTTTACCACTTCCTCTTCATCCAGCAGATCCTTTACACATTCATATGCTGGCGGTTCTACCGCTTTTGGTTCTTCTGAAGCATAAACGGTCAGTGGTGAAATGACTGTGGATAAGATGGTAACTGCGGCCATCATCCCGGAAAGGATCCTCCTGAATCGATATTTATTCTTCATGTTTTCTACCTCTTTCTTCTTTTTCTTCATTTAGCATAAGAACAGCCGGATGTTCCCACCCGGCCTGTCTGTTCTCATTATTCTGTTACCTTACATCGTCTGTCCGTCTTGGATTCTGCAGACAGGCATAGGTACTTTTGTCATACCGCCATGCCTTATCCCCGTCCAGATTGGCAAGCAGATGCTTCCGCACATTTTTGTATTCGTCCCCGATCAATCCGAGGCGAAGCAGAAAGGTGCGGAACGTAAATGCCGGGTTATCCCCTATTTCCGTCTTTTTTGCATGGGTACAGGATTGGTTGATCGCCTGTGCGGATATGGCAAGTGCCAGTGTGATATTCGACCGGACTTTTCCTGCATGGAGGGTGCTTTCAAAACAGCGCCATTCCAGTGTTCCCTTGGAAAAAACAGCGTGTAGGTTTAATGCATAATACCTTGTCCAGTTGTAATGCTCGGAGCTTCCGTCATTTCCCTCATACCATGCCCTTTTGAATTTTTCCATTGTGATAGTACTGTTGGGCATCCTGCGGATCTTCTCCAGTACCATAGGACGGACTTTCTGGCAGTACTCATCTTCCCTTCTGGTCTGTACATTCAAGGCTTTGAACAGGACATCCTCTTTGCAGTACATAATCGTCAATGCATTTTTCAGACTCCGTGGTGTATGATTGGATGCGTCCACATGGACATGCATGCCACAGGATGAATTGACAAAAGCACCTGCGTTTTTGACACACCGCACCACTTCCTGGAGTTTCCCCATTTCCGAATATTCCAATTTCGGGGATACCATTTCTGTCGAATAATCTCCATCGGCATCTATTACAGTACCATTTGCCAGCCTTTCACAGTCGATACTGCTGTCCCTTGAAAATTTCCACGTTTTTCCATCTGAATCTTTTACACACCAGGAATCGTAAGAACGGATATGATATGGCTCTGTTCCGAACATTCTTCCAATCGCAACAGCCGCATCATAGCGGCTGATACCTGTCATCTCAATCTCTGTACCAAAATACTGGTCTTTTAGGTCGATCTGCTTCACCCACCCTTCGCTTCTGGAACAGGTGAGCCGCTTTGGATCTCTTCATCTACTGCTTTCAAATTTCTGCCTATTGCTTCAATGACATTGACAGTGACACCATTCCCGGCCTGCTTGTAAAGCTGGTTATCAGATGTCTCTTTTTCCATTTTGGAAATTTCCTCATCCCGGTATCCCTGCAACCGCAGACACTCCCTTGGTGTCAGCCTGCGGATTCTGCCGTGGTAGATCACGCCATGACGGTCGGTTGCCGTAATGGTGAACATCGGCTCTTCCGGTTCTTTCATCCTTCTCCCGTTCTGGCGTACATTTTCCTTGGCCGGTGTCAGCACTGCCCTTGGCGGTTCTTCCACCAGCACCCCGGAACTTTCGCCTCTGTGGTTATGGATGCTGGAATCCTGTCTGGTATTCAGACATCTTGCAACGTCTGTTACCAGCGGCGGAGGGGAGATATCTACAAAATGCAGTGTCCCCTGCTGGTTTCCGGTCGTCAGAGTATGGGCGATCTCATGCCCGACTCTTCCCCTGCGGCTGTTGATTCCCGGATATCCGAGATCGATGCTGTCCCCCTCGTAGGCCATCTTGTATCCTTTTCGGGTGTTTTCCTTGATTGGGATACCGACTTCGTATAATCCGGTCTTGCCGCCCATACCACCAGCCCCGCTGGTCAGCGTGCAGCTCAGTCCTTCTTCTGCGTAGACTCTTTCTCCCTGTTTGCCAGCATGGACTTGTATAAGAGCTGTTCCATTTGCTTTTGGGAAAGGTAATATTTTTCCGGCACATCTTCCATCAAGATATCCGACAATATACACCCGCTTCCTTGACTGGGGGACTCCGAAATCCTTGCTGTTAAGCACTTTCCATTCGACATGATACCCCAGTTCAGATAGCGTACTGAGGATGGTGTGAAACGTCCGCCCTTTGTCATGCGAAAGCAGACCGGGTACGTTTTCAAGGAGAAAATACGCAGGTCGTTTGTCTGCAACCAGTCTGGCAACTTCAAAGAAAAGGGTTCCTCTTGCATCGGCAAATCCTTCCCTTCGTCCAGCGATTGAGAATGCCTGGCAAGGAAATCCCGCACATAAAAGATCAAAGTCCGGCATTCGTTCTGTTTCAATATTTCTTGCGTCATTGCAGAACCACTCTCCTTCCGTATCAAACAGCACCCGGTAGTTGTGGTCTGCATATGCATCTGCTTCACAGTGTCCGACACAGGTGAAGCCCCCTGCCCTGTGCAGCCCTTCTCGGAATCCTCCGATTCCACTGAACAGGTCAAAAAATCGAATTGTTCCGGCTATCAGCCTCCCTTCGCTGCGAAAAAAACAGTGCAGATTTCTCTGCACCGTTTCCGTCTCTTGGTTTCTGTTTTGTGATGTCTATTCTTCTGATTCCGCTTCCTCTGGCTCAGATTCTTCTGCTTCTTCGGTTTCCAGTTCTGTTGGCTCTGCTTCCGCTGGCTCTTCGTTTTCTGGCTCTGTCGGCTCTTCATCTGCTTCAGGTTCTGCTGACTCTTCATCCGGTTCTGATTCCGCAGTCTCAGGATCTTCCATTTCTGATTCTGCTGGTTCTCCTTCTGTTTCTTCGGCTTCCTCTGACTCTGCTTTCCATTTGGCTTCCTCTTTTTCGAGTGCCGCTTCGATCAGTCCGATCAGGAAGTCTTTCTGTTTCATGCCGTTTTTGGCGAGGACTGCTTTCAGTCTGGAAAATAAATCCTCGGTTACCTGTACTGCTACTGTTCTTGAATTTGCCATGTCCGTTTTTTCTCCTTTTCTTGTCATGTGTTCTTCGATTACCATTTCAAGGTATTTTGGTATGCTGATTCCTAACTCTTCGACTTCCAGTTTTAGCTTTTCATGCAGCTCTACCGGGATCTTTCCGCATATGTTTTTCATCTCCATTGCGTTTGTTCTCCTTTCTTTTTTCTACACACAACATACCCTAAAACGTGACAGAAAGCTATTCACAATACCCAACGAATATGAGGCTCTCAAAAGCTCCCAAAGGATGCAGATCTAATAACATTCAATAGGCATCACCCCTTTCAAAAATCCGTGATTTATACTAATTTGACTGCCTGAAATTTGGCTATTTTATCACCGGGAAAGACTTGACTTTTTCAGAATGCATCCTCAAGCCCGGAGAGAAAATCCAGCATCTGGGACGGGATTTCTTCCTTCTTTGAGACACTCTCCCCGGAGTCTGAAATGGAAACACCTGCCAGTTCTTCCCGGATTGCCTGCCGGATGCTTTTCTCCAGCTGGTTGTTTTCCTGATCTTTTAAGATCACCTGAACCAGATAGCTGCTCTTCTGTCCATCTGGAACACTTTGCAGGATCTCCCATGCCTTTTTGTGATCTGGGTTATCAAGGTTCAGGCGGAACGAGAAAACGGGTCTCTTTACTTCGCGCACATCTGCCCCACAATCCGCTCATAGCCGGAAGCGTTGGCGTGTACGTCTGTCAGGTAAATCTGCCGACACAGCCCGTCCTGCGGTGTCACGTGCCGTTTCAGAATGCTGGCTCCGCCGCCCATGATCACGGACGGAATTGCCTTCAGATCGAACCCAGCTTCCATAATTGCAGACAGTATTTTCTCCGTGTAGAGCCTTCCCTGCCGGACAATGATTTCTTTTGCGGCCGGGTCCATGCTGCAGCTCTGGCCGTTCAGAACACGTTCGATCTGAATATCCGTTACAGACAGTCCGGTATTTCTGCGTACCTGCTCGGTGATCTCATCCACACACCGGATCACACCAAGTTCCAGGCTGCGGCAGGTAGCGGCATTTGGAACACTGTTGTCCAGCCGCATCAGGTCTACGGTCCAGCCACCGATATCTGCGAGAAGAACAGAAGGCTCGTCCCGAACACATTCCGGGTGAAGAGCCAGGGCAGAGTATCCCTGTGGGAACAGTTTTACATCCTGAATCCGGATCTCATAGCTCTCATCCTCGTACCGGAAACGCAGAGGCTGCTCTTTCCGAAACAGATATTCCCGGAACCCTTTTTTCTCCCTGCCAAAACTTGCCAGTGGGAGGCCGGCTGCCAGAACCACATCTGTTTTCCTCTCTCCCCGGCGGTAGCGGATCTCCTGTGCAATGGCTGCCATTGTCAAAAGATAATAATTGTCATTGGAAGTCTTGCTTCTCACCAGCGTCTGCCGCCCAGTTCCACACACATAAAATTTCCCATTGTACTGCAGGACATTCTGCATGGTATACGGCTCATAATCGTACCCGGTCAGTCCAGTCGGGAAACACACATGGGGAGTTTTGATGGCATAATATCCATGATCGATTCCTATAATGATAAGTCACCACATCCTTTCAGGTTTTTCTTGTTCTTTTCCAGCAGGTGGTCTTTTGGTCTGGAAAAAGAAAAAGGGCAGAACCCCGAAGAGCCCTGCCCATGATATTTGCATTAGTTTACGTTGCTATTTATTGTTCGTTATTAAAAGCGAATACTATTGTTTCTAGTAATTTTTTCATATTTTTCCATTCTTCTGTTTTAAAAACTTCATCACCTCTCTCAATTTTATTACGCATTTCATGAAACTTATGCTTTATATCATCTTTATAAGAAATCACTCCTTGATATAATGCTTCTTCAACATTATTTTTATTTCGTATTCGTTTTCTCGATTCCCATTCAATTGGATAATAGTTCCCACCAGTTTTTATAATGGAATCTGGCAAATACAATTCAATAGAAGCAGCTTTCTTGTTAATGTCATCAGGCACAATTTTCCCATTAGGTGCAATAGTTGGGTATTTATGAAACATTGTAATTTCTGGATATAATAATATTCTAAAATTTGCCGGCCAGTTTTTTATTTCATTTAATAATGAGCATTTACTAGAATATCCCTCTGCATCATTATCAAAAATTGCAATAAAATTTGCTCTAATTTTTGAAAAATAAAAAGTTTTAAGATTTTTTATTACATATGATGTTCCTCCATCTCTTTTTCCACCAGATTCATCACTGAAATCCATAAAATAAAATAAATCTGAAAGATGAGGATATAACTGTGACATCGCAAATTCTAAAATATCTTTATCGCTTGACCCTTCAACAAGAACAATTGTTTTTGAAACGTTCTCTGTCGCTGCTAGTGCTTTGGGAATACAATCATCTGCCCAATTATCCAAATTTGAGAAATCCAATATTATCTCCATATCATTTGCACAATATTCTAGTATAAGTCTGTATACATATTTATAATTGATTATTTCAGGATTTAAAGCATAAAATGATTCGCTATCCTCATCTTTCAAAGAATAAAATATAACTTTGTCACACTCTGTTGTAATATTAACCTCTGAAAGTGTTCCTCCAAATTGTATGTTTCCATTTGCAAGTTCATAAGAAACAATTTTTTTCATTGCATTTTTCCATTTTTTTAATGAAACATTTTTCTTAATCCGAATTTCATTATTCTTGTCCTCTTCATCATAATCTCCCTGTAAATGATACAAAAAAGATGAGTAGTCTACTGCTTGAACCATTTCATCATTAAATATTTTTTCAAAATTATTAAGTCCAAATCCCTGTGCATCTAAGCGTTCTTTTGCACGCCGAACAGTCGTCCTATACATATATTTAGTGTATGTTCCGGCATCTTTATCATCATCGTCTATATTACAATTATTTACTACAATAAGGTCATTTTTTGAAAAAAACAGACTAACGATTTTGCTATCCAAATAGTTTCTAAACCAATGTAATGATAAATTTCCAATTACTATATCTGCATATTCACTCATAATTAGCTTCACACCTTTTCGCTTCATTATTCTTTTACAAATTCATAAAATACAAATCTGCTCTATTGATAATGATATCACAAAAATGTTCTACTGCATATTTTAATTCAATTTTTGAATCCACTCTCTGCTTTCTTTGGGTGCATTTTTACAAAAATTCTGCATCCACATTTTATGCAAGCTAATTTCTGATTCTGTATTTCCTATGTTTCCAACACAGCCCCCCATTTCCTGAAGTGCTTCCAGACAATCCCATTCCTTTTTGAACTCTCCTGCAAATTCCATCCACACTTTTATATGGTATTCCTTAAAACCAAAATGGTAAATCAAGTAGGTCAACCTGTCAAAATCAGCTAACGGCATTTTTTCTTTTTTCAGCAATAACCTTTTATCATGCTCGCTGCATAGATATAAAAATGCAAGCTGTTCTATCTTTGCCTGCTCCATATATTTCTCCCTTCTCTTCTATTTTGTCTCACTTTTACAACCGATTCTACCTTGTCCAATCGTTAAAATCAATACAGATGGTGCAAAAAGTGAGACAAGCCATCCTTTTACCAGAGAGGAAGAGATTTAAAATGCCAAAGCCAAGGACACAGTCTGGTGAGAAGAATCTAATTAGCCAACGGTTGATTGAGCTTCGCAGGACTCACAATATGTCTCAGCGTGATCTTGCCTATAAACTCCAGTTAGCTGGTTACGATATGGATAAAAATGTAATCACCAGAATCGAAACAAACAAGCGTTATGTCACTGATCTTGAATTAAAAGCCATTGCTGAAATCTTTCAGGTTTCATACATATTTCTCATTGATGGCAAAGACGAATAGAAGTGACAAATGGGGAAGTTCAATCGTGCTTCCCCATTTTATCCGTCCTTATTACAGATTCAGTAGTTCTAAGATTTTCTGCATACCGGCCTGATATAAAGATTCCGCATATAATATCCATCTTTCACTGACTTCAGTAACATATGCGTCTATCGTTTTTCGCTTTTCTTTTGCTAATCCCATTGTCTGAACCTGTTCTTCATATTTTGATATTTTTTCCAGCATTCCCTGGTACGCTATATTTTCTTTCAGCTGTTCTTCGATCTCATCAATCCAGGTATCCAGCAGCAATTCCAGCAGTTTCTGTGTGTCACCGTCATCCTTTCCCAGTATTGCTTTTTTTATTTTCCCCAGCATAGCTCCATAAGAAATCATTTGAGCCTGTCCCATATAAAAATGGTACTCTTCTTCTATCATTTCCTTTTCGCTCTCCAGTTGGAAATATCGATGTACTGCCTTATGCTCTTCTTCCGTTAGGCTGATTGACTGATTCGTCTCCATAAATGTTTCTATCACTGGATACTTTTCTGTAAATTCCAGTATTTTCTTTTGCAGTCTCTGGTATTCCGCATTATGCTTTTTCAGATAGATACATACCTGTTCTCCTATCCGTATCCCCAGACATTGCTCGTTCCAGATGATATCTGGCTGTACTGACATATCGTTTTCTCCTTTCTGTATCGTTTCCCTGTTCCAAGCACAAGACTATACCACACTTCTGGAAGAAAGCTATTCAGCAGATCTACTGAAATGACCTGGTCAATACTGTGCAATCTGTTCTTTCTCTATAATAAAAAACGGCATGGAAGAATCCTATTCTTTCATACCTACTACCTGCTTCTATATTCAACTAGATACACATTCTTTTCCATTATCTGTATATCATGTACCTATTTTCCTCTAAGAGTAAACTGGATACACTCTATACACGCCTACCATCTATACCTCATTTTACATCAAGAATTAACAACTTTGCATTGTGTGAAACAGCAACTAAGACTTTTACTTTCGCTTTCATACCAGTTGAAAAATCTTTTATTCTTTTATTTCGTGGAAGCTGAAACTTTTTAACTTGTTCTATAAAAAATGATTTATCAAAATTTTGATATAAATTATCAATAATAGGAATAATATCATTGATTGTTAAATATCCACTAAAGCCAGAGTCCGAAAGAACTACTCCCAAATCTTGCTTGTCTTTTGCAGTAAAATCTTGTAATGACTTTCCAAGAATATTGATAGTTCCACTATCAAAGGAAATTAGCCCTAAAATAGCTTTAAATGTTGTGCTTTTTCCTGCACCATTTTGACCAATCAAACCAGTTACATGACCTTTCTTTACTTCAAGAGAACAATCAAGCGAAAAGCTTTCATAACTTTTTTTCAAATGCTCAATTTTTAACATATCTAACCCTCCAAAATTAACTCAAATAGTTTTTTTATATCTTCATCACTGATACCGTAACATCTGCCTTTTTGAATAACTCGTTCTAAATCACTTTCTAATTCCTTTTTCTGTTCCTCTAATAAAAGCTCTGTATTTGTAGCAGTAACATATGTTCCTTTTCCATGAATTGTTACCGTAAACCCCTCGTTTTCCAAGCTATCATATGCTTTTTTCACAGTTAGAGCACTTATTTTTAATTCTTTTGCAAGAGAACGAACAGACGGAAGATTATCATTTTCTTTTAATTTTCCATTCCGAATTAAAGCTTTAACTTGTTCTACTATTTGCTCGTAAATAGGTATCATTGAAGAATGGTTTATAATAATTTTCATCTCACAGCTCCTTTCTGTATAAACAGTATATAACAGAGCAACGCTGTTGTCAAGTGTTATATGGTGTTTGTACAGAAAGTGAAGCGTGCAAATCTCATTTAGGAAATGCACGCTATATCATTTATCCTACAATCTTCCAGTTACTATCCTTATGTAGCACAAGCTCATACTGCGATACCTGCGTCGCTTTTGTCTGATTATCAATGAATTTTACCGCAACCTTGACTTTCACATTGTCGCCGTCCTTTATAAAGATAGGGTTTACCAGTTCAGAATAAAGGTAGTCCCTGCCGATAGGTTCAATCACATTTCCCAATACATAGTAAGCAAGCTCTTTTTCCGTCGCTGTTGGGTACAGCTTAAAGAATGTTTCCAGAAAAGCGGTAGCGTCATTTACCGTATCAGCGTCCACGCTTGCGTCTGCTTCTGGTGTCTTAGGCTCATAGTCTGATTTTTCAACTGCTGGTGCAAGGGTAGGGTTTTGAACGATTACCATATCCCCGTCTGCGTCCACATAGACTTTTACAGTATAGGTTGCTTTCACATTGCTTGTCTGTTCTCCCTCTTTTATCTGCTGATCTACTTCGTAGGTAGCAGAAAAAGTGTCCGTTCCCGATTGCTCGATATGCCATACAATCACATCTGTAACTGTGGAGCTGGTCGGTATGTCGGTTCTAATGGTATCTATATTCAAGTCCTGCAATTCCTTTGTCAGATAACCGTTGATTGCCTGCGTCCTTGCTTCAATCGCTTCTTTGCTGTTATTCCATGTGTAATAGGACTTCGCAAAGTTCTTCACGAAATTTTCTATCCCGTTGGTGTCCTGCAAGCGAAGCTCAATGATTTCTTTTTCATGGGTGGTGTGCTGGTCGATAGCGGTAAAATTCTTATACACCCCAAAGCTCACGCTTGCGATAAGCACCACCCACAACGCAATCACGGTTTTCTTATGTGTGCCTACCTTGACAGTACGCACCTTTTTTTCTTTTGGTTCTTTGATAGTTTCTGTCTGTTTCTTATTCTTCTTAAACATATTTTTCAAGTCCTTTCTATTGTTTTACTCGTCCTGCACCGATTAAGTGCTGTTGCCAGTAACTACTACTTAGGTCTGCATATCCTATCGGGTCGCCTGCATGGTACATCTGATTATTTCCTACATAAATGCCGACGTGGGTTACATACGAACCAGCGTTATAGGTAGAATGGAAAAATACCAAGTCCCCAGCCTTTGCCTGCGAGAGTGGGAGATGTTGGGTAGCGTCATACTGTGCTTGTGCCGTTCTCGGTAAGGAGATACCAGCTTTTCCATAGCACCATTGCACAAGTCCGCTACAATCAAAGGAAGTGTTCGGGTTACTGCCACCATACACATACTTCCAGCCTTGATATTTCAACGCTTCATTCATAATCGCTTGTGCCGTCGCATTATCAAAATGTGCCACGGTCAGATATTGATTGACTAATTCGACGTAGAACATATTTCCGTAACCATACCGCCAGCCCCCGTTCTTCGCAACGGCTATCGGGTTGGTGTAGGTTACTTTCTTTCCACCCGATTTCTCACGGGCGAAGCTCTCTGCAAGATTAAAAGTGTGTTTCTTTCCTTTTCCTGCCACATATCCCACATAGCCACCGCCATAGTTATAAGACTGTATCGCTACATTCAAATCGTCGATACCTTGATTTTTGCAGGAAGAAAGCAGGGACGCAAAATACTTACACCCCTGCTTGATTGAGCTTTCCGTATCTAAGGAATTAGGCGGTAAACCAAGACTTTCCGAACTCTGCATAACATCTTCTGCCGTACCGCCACTTTCTACTTGAATGATAGCCAATAGCACATTGACATACTCGGAAATACCGTATTCTCTGGCGTACTTTTCTACCATAGGCTGATGTTTCAAGACTTCTGCGGATAAGTTCATACCCGTAATGCCAGAAGAAAAATTGCTGTTCTCGTCGTCGCTGTCCGCACTAATCAAGACACCAAAGAAAAGCACCAGAGAAAAGAGGATAGGAAACAGACTGCCAATGATAGCGATATGTTTCAGTTTCATTTTTTCTTCTGTCCTTTCTTCGTTACAAGGTTACGGGTTTTCTCTATGGTCTGCTGGTTCTTCTGGACACTCTGGGTCTGCTGAACCTTTGTCCTGCGGTCTTTGGTGTAATTCTGGCGTGTTTCCTGCGATACCACTTTTTCTACATTCTGCCTATGTACTGGCTGTGCCGACTGGGTCGCTTTCTTATCAGAAGCACCAGAAGATAACGGACGCTCTTTGATAACATTTGTCTTGACTGGCTCACTTGCTTTTGAAGTGGTCGCTGTGGCAGGACGTTTGACTTCCTGCATTTTTTCCGCACTCGATTTTGGAATGGTTGAAGCTGTGGCTGGTCGCTCATGGGGACGGGTAGCTCCCGTTGTCGCTGATCCGTCAGCCTTTCGCTGTGCCTGCCTTGCTTCTTGTGCCTTTTGAAGCTCCATACGTTTGTCAGCGATATTCTGTCTATGCTGTTCCTGCTTTTCCAAACGTCCCGTCTGTCTGGACTGCTGTTCCTGCACCATGCCACGCTTAAAGTCGGACACGCTGGACTTTGCCTTTTCCTTTGCGGAATACACCGCATAAGCGGTCTGTGTCGGCATATCCTTGATATTCTCTTTGACAGCGTTTGCCTTGTCTTTCACTTTATTTTTCGTATCTAAGACAGCACCCACCTTTGAGCCTGCACGCTGTCCCATGCTGGAAGTGGTATTGCCCCGACTGTCTTTTGTAGCTGTGTTCCTTGTCGGTTTTCTGTTTGAAATCGTGCTACCTGCCACCGCACCAGCAACACCGCCAGCAGTAACCGCACCAGCAAGCCGTCTTTCCATACGCCTAGCCCTATGTGCCAAGTATAGATATGGTCTGCGGAATATCCTGCGTCCCATGCTTTGACTGTCGTTAGCGTTCAAAGAGAACATACTCATTAAGTCGCCCAGCTTCATGTAGATACCAGCGAAACATACTATCTGCAAGAACGCCACCATGAAAAACGGGTAGTCTGTGGAAATGTTATAAAACATACTGGAAATGCTGAACGCCACCGTTACAATGAGCGTTATTCCTGCCCGTGTCATAATGGTATTAAACACCCTCACGATTGCCTGCTTTGCCATGCTTTCATAGCTCGGTATCATGGAAAGTAAAAAACTGATAGGTAAAAACATTGCAAAGATAATAAAAAGTATCTGGCTGAACAACATCATGCCCGTAAGCAAGAATACAAATATCGTGATACCCAAGTTAAAGAACAAGAGGAAGAACACCATACCTAAACGGTTCACGACCTGCGGTATCGTCAGATTGTTATTGTCGTTATCCTCGATTTCTGTTTTCACGACTTCCTCTCTGGTCTTTCCGTCCTCGTCCTCTGGGCTTGCCGATACGAGAGCTTCTACACGGTCTGTCCCGATTTCCTCTGCGTTGCTGTTCCCGAATTGTAAGAGTAACCACGGCTGTTCCACTTGAATAGAAAATAAGCTGTCCCGTATCAAGTCCACGCTGTCCTTGCCCTCGCTGTCAGAGTTGGGGAGCATGATTTTTGTTCCCAAGTCAAGTGAAGCGGTACTGATGTCTGATGAAAATTCATTTATCTTCTTGATATAGTCGGGAGCGTAGGCAATAAAAGAAGCGGACAGCACGAACACCACCACAAAGTTGATAACAGCGTGAAGTGCCTTGCTCGTTTCCCGTTTGATAAGTCCCGTATAAGCAACATACATCCCCACCACTAAGATAATGAGAAGCAGGAAACCAACATAAAATCCCGTAGAAGAAAAGCCGTTCTCGGTAACGCCTGCAAGGGTCTGTATGCTCTTTCCGATACTGTCTGCCATATCATTGATGAAGTCCAGCTTATAGGCTTCCTGCACCACATAGCCCGTAGCATTGCTTAAATAAAGGCTTATCGTCCAGACAAAGTTGGTAATGCAGTAAAGCCCGTACTGCACCGATTTTCCAATCCCGTCCAGCCAGTTCCACGGCAACCACGACCAGCTATTATCCACATAAAAATCAAGCTGGTAGTTGGAAAGGGGATATTTTGAGTAAAGATTTTCTGCGTTTATGGTATCGTCCACAAGCCCCGTCGCATGAGCCACCGTCCCCAAAAGTGAAAGCAGGATAAGGGAGAGTGCCACCACGAACAGAGCCATTTTGAGAAAGTGGAAAATCTTCTTTTTTGTGAACGCACCTTTTATCCTTTCTTTCATCACTCCACCTCATTTCTCTGTACGGGCGGTCTGGTATCAAAGGCGTGTAGCAGTTCTTCAAAGACTGGGTGTATCTGCACCACACCGACACGCCCGTATAAGTCCTGCAATAAGCATTGTCCGTTCTCCAAATCACGCAAGCGTTTCTGGTTGTTCTCGTCGTCCTTGTCGATACCGAAAAATTCTAAGGTCTGTTTTATTTCGTTGATGTCGGTAGAACGAAAGGCAAACTTCAAACCGATATTGTTTTTCAGACTTTCCTTTGAAACATCATAGGCAGACTGGGTAACAAAATAAACGCCTGCCTGCATAGCTCGTCCAGCACGAACCAGCTTGTTAGAGAGCGTTTCTCCTTGTGCCACATTTAAGAACGCCCACGCTTCGTCTAAATCGACAATCTTAAAAATACTTCTGTCCGAATGGATAAAATCAAGGGCAAAGGTACTAATCACAATCAGCATAGACACCGACAATAATTCAATGGTCGTGTATTCCTCAAAGGTCGTGTCCTTATCTGGCAATACTAAGTCCGCTACTTGAATGATATTGAGCTGGTTATCCAGACTGATAGCATTTTCTACCGTACCGTCTGAAAACAGCAGGTGTGCAAAGTCGTAGTCCGTGA
>ENA-OPBS01000355-OPBS01000355.1-human-gut-metagenome-genome-assembly--contig:-NODE-355-length-38868-cov-7.963595_pt1 | contig 38868 bp, 28 predicted proteins | sample MGYA00241074_ERZ501463 | MGnify/ENA primary metagenome ERZ501463 (study PRJEB25962, sample SAMEA2042578) | human gut metagenome | biome: human gut; feature: human-associated habitat; material: faeces...
CAAATACTTTCTTACCGTTCTCATCACGTGTCCAAGCGTGGCAGTATGCATAGTACATACCCTGATCTACATATTTGAATGTAGTAGAAGTCTGTACCTGATTCTTACTGATAGATGTATAATCTTTGTTTGTGATGCAATCACGGTCTGTAGAAATTACATAATCATAACCTGCAGCGCCGTCAGCTTCACCAGAAAGGATAACAGTTGCTTTGTTACCAACAACTTTAACATTGCTGATTACTGGAGCACCAACATTTTCAGATTTCTTTACAGATACTTTCTGGCTTCCTGTATAGCTCTTGCTATCAGCTTTAGCTGTTACAGTAGCAGTTCCATCACCATTGTCTTTTACATCGTATTCTGTTGCTGGAACGATTACGCTACCATTAAGTACAGTAGTTGTTAATTTACCGTTTGTTTCGGAAATTTCAACTGTTGTATTAGCAATGTCTTTTTTAACAATCTTCCATGTTATATCAATAGTATATGTGTTTGTAGTGTCATTTACAACTGGATTGCTGAATACTCCAGTCCATTCACCTGTACCATTGCTCAGTTTATATCCATTTTTAAGCTTTAATGTAGCTTTTAATACTTTATTTGAAGCTGTAACATCTACATTGTTAGAAAGTCCTGTGAATTCATAATCAGTTCCTTCTACTAATGTTTTATCGCCAACCTTAATTATTACATTTGGTGTAACAGCTACACCACCAGCATATTCTGTGTCTGATACAGTAATATTTTTGCGACCTACAGTAACTCCTTCAATTGCGAAGTCCTGAGCTTTTGTATAAGTTACATCGCTTCCTTCAAATTTTGTAGAACCAGCATAGTTTCCAATACCTGTAACATAAACATATGCTTTTGGTCCGGTAATATTATTGAAATACTTGATTTCATAATCTTTACCTTCAACAAGATTCATAGTTCTATATTTAGCTACGCTTGGAACAAATTTAATGTCTTTAAATGTTTTTTCTGTTCCGTCATATCCAAATACATAATTTGTTTTGGTAAAGTCAATCTTATCACCGTTTTCATCAAATGCGTAGAATGTACCATTTAAATAGCTGGTAGTAAGTGCTCTAGGAAGAATCTTAAATCCAACTTCTTTAGTTTCACCAACAAAGTTAGTATTTGTTTTTACTGGTGCTAATGTTACTGTTGCATCACCAACATTTACATTTACTTTAGAAGTTGTTGGGTATGTAATTGCAAAATCAGAAGCGCTCAGTTCAACATCATTTAATGTGATTTTAAAATTAGAAGTTGTTGGCTTAATCTGACTTCCTGTATAGGTAAATGCTTCTTTTTCTGCGTCAGTAGTAGCTTTTGCTTCAACTTTAACATCACTCAGATTTGCTTTGTTAATTGTAAATTTAGCTGTCTGAGTTCCAGAATAATCACCTTTTCCTACAACAGTTACTGTAGCTTCACCAGCATTTTTGTTGTTAGAGCAGGACTGGATTTCATAATCAATACCAGATGCCAGTTCTACACCATCAACTGTTAATTTTACAGTCGGTGTAATTGCTTTTCCAGTATAAGTATAAGATCCTACAACTTCAAGTTTTGCATTAGTATCAGCGATATCTTTGTTAGTTACAGTTGTTGTTTTGGAAGCAGTAACTTCAGTTGTACCAGTTGTATAGTTTTTGTTTTTAATATCTGTTTCTACTAATTTTGTAGTAATTGTTGCACCTACTGAAACAGGAGTTGTGCTTGAAGTATATGTTAATTTATATGCATCTGCCGGAACATCTTTTTTCTTTCCTGTAGCGCCTGCTTTAACAGTAACTTTTCCATCCATGTAGTCAGATGCGGTCTGAAGACTTCCATTGTACTGAACTTTTTCAGGAACAGTAATATCTGCAGCTTCGATTACTGCGGCATTAATTGCAAATGTACCAATTTTAACACGGCCACTATAGTTTCCAGTACCTACAATGTAAACTTCTACGTCTTTTTTGGAAACAGCCTTAGCATTTGTGTTATCATTTACATACTCTACTTTGTAATCACTTGTAGATAAGTTAACATTTGTAGTTCCACTAACAAATTTAACATCTTTAATATCTTTAGTGATTGCCTCACCAGTGTATGTTTCAGCTCCTAAATCTTCAGCAGAATTTGCTTGTTTATCTTTAGTTGTGCCAAGTGTATATCTTAATCCATCTACTGTAAGTTTATTTAATGTTACAGAAAGATTTACGGTTGTGTTTCCGATAACGTTTGTATTATCACCATTTACAGAAACAGATAAAGTTGTCGCACCACTTGCTAAAGTTGCTGGAGCAACAGTAATAGCAGAAGAAATATAAGATGTTACCTCTGTGTCGCCAATGTAGAAATGAATTGCATTCTTTACAGCTGTTGCATTAGATGCATCATCTTTTCCAATACTGTCAGTAACAATTTTGAAATCTGACATCTGATTAGCAACAACTTTAACTTTATCTGTTGTAACTTTTATTACATTACCTGTATAATTGCGATTTGTTTTTTCATCTTTATCTAAGGAGTCTGTAGCAATGCTCAATGTGCTTTCAGTGCCAACAGCAGTTAATCCACTTCCAGTAACTGTATATACAGATGTTGGAAGAGTTTCTCCTGTTACAGTGTCTTTAACTGTTACATAATCAGAAGAGATTTTAGATCTTTCTGCATAAGAAACAGTATTTTTCTTTAATGTTAATTCTAATTTGTCTGGATTCAGAGTACGTTTGTTAATTATAAAAGGTGCTTTAATCTGTCCTGTATATCCTGCTTTGTCTACAGTAGCAACAACCTGAAGTGTTTTTCCAGCAGGTGTAGCATTTACAAGATCGTCTCCCTCATATGTATACTTAAAGTCATTATATGAAAGACCTGAAATACCAGCAATTGTAAATCCAGCAATCTGAGTATCACTAAATGCCACCTGTTTACCAGTATAAGCTACAGTTGCGCCACCAAGATTTAATGTCGCAGATGAAACATCTACACTCTTAATTTCAATGCCTTCAATTGTAGTTTTAAATCCAGCATTAGCACCCGTTCCTGTAATCTCTACAGATACAATATGACCAGCATCAGTAGATACAAAAGTAGCTGATGTTAATTTACTATTTAAATCAGCAACACTTGTAGCACTTCCAGTATAAGTTCCTGAATGACCAACAACTTCTTTGCCATCAATACGAACTTTATAATCAAAGTTTGCAACATCAGTGCTACCATCTTTAAGATCACCAGATACAGCCAAAGCGCCTGTCCAATTTGCTAATGTTAATTTAGGTGCAGTTGCAGTTGCAACATCTGTCACGTCAGTAGTATTTTCTACAACCGGAGCTTCTGTAGCATCATCAGAAAATGTTTCAGCAGCCGGAGCTTCAGTCTCAACGGCAGCATCAGTACCATCGCTGAACTCAGCAGCCCATACCGGCACATTAGAAGTAGCAAGCATTGCAACAACAAGTGACATACTTAATGTCTTTTTTGCCATGCCCTTCTTTGTGTTTTTAATCTTTGTCATGATTATAGTTCCCCTTTCCTTAATATAACTATTTCTTTTTTGGGTAAAGATTCCTAGACATAATCTGTCTGTTATGGTTAATAATAGTGCTTTCACCACTTTTTGTCAAGGGTAATGCTCAAGAATTTTACGATTTTTTTAAATTTCATACACTTCAAAAGCATTTATTTTCCTTGATTTTTCAGGTTTAAAATCTATAACTTGTTACAAATGTGGTGAGTTTTTCTTGTTTATCACAAGATGATGTAGTATTCTCTTTTTTACCGATTCTAACAGTTAATCCTGATCTGTTCTGGAAGCTGGCTTACAATCTTTCTTTCTCCGAATAATTTATGATAGAATTCATATCCTGAATTAGAGTCTTCTGTTATTACCAGATCTGGTTGGATATCCTCTTTTGCCTGCAAATTATATAACTGATAAGTTTCATTATATATTCTTTTGGCGTTTTGATATTTCTGACTGTCTCGCTCTTGTCTCATGCCGTAAATTTCTTCGATACTATATGGTAAATGTTCCAGACTATCCCTTGTGACCAAAACGAAATAATTGTCACTGCCTTTTACCATTCTGGTAAATTCTTTACTGCGCAAAAATGGTGCTCCTTCATCAATAAATATAATGCATTGCTGCAGGGTGGCAAGCCTTTCTTTCCATGAAGCGTTTTCCATTACTACACATCGTTTTTCACATATTTGGGTAATTCCTGATGATATGCCATTGTTCTCATAATCAGAAATCATTCTAAGAAGTTCTGTTTTTCCTGTTGCAGAATCTCCCTGAATGACTGTGATATTTCTCTTTACTGTAAGATGATAATGAACTCGTTTGTTGTATATTTCAATATCATACTTTCCTGTCATGTTTTATTATCCCCTCAATAATCGGTTTACAATGATTTCGTCATCCAGTTCCAGCATGGAATGAACCGTTTTTCCTGTGTTTACAATATAGATATCAAATGACTGTTTTCCAAAGTCCATGATATAGCCCAGGCGAATTGTGATGTCTTTTTGTTCTGCCAGTTTTAAAATCCATTGTGCACAGTTGTTTCCGCAGGCAGATGCGTTAAATATATGATCTGGATCATTTTGCATCAATATCAGAGTTTTTACTCCTCCTGAGAGGCGTTCCGGTGGAATCGGGCCGAGAAATGGGCTGTCAATCATACATGGACCTTTTACCTCTGATCCATCTATATCTTTGATCATTTTTCTGGAAGTTTCTGATGTGATCCACTCATCTTCATATGTGTTATTGAAAAACACATCAGGATTAAAAATATAATTGTCTCCCGGATTGTCCCCAAAAAATATTTTCAGCATCTTGTATTCCTCCATTCTGTCAAAACTGATTATCTTTTCTTATTTTATCAAAAATATCTTCCTGTTTCCAGCATCACAAAAACAGCAGAGAACTTTTTTATCATTCTCTGCTGTTTCTCTACCATTTGCTTTAAGGTGTTAAAGCAAACATATTATTTCTTTCTGACAATAACCTTATCCAGATGCCAGATATCATCTACATATTCCTGGATGGTTCTGTCGGATGTGAATTTACCGCTGCATGCTGTGTTGAGGAGCGCTTTCTTAGCCCAGCCTTTTTCGTCTCTGTATGCTGCTTCTACGCGTTTCTGTGCGTCTGCATAGGAACGGAAGTCTGCGAGGATGAAGTAGCGGTCTGCTCTGTCTGTGTTCTTTGTGTTGAGAAGTGAATCGTACAGGTCACGGAAGAGTTCTGTATCGCTGGAGAAGGTTCCGTTGATGAGCTGCATCAGTACCTGACGGATTTCTTCGTCTGTATTGTAGATTACGTTTGGATCGTATCCGCCGTTGTTTTCGTAGTTGATTACTTCGTCGGAGCTTAAACCGAAGATGAATGCGTTTTCTGCGCCAACTTCTTCTACGATCTCTACGTTAGCACCGTCCATTGTTCCAAGTGTAGGAGCACCGTTGAGCATGAACTTCATGTTACCTGTACCGGATGCTTCTTTACTTGCTGTGGAGATCTGCTCGGAAACGTCTGCTGCTGCGAAGATCCACTCAGCGTTGGATACTCTGTAGTTTTCGATGAATACAACTTTGATCTTGCCGTTGATGGAAGCGTCGTTGTTTACTACGTCTGCTACGGAGTTGATGAGTTTGATGATCTTCTTGGCTGTTGCGTAACCTGCGGATGCTTTTGCACCGAAGATGAATGTTCTTGGATAGAATTCCATTTCCGGATGCATCTTGATCTGGTTGTACAGATAGATAACATGCAGGATGTTCAGGAGCTGACGTTTGTACTCGTGAAGTCTCTTAACCTGTACATCGAAGATGGAGTGCGGGTCTACTTCTACGCCATTGTGCTCAAGGATGTATTTAGCCAGACGCTCTTTGTTCTTGAACTTAATGTTCATGAATTCCTGGAGTGCTTTTTCATCATCTGCGTAAACTGCCAGTTTCTTTAACTGCGGAAGGTCTGTGATCCAGTCCGGTCCGATATGCTCTGTGATCCAGTCTGCAAGGAGTGGATTTGCGTGGAGCAGGAAACGTCTCTGAGTGATACCGTTTGTCTTGTTGTTGAATTTCTCAGGCATCATTTCATAGAAGTCTTTTAATTCCTGATTCTTCAGGATCTCTGTATGAAGGCGTGCAACACCGTTTACAGAGTAGCCTGCTGCGATTGCAAGGTGAGCCATCTTAACCTGTCCGTCATAGATGATAGCCATCTTTTTGATCTTCTCATAATTTCCCGGATATTTTGCCTGGATCTCAAGGATGAAACGACGGTTGATCTCTTCGATGATCTGGTATACACGCGGAAGCAGTCTGGAGAAGAGCTCGATCGGCCATTTCTCAAGTGCTTCGGACATGATTGTATGGTTTGTGTAAGCAACAGATTTTCTTGTTACTTCCCATGCTTCATCCCATCCAAGTCCTTCTTCATCCATAAGGATACGCATTAACTCTGCTACTGCTACAGTCGGATGTGTATCATTCATCTGGAAGGTTACTTTTTCATATAATTTATGGATATCGCCATGTTTCTTTTTGTATTTGGCAATTGCTGCCTGGAGGCTTGCAGATACAAAGAAGTACTGCTGTTTCAGTCTCAGCTCTTTACCTGCATAGTGGTTGTCGTTCGGGTAAAGGACTTCTACGATATTGCGGGCAAGGTTCTCCTGCTCTACTGCTTTCTTGTAATCACCCTTGTCAAATGAATCAAGCTCGAAGTCTACGATCGGCTCTGCATCCCAGATACGAAGTGTGTTTACTACATCATTGTCATATCCTGTGATCGGCATATCATAAGGAATGGCTTTTACTGCCTGATATCCTTCGTGAATAAATTTGTTTCCGCCCTTTTCAGGATCGTACTCTACTCTTACATATCCGCCGAAGTGTACTTCTTTGGCATATTCCGGACGACGCAGTTCGAATGGGTAGCCGTTCTTTAACCAGTTATCCGGTACCTCGATCTGATAACCGTTCTGGATTTTCTGTTTGAACATTCCGTAGTGGTAACGGATTCCGCAGCCATATGCTGCGTAATTTAAAGTTGCGAGAGAATCAAGGAAGCATGCAGCCAGTCTTCCCAGACCACCGTTTCCAAGTGCCGGATCCGGTTCCTGATCTTCGATACAGTTAAGGTCAAATCCCAGCTCTTCGAGAGCTTCTTTTACTTCACCGTAAGCGCAAAGGTTGATCAGGTTGTTTCCGAGAGCACGTCCCATCAGGAATTCCATGGACATATAGTATACGATCTTCGGATCCTGTTCGTCGTAAGCTTTCTGTGTTGCAAGCCAGTTATCAATGATAACGTCTTTTACAGAGTAGCTTACTGCCTGGAAAATCTGCTCCTGTGTAGCTTCTTCAATTGTTTTTCGATAGAGGAATTTTACGTTGTCTTTCACGCTTTTCTTGAATGCCTCTTTCTTGAACATTTCGTTTGTCATTTCATACCTCCCGTAATGGTTTCACTGTTCACTTTATTTTCAGCAATACACCTTACGGATATTGCCGGTGAACCTCTTCATTCCGTCAACTCTTCTGTTTTCTCATATCAGAGAAATTGGGGGCAAAGAATCTCTGCCTCCAATTTCCTCTCTGAAATCAGACTGTCAAGGATAATGATACTCTTTTTTCGACAGTCTGTCATGTGTATAATTGCCGAATTTTATAACATTTTTTTGTTATCGTTACTGTTCACAGCAACACGCTTCGCGATGCACAGAATTTATGCTAATCGCATAAATTCGCGCGGTATGTCTCGGGTTTTCTGTGAAATACCTGTAACTTATCAGTACCTTGTCAGTAATTGACCGAATGTTGTCAATTACAGTTTCTTAACACCCATAGTTACTGCTTCTTTGTTGATGTTCCACTCTTTCACATAACCATCGGTCTCGCCCAGTACCATTTCGTCTGCAAGTACTTCTGACTTGATCTCATCTTCGTGTGCTTTCATGACATCCTGGATCTTGTCGTTTCCATGAGCGTATACTACGATCTTGTCCATAACTTCGAAGCCGGCTTCCTTACGCATGGTCTGGATCTTGCTGATGATCTCACGTACAAATCCTTCTTCGATCAGTTCAGGTGTCAGGTTTGTATCCAGGACTACGGATGTTTCACCGTCAAATTCAGATACATAACCCTCTGTCTGTGCTGTTTCAATAAGAAGGTCTTCTTCTGTAAGTTCTACATTGTTTCCGTTGATATCCAGTTTCAGGACACCGTTGGTTCTCAGCTCGTTCATTGCTGCTGTTCCATTGATGTCTGTGAGAGCCTGTCTGATTCCTCCAAGGAGTTTACCGTATTTCGGTCCTACTGTACGAAGCTGTGGTTTGAAGCTGTAGGAGATAAAGGATTCTACATCATCTGCGAATTTTACTTCTTTGACATTCAGTTCGTCTGCGATGATGTCAGTGTAGAATTCACTCATTTTCTTCTCAGCTTTTACATACATGGTTCCGATCGGCTGACGGTTCTTGATGTTTGCTGTATTTCTGCAGGCACGTCCCAGAACTACGATCTCCAGAAGCTCTTTCATGTCTGCTTCCAGATCTTTGTCGATCCATGCTTCGTTTACAGTTGGGAAGTCGCAGAGATGAATACTCTCAGGAGCATCTTTGTCCACGCTTCTTACCAGGTTCTGATAGATATCTTCTGTCATGAACGGGATCATCGGAGCTGCTGTCTTGGCAATAGTTACCAGTGCATGGTACAGGGTCATGTAAGCATTGATCTTATCCTGCTCCATTCCCTTTGCCCAGAAACGTTCACGGCTTCTTCTTACATACCAGTTACTCATCTCATCTACGAATTCCTGGAGTGCTCTTGCTGCTTCCGGGATCTTGTAGTTTGCCAGATCATTGTCTACAGCCTGAACAGTTGTGTTTAATCTGCTGAGCAGCCATTTGTCCATTACAGGAAGCTGGTCATAGTTCAGTTCATATTTGGTCGGGTCAAAGTTGTCGATGTCTGCATATAATACGAAGAATGCGTAAGTATTCCACAGTGTACTCATGAATTTACGCTGTCCTTCCACAACTGCCTTGCCATGGAAACGGTTCGGAAGCCATGGAGCACTGTTGATGTAGAAATACCAGCGGATCGCATCTGCGCCGTATTTGTTCAGTGCATCAAACGGATCTACTGCATTTCCCTTGGACTTACTCATCTTCTGTCCGTTCTCATCCTGTACATGTCCCAGAACGATTACATTCTTATACGGAGCCTTATTGAAAAGCAGTGTGGACTCAGCAAGAAGGGAGTAGAACCATCCTCTTGTCTGGTCAACAGCCTCGGAGATGAAGTCTGCCGGGAACTGCTGCTCGAACAGGTCTTTATTCTCAAATGGATAATGATGCTGTGCAAAAGGCATTGCTCCGGAATCGAACCAGCAGTCGATTACCTCCGGTACACGGTGCATGGTCTTGCCGCAGTCCGGACACTTCATGGTGATATCATCAATGTATGGACGGTGAAGCTCGATGGTCTTCGCACGCTCGTCACCACTCTTCTCATAGAGATCCTGGCGGCTTCCTACGGATTCCATATGTCCGCACTCACACTGCCAGATGTTCAGTGGTGTTCCCCAGTAACGGTTTCTGGAAATACCCCAGTCCTGAACGTTCTCAAGCCAGTCACCGAAACGACCCTTACCGATGCTCTCTGGAATCCAGTTGATAGTATTGTTGTTACGGATCAGATCATCCTTTACTGCAGTCATCTTGATGAACCAGGACTCACGTGCATAGTAGATAAGCGGTGTGTCACATCTCCAGCAGTGCGGATAATCATGCTCGAATTTCGGTGCGTCAAAAAGTTTGCCCTCTTTGTCAAGGTCTGTGAGGACCATCGGGTCCGCTTTCTTAACAAATACACCGGCGTATGGTGTTTCTTTGGTCATGTTACCCTGTCCGTCTACGAACTGTACAAACGGAAGATCATAATCACGGCCAACACGGCTGTCATCCTCACCAAATGCAGGTGCGATATGAACGATACCAGTACCATCGCTCATGGTAACGTAGCTGTCGCAGGTTACGAAGTGAGCTTTTTTGTGCTGTTTTGCTGCTGCCTCTCCTGCACATGCAAAAAGCGGCTCGTATTCTTTACGCTCAAGGTCTGTTCCTTTGTATTTCTCAAGAATCTCATATGCAGGCTCGTCATCCTTTGCAAGCTTGCCGAGAACTTTGTCCAGAAGCGCCTCTGCCATGTAGTATGTGTAGCCGTCTGCAGCTTTTACCTTGCAGTAGATCTCATCCGGGTTTACACAAAGTGCAACGTTGGATGGAAGTGTCCACGGTGTTGTTGTCCATGCCAGGAAGTATGCATCCTCACCGACAACCTTGAAACGAACGATTGCGGAACGCTCTTTAACATTTTTGTATCCCTGGGAAACTTCCTGTGCGGAAAGCGGAGTTCCACAACGCGGGCAGTAAGGAACGATCTTGAAACCTTTGTAAAGAAGGCCTTTGTCCCAGATTTCTTTCAGTGCCCACCACTCGGACTCGATGAAGTTGTTGTCGTATGTTACATACGGATGCTCCATGTCAGCCCAGAAACCAACGGTAGAGGAGAAATCCTCCCACATTCCTTTGTATTTCCATACGCTCTCTTTACACTGCTGGATAAATGGCTCAATTCCGTACTCCTCGATCTGTTCCTTGCCGTCAAGACCAAGTTTCTTCTCAACCTCAAGCTCAACCGGAAGTCCGTGAGTATCCCATCCTGCTTTTCGCGGAACCATGTATCCCTTCATTGTACGGTATCTCGGGATCATATCCTTGATAACTCGTGTCAGAACGTGTCCGATGTGTGGCTTACCATTAGCGGTAGGCGGTCCGTCATAGAATGTGTATGTCTCGCCCTCTTTACGGCTGTCCATACTCTTTTCAAAAATCTTATTGTCTTTCCAGAATTTCTCAACTTCTTTTTCGCGGTCAACAAAATTCAGATTCGTGTCAACTTTACGATACACAATTTTTACCTCCTGTGTCTGATTACTGGCTGCTGTCTCATCTGTAAGGCCACAGCGGATTGTTTCTTCACAGATACCTGTTCGTGCCAATGCTTCGGGCACTTATAAAAAAAGACCCCATCCTGTAAAAGGACGAAGTCTGATTCGCTGTACCACCTGTTACATTATACGGGCCTGTGTCCAGATCCCTGCGTCTTCTGCTGTGTTCTTATGCTCTGTGTTATGGCGCGGGCTGTTGTTCCATGTCTGTTCATGGCGGACAATTCTTTGTATCTGCCGATATATGTTCCCTGTAACGGAGGAAATCCGTCAGTTCTTACTTAATGATCATCTGTATATCAGATATTCTTCCGGCTGCTACCGGACAACTTCGGAACTGAAGCTCAGGAGTGATATTCCGCCATATTTACTCGTCCCGGGCTCCCACCATCCCCGGTTCGCTGCAAGCTTTCCATATGGCCTACTGTCTCCATCACAGCTTTTTCTATATACGCTGTCTATTATAGGTTGGGGAAAATCCATATGTCAAGTGTTTTCATGGATTTTTCTTATTATATGTATGTTCACTTCTTCTTAATGGAATTTTCACAGACTGCAAGTAGTTTTTCCGGGAGGAAAGTGGTATACTACTACAGAATCTTGAGGGCCAAAATACAGCGTTTCATTAATACAATGCTATAATTAATGAAATACTGCACCTCATCACAAAACGGGCAAGATTTTTTCGGTTACTGATTCTCAAATGAATAATAACCTTCTCGCCCGGATTTATCACTGAAAGGTATCTTGTTATGAAAAATATGAAAAAACGATCCTTGCGTCGGATCTTTGCAGGCATTCTCGGCATAGGGATCCTGCTCACAGGCGCAGCTCCCTGCGCGGCGGCTGCCTATGGATACGATGAATATGGTGATCCTATCGTCACTGCCACACCGGTTCCTGATAGTCAGGCCGCAGCAGTCACGCCTGCTCACTCCAGCTATTATTCACAGGCTGCCGACACCGATTCCATTGACGGGTGGCCCAAAGGTCCCGGCATCGAAGCACAGGCTGCAGTCCTTATGGACGTAAATACAGAAGCCGTTCTTTATTCCAAAAATGCGGACACACAGCTCTACCCTGCCAGCATCACGAAGATCCTGACTACACTGCTTGCCTGTGAAAATCTGAATGCTAAGACAAACATTACCGTATCTGAAAAAGCTTCCACCAGTGTAACTGCCGGAGATTCCAGTATTTATGCTGCTCCCGGTGAAAAATTCACCAGGGATCAGGCCCTGATGGCTGTCATGCTCCAGTCCGCTAATGAAATGTCTGTCGCCGTTGCGGAAGAAGTTTCCGGCTCTGTAAAGAAATTCGCAGAACTCATGAACTGGCGCGCCAAGCTTTTTGGCTGCAAGAACACACACTTTAACAATCCCAACGGTCTTCCGGATGAGAATCATTACACCACAGCCTCCGACATGGCAAAAATCGCCAAATCCGCCTGGCTGAATCCTCTTTTCCGGCGATACTGCACCAAACGTTATTACGAGATCCCGCCTACCAATAAATTTGCGGAAGCCCGCCAGCTGCTCAATCATCACAAGATGATGAAAAACGGCGAATATTATTATGAAGGCGTCCGTGGCGGAAAAACAGGCTACACGGATGCATCCGGCAACACACTTGTCACCTACTGCAAACGAGGAAATATAACGCTGGTAGCCGTGATCCTGAATTCTACTTCCGCGGCAAATGCTTACAGCGATACTGCTTCTCTTTTTAATTATGGTTTTGAAAATTTTGAAAAGGTGGATATGAAGGTGTCCATGGAGCCAGTCCCGTTTAAGGTACTCCCTTGTGACAAATATATCCTTAAGAATAACGGAAACACCTATCCGTTTTATTATCAGACAAAGGTTTATGTGACCCTTCCAAAAGGTATCAAAAAATCACAGCTTAACAAACGCCAGGCCGTTCTTCAGAATGCTGTCGGCCCACTGCGTCTGAAAAGCAAATATTATTATAAGAAACAAATGGTCGGATGGGGAATGCAATACGAACGAAACATCGTATCAGATCTTCTCCTGGCTTCGTAACATTTTCCTGCGGCGGAGAGATTCGTGCTTTTCACGGATTTCATCCGCCGCTTCTGTATCTTCTGCTCTCAGGGTCTTCACCCCGAAATATTTTCCCTCATCGGTTTTTCGGATCCGGATCTTTCCGGCAACAGGTCCATGCTCATGGCAAAGGGCAAGGCTGTAATATACCTTGGAATTGTTGGTACTGAACCAGCGGATCTTCCTCTTGGCAGGGCATCTGCAAATGGGACACATGGTACTTACCATGGTACGGTCCTTCATCAGACGCTCCTTTGATACAAATTCCCTGGACACAAACTTGTCATGGTCTGTATAGGAAATATAGATCTCGCTGTCTCTGGATTTTGGATTCTGATATACATCTAGGGACGGATGGCGGATCATGCAGGCTTCATCAATCTCCAGAAGTATCCTGGCAGTATAGCTGGCGTCTGCCAGTGCCCGGTGAAAATCCCGGTTTTTGGGAAGCTGCAGGTAGTCTGTAGCATATTCCAGGGAACGCCTGGATATTCCATCCTCGAATTTTATGCTGAAAAGTTTCTGCACATCGTAGTAATGCACCGGCCCTGGCATCAGCTTCAAAAGATTATAGTATTTCATATTGCGCTGAAGTTCCATCACATCCTGGTCTCCCCAGGTAAAAAAGCGATACTCCTCCCCGCACCATTCCAGAAATCTGCGGATTGCCCTTGGAAAAGGGATGCCTTTTTCCAGTTCATGATAATCCACGTGGATCACTTCGTGGATACTGTCGTGGATCCAGTGGTACACTTTGGGCTTGATTAGGCACTGAAAGGTATCAACGATCTCTCTTTTTTCATTTAATTTTACTGCCCCGATCTCTATGATCTCAAACGGGAGCCGACTGTCCGGATGTCTTCTTCCATCCGGATTCTGGTTCCATTCCAGGTCAAATACAATATAGTTCATGGGTTTTCTGTCCTCTTATCTGACTGCTCAGCTGCTTCATAAATGCAGCTGTTTCCGGATCGTTGTCCGGCTATTTCATATTTTTTCATTCGGACACAGAATAAATCGCTTCAAACAGCTCCTGCTGGAAGCTTTCTGTATCTGCATCTGTCAGAATCATATCTTTCATTTCGTCTTCTTCGTGTAGCCACCAGCGGAAATCGCATAATGTGGCACCCCGTCCGGCACCGTCTGAACAATCCACATCCAGGAATACTTTTTCTGTTTTAAAGAACTCCGGATGGATGAGATACATAAACGGTACAGCAGCATGGATACTTGCCACGCAGCGATATTTGGAAAAATTTTCAAGTACGTAGCCAGCCATATCTCCACAGGCTCTGGCTGCCGGATCACCGGACTGGCACAGCTTCATGATCTGGTTTCTGGTGAGATTACATTTCAGGGTAGCATCCAGTCCACACATGATCAGTGGGATTCCGGAATCGAATACGATCTTTGCCGCCTCCGGATCTGCGTAGATGTTGAATTCCGCTGCCGGTGTGATGTTTCCGCCTTTTGCTGCGCCGCCTGTAAAAACAATTTTTCTGATCTTATTCTTTATTTCAGGAAAAACCTTCAACAGAAGTGCAAGATTAGTCATTGGTGCAGTTTCGATCATTACTACCTGCTCGCCCTCCGGAATGGCATTCAGAATGTCACGGATAAAAAGCACTGCATTGTCAGAAGCAGCCTCTGATTTTGCTTCCGGCAGTACGCAATGACCAAGCCCTGTCTCTCCGTGAAATTCTTCCGCATAAATTGCCGCTTTCACAAGAGGACGGTCCTGGCCTCCTGCCACCGGAACCTTCAGTCCGTAAAAATCCACCAGCTCCAGTGCATTTTGGGTCACTCTTTCTATCCTGGTACTTCCTGCAGATGTCGTCACTGCAAGCAGCTCCAGTTCATCCTGATGTGCTGCCGCATATGCCAGTGCGATCCCGTCATCGATTCCGGGATCACAGTCCATGATAACCTTGATCTTATCTCCCATATATTCACCTCTGTAAAAACTCTTTCCCCCATTTTATAGTATTGCCGAATTTCCGCTGTTTACCTGTTCCAAGTATAACAGAGTGAGGAAAGAGTGTAAAGTTAATCAGAATTCGTTACTGTTCACTCCGTTCTCAGCAACACGCTTCGCGGAATATTACCAGTAAACAGTAATCAGAATTCACCTCTGTACTTCAGGCTGAAACGTAAAGAACCCCTCTGCCGGACATTGGCAGAGGGGTGGAAAAAAGGGGGTTATATTCATTTATATAAACAAATGCAATGTGCAATTTGGAGCTTTAATATTTGCAATATCCGTTTGGGTTGTTCCGGATATTGTTATTATGCTATATCCCATCACCCGGAGCTTGCAATCCAGTACCGGGGCTTCACAATAAATGCTGATCAATCAATAGAAACAAATTTCTTCTCTTCTGCTTCTTTCTTGGTTTCTTCCTTCGGGAAGGTTACATGAAGGATTCCGTTCTCATATTTCGCATGGATATCTTCATGCTTAATGCTCGAGCCTACATAAAAGCTTCTGTTGCAGGTTCCTGTATAACGTTCTCTGCGAACATATTTACCTTTATCATCCTTCTCGTCCTTCTTCTCTTCTCTGGTTGCCTGAATGTTCAGATAACCATTCTTCAGCTGGATCTTCACATCCTCTTTCTTAAATCCCGGAAGATCGATCTCCAGTTCATAATTGCCATCTACATCACGGATATCTGTCTTCATCATATCCTTCACCTGAGGATAAGCATTGGCAGCTGCCTGACGGCCTGTCGGATATCCCATAAAATCATCAAATAAATCTTCTCCGAAAATACTTGGCATTAACATAACTCATTCCTCCTGATCTATATTCGCTGCGTGCTGCGCAGGCGTTTTTAATTTACTGTTTCTGAAAACATCTGCAAATTCTGTAAGAACTTTCTCCGGAAGATTTCTTTTTTCTCTCTTCCTTTGTTCTGTATGTACTATAACACGCATTATTAGCACTGTCAAGGGTCGAGTGCTAATTTCACACTTTCTTCACATTTTCCGTAATTTTACGATCCATTTTTCCGATACATATGTCTGAAGCGCCGAAGATAGAAGGACTCCCAGGATCAGAAATGGAACTGCCTGTAAAAGCACTCCCATAAATACATAAATAATAACTGCTTTCATAAAAGAGAGCCCACGTCTGCTGAATACAGGAAAGAACATCTGTATCGGGACCATGGATTCCGTATTCAGTGCAGTGGAGATATGCTTCATGAGATCTGTCGAATAATACATCTGATCGATACCGGGACGGTAATAAGGCAGGCTACCGCACCAGATAGCATGACTGCAACATCCTGGAATAGGAACTGGGAATTAAGAATGATCTCCAGGCTATATTGCTGTGTCTGAATGTATGAAAATAATAAAATAGTTCCTCCAAGATAAGCAAACAGCAACGTATTTACCGTTGTACCGATAATTTCTTTCCCAACCTGATAGCCGGAAGCTGTAAGCTCTTTCGCTGTCAGACTGTTTTTATGAGTCCAGACTTCATATACAGAAGATGTTACAGATAATGCTGTATCGATAACAGCCCCAAGAGTACTGAAAACAGTTACAAATATTCCTACATGAAGCATGTTAATATGAAGATCCGTACTGTAATAATACATAAAATCATCTTCTGAAATCTGGATCTCATTTAACCCGTAACTTCCTGATCTCCATGTAATAATATAAATCGGAATAAACAAAAGTAACATTACCAGCAGTGTAGCCAGAAAAGCCGCCCGCGTCTTTGGATTATTTCCGTTCTGATAAAACAGAGAAATATAACAGACACCTGCACCTGCCACCAATATCAGGAGCAGTACAGGAAAACCGGCAGACATCAGCATAATTGAAAAAAACAAAATTACAATATTCCCCGCCAGTGTCATAATTGACATGGCTCCACGCTCTCCGCCAATCAAGATCACCAGAAAAATTAAAATCAATGCAAGAAAAATGATCATTCTCTGACACCCCTTTTCCGTGATGGTATTTTCATAATCACTGAAGCAATAAAAACAGATACCGGTATTGCCAGTACAATTCCAATACTTTCTATCAGAAAACGACAGATATCATATGGAATGTGGTATCTCACGATCGTTACAAAGCTTATATCATTATTCATCTTAAGTATGAACATGGGAATCATGCCGCTTGCCAAAACAAACAGCAGTACATTTATCATGGTTCCCATAATATCATATCCGATTTCACGACCGGAATGTATCAGTCTTCTCAGAGAAACCGATGGATTTTTCCGCACGATCTCTCCTACTGCTGCGCTGATCGTCACCGTCACATCCATAATTGCACCAAGTCCTGTCAGCATAATATCTGCCCAGAATATATCTGCTGAATTGCCTGTACTTCCAAGGTATTCCAGATTGGAATAATCCAGATCTCCGTACATATAAATAGAAAATTCAAACAATGCCATGATCAGAAACAGAACACACAGTGTTGAAAGAACTGAGGAAAATGTTTTTCTATGAATTCCATTTAAGCAGATCAATGTAGTCAGTGAAAAAAGAACTGCGATGACATTACAGATATTTAAAATATTTTTCCCTTCTGTAAAAGCCTGAAATCCATACGCAAATATGACTGTATTCAGTATCAGTGATATGATCGTGTAAAATCCCTGCTTTCCTGTAATGCAGATCAGAAGAAAAAATAATCCTCCTGCCAGTAATGCCAGATACCCATCCCTTTTTACAGAACGTATCGTTTTTCCGGGGCTTTCCTTTGAACCGCTTAAAAGAACGGTGTCTCCTTTATGATATTTCTTGGTCTGAACCTGAGAAGATGTATATTCATTAGAGACCGTTATTTTTTCCCCTTTATGCGAACCGTTTAATATCCGTGCCGTAATATTTTGAGTATAGTAATATTCTTTTGAGCCCCTGGTTCCTTCTCTGCTCAGAGTCTGTTTTTCTGTTACGGAACATATTTTTGCCAGCGGTGTATGATAAAATCGGGAATTACAGCAGGTAAACAGAACAAAAATAATATATATGCCGGCTAAAAGATATTTTTTGTGAAATATGCAGGATTTCATTAACTTCATTCCCCCTGTAGAAATATTGCAATTGTAAACGCACTGACCGGTTGCTTTTTATCGAAGTAACATTGTACGCTTTTTGAAAGTATCGGTCAATATAAGGTATACAAAAAAACAGCAGCAGAACCGTTTTCACAGTTCTGCTGCCCCCATAATTATTTTAACAAATACCTAACTCCAAAAAAGCCATTATTTACAAAGCGCAGAAAATGCATCTGCAACAAACTGAACCTTGGTTCCGATAATAACCTGTACAGAAGTTTTTCCAGGTTTGATCACGCCTGCAACACCTGCAGATTTGATCACCTTATCATTTACAGCTGTAATATCCTTAACCTCAAGTCTCAGTCTTGTGATGCAGTTATCGATGCTTGTGATGTTCTCTTTTCCGCCACAGCCTTCCAGGATCTTTGCGGCAATAGCAGTATAGTCATCATTTGCAAGCTCGATATTCTTCTCTGCCTCAAGATCGTCATCGTCTTCTCTTCCCGGAGTCTTCAGATCAAATTTCTTGATGGCAAAAAGGAATACAACATAGAATACAATGAATGCTGCAATTCCAAGAGGAAGGATGAGCCATGTTTTCTGTGCTGCCGGAAGTGAGGATGAGAAAAGTAAATCCATCGCACCGGCGGAGAAGCTGAAGCCTGCACGGAAGCCAAGAGCAACTGTGATCATGGTAAAGATACCGTAAAGTAATGCATAGATCACATAGAGGCCAGGAGCAAGGAACATAAATCCAAACTCGAACGGCTCAGTTACACCACAGATAAATGCACAGATCGCTGCAGATGCAACAAGACCGATCGCGATTTTTTTCTTTGCAGGTTTCGCACATCTTACCATTGCAAGTGCTGCACCAGGAATACCAAACATCATACATGGGAAGAATCCGGACATGTACATTCCAAGGCTCCAGGATACATCTGCAGAGGTTTCACCTGCCCAGAAGTGCTGAAGATCACCAAGTCCGATGGTATCAAACCAGAATACATTGTTCAGTGCGTGATGTAATCCGGTAGGGATCAGCAGACGGTTCAGGAATGCATAGATACCTGCACCAACAACATCCATACCTGCAACTGCTTTTCCTAATGCTACAAGTGCACTGAAAAGTAATGGCCACACAAACAGTAATACAGCAGATACGATAATGGAAACCACTCCTGCGATGATCGCTACGCAGCGCTTGCCGCTGAAGAATGACAGCCAGTCAGGAAGCTTGGTGCTCTTGAATTTGTTATAGCATGTAGATCCGATGATACCGGCAAGGATTCCGATAAAAGGATTCGCAATTTTGTCAAACGCAAGAGTTTTTGTTGCACTGTCAGCGATTGATGGCATGATGGTTGTAACAAATCCTGTAGAAAGAAGTGTTGTGAGCATCAGCCAGGATGCAAGTGCAGCGATTCCGCCGGTTCCGTCATTCTTTTCTGACATACCGACACCAACACCGATAGCAAAAAGGATTGCCATGTTTTCGATCAGAGCTCCGCCTGCCTTAACCAGAAACAGACCGATCAGATTGGCTGCGCCATGAATGTCTCCACCCTGCATGGTTGCCGGACATAACCAGTATCCGATACCCATGAGGATACCACAGATTGGCAGTACTGCCACCGGAAGCATTAACGCTTTTCCCAGTTTTTGAAGAAATTTCATATATTTCCCCTCCCTTAAAATAAATATATTTGACCGGATCACTCCGGTTATAACACCCCGAAAATTGCTACTATCTCCGGGCTGCTATAAGCCTGTCAGCTGCATGAAGATGATCATGAAAGCTTGAGGACGGCTTCATCCGCCGAAACATCCCCCTCCTTCTGGAGGCTTATCTTTCCGTAATCATCTGTGTTGCAGATCAGAACCGGGATAATCGTGTTTAAACCGGCTTTCTCAATTTTGTCCAGATCAGCCTCTATCAGAAGATCACCCTTTTTGACCTTGTCACCTGCTGCAACGTGGGCTTTAAAGGGTTCGCCCTTAAGTGTGACTGTATCCAGTCCGATATGTATCAGTATTTCTGCGCCCTGAGTGCTTGTCAGCGTAACTGCATGAAGCGTATCAAATACCATTGCCACCTCACCGTCTGCCGGAGCATATATCCTGCCATCTGCCGGGATCACTGCAAAACCGTCACCCAGTACCTTGTCCGCAAAGACAGGGTCCGGAACCTCCGCAAGGGGAACCACTCTACCCTTGCAGGGTGCATAGATTAAATTTCCTTTATCTTTTCCTTTAAAAAATTTCAGCATATTCTCTTCCTCCCGTTGTTTTCCCACTTCCTCAGGTATTGATATCCGTAATGTTGATTTGTAAATATATCTATATATTTTTTATCAACGCCGGGTTTATATTATATATTTCGCATAATTTTCATATTTTTGTTTTTTAGGCATGTGTATATATTAACCATTATTTTTGGTTTTGTCCACATTTTTATCGGTATTTTTCAAAAAAATAAGCTGTAGCACATTAATGCGACAGCTTATGCAAGAATATTCAGTTTACTTTAGCAGTTCTTTTTCTTTCATATTCGTTGTCACCTGAAACTCTCCGTTGATCCGTTGGATCTCGTATACCAGGGGATTATTTCTGGCCCAGCCGGGATCTTTTTCTGCCTGCCGGTTCCAGCTGTACCAGGCGCGGACAAAGCCCTCATGGATGGTATTTTCCGCTTCCCGGCGGGCCTGGACCGCATCCTGATAATCCACAAAAGTCCCGATATAAAATCGTTTTCCCTTGAATCCGATGGTAGCACGGTATTTTCCATTCCGCAGCTGATAGACGCCTCGGAATCCGCTGGTATTATCACTGCGGTGTTTTCTTTTTTCCAGCATCTCCACACAGGTTCCATCTACCATATGCAGCTGCCCGGGAAGCTCCTTCCATATTTCCTGCCTCAGACAGCCACAGCTTCTGTAATTACCATGAAGGAGACCGTCCTCTGTCACATCCACCTCATTTCCGCAGTCACACCGACAGTGCCAGAACACAGAGCCCTTTTTACTCCTTTTATCTGTATGATAGAGAGCAGTCAGCCGCCCGAAACGCTGCCCGCTGATGTCGGTGATCCCGCGTCCTCTGACATAATGGCCACAACCACAGCTGGTACATTTTCCGGCTTTCAGGCTGTGCGCAGTGGAAATATGCATATTCCCGCAGTCACAGCGGCATTCCCACCTGGTCCTGCCATTTTTACTTTCCAGTTTTTTTACCGCCACAAGTTTCCCGAAACGCCGGCCTGTAAGGTCTTCTGCCACCGGTCCTCTCCTGGAACTGTTTTCTGGAATACATCCACAGTCCTTTACAGTCCCACGCATCAGATGTCTGGTATTTACTTTTATCTCATTTCCACAATCACATCTGCACAGCCATACAACATACCTGTTTTCCCGCTCATCCAGTTTTTTCAGTACCGTCAGATGACCAAATCTCTGACCTTCCAGTTTAAGTCCGTTTGCCATCCTCTGTCCCTCACATTTCGTCAAAAAAAGCGATGCGGTAGAAATTTTTCCTGCCGCACCGCTGTCCGGATCCTGTTATTTATCCGTTTTCTTTTTTCTTCTGACAAATACTGCTGCCAGTAATACCACGCATCCAGAAACGCAGATCACTGCGATCCATTTTGCAATGTTTGTGTTATCTCCTGTTTTTGGCATAGCTTTTACATGACTGGAACCTGTATTTCCTGTATAGGAAGAAGTTCCCGTATAGGAAGAAGTTCCGGAAGCAGGCAGATTGCTGTCAGGTTTTACCGGCGTGTTCGTTATGGTCGCTGCCGGAGTTCTGGTCGGCACTGCAGTCGGAGTTTTTTCCGGAAGTGGTGTCGGTGTATTTTCCGGTACAGGTGTCGGCGTATCCACAGGATCGTAGGAATTCACAAAGCCGATATCCTGTTTCTCGCTGTTCATCTGTGCATCGGTATGTGCAGCCACAACTGCTTCCAGATCACCGGACTCTCCGTTCGTTACTGTTACTTTCACATAATAAACGGTATTGTCATAATGTCCGTTTTCCAGCTTTCCAGGCTGCTGGGAAACGCTGTAAGTGTATACGCCAGGAACAGCATATTCCACTGCAGGAAATTCTGCTTTCCCCGCACCTGTGATCGTGATCGTATTTTCTTCCGGCATAGGGGCTTCGTCCTCACCCTGAAGAATGATCGTATAAGTTTCGTCCGGAGATGGCTTCTCACCTGACAATTCCACGCTGACAGGAATCTTTACTTCCGCAACTCCAGCTGCCATAGCTGAAATCGGAAAAACTGTCAGGCACAGAACCGCAAGCAGGAGCACTGCCGGAAATTTTCGTATATTCGTCTTCATCCCCTCCTTACGTCTCCGGCGAATAAGGTTTCATTACCGCCAGAAGAACTGTTCTTGCATCTGTAAATTCCGAAGAGCAGGTTGACATTGCCAGTATCTGGGAAAAATCTTCGGACTTTCCAATGTTATCCATCGTCTGCTGATGGACATGTTCCGCGTTTTTTCTGACAAAATCCACAAGCCCGCTGGTGTCCGCCTGCCATTTTCCCGATGCAAAAATAGAATCCTCAGATGCGGAAACCTGCATACATGCAAATATTTCCAGCTTGTAGGAACGGTCAGGCAGGATCAATGTACCTGTGGTGTTTTTGTCAAAAAATTTCTTTTTTCTGTAAAGATCCAGATCTCCGAACATCTTGTGCTCTGCCATGTGATGACCATACAGGAGAGAATATTTCCCCTGAAAATTCCTGTCACAGCCGGAATCCAGAAAGATGCTTCCTGACAAAGCAAAATCACCGTATACATCGGTATTGATGTAAGTCAGGTTATCTTCTCCCTGAAGGATCGGATAGTCGATCTTTGTATGATCCAGTGTGATCCATCCACAAACGTCCGGATTGATCTTTCGGAGTTCTTCAAAAGAAGCGCCTCCGTCTTTCTGTTCCGGGTCGGGCTTCAGTTTTAAGAGCTGTGACTGAATGTCGTCCACAGCGCCATAGACCTGTGCGTTATCCCAGAGTGCATACCCGGAATACGCCGCCGCCAGGATCAGAAACAATGCTACAACGGCAGTGACCAGAGAGTTGGCTGCTTTCAGGAAAAACTTAGATGCGTTCATACTGCCTCCTCTCTGCTGCCTGGATGATCATTAGTCTTCGTATTTACGTCTTCTGGTGATGAATGCTGCACCTGCGATTACGATCACGCCTGCGAATACGAGGATGTATGGGAGAGTTGTGAGGTTGACGCCGGTGTCGATGTCGCCACCTTTGTTGTTAGTAATTGTCACATTCTGAGAAGTTTTATTAACTGTTTTATTAGTATTTGTATACGTATACACTGGGGCGTCATAACCACCTTTAGCTTTAGTATAATCTGCCTCAGTTACATCATATGTCACACCAAATGGTAAATTTGTGAAAGCAATTGTCTGGTCATGTTTCAGGTTGATTTCTGCTGTTGCTATATTATTTTCCCAATCACTTGCTTTGATAGTATTTGTTGCCTCTCCAACTTTATAAGAAATATCACTGGACATTGTCTTTCCTGTATTATTTTTTAAAGTTACTGTTACAGTGAAAAATTTATTTTTATCACCAAGATTACCAGTTACAACTTTTTTTACAGGTAAAGAATTTGCTGAATACGTATTTTCAAATGCATTCTGACCTTCTGTAAGTTTTCTACTTTCGTTACTGGATATATTTTTATAAACAGTAACATATCTGTCGAAACCATCTCCTGACTTATTATTAACAACAGTGACTTTCAGTGTAACCGTTTTTTCATCGTATGTTACACCCAGAGTATTACCCTTAGTTTCTGCAACTGTATAATAATAAATTCCTACACTATTATAATTTGGAAGTTCAATGGTAAAAGTTTTCTCCTTACCCTCTACTGTTGCTTCACCCTCCGTATATTCTGTCGTATAGGCAACAACTTTAGGCATCGGCATATTATCTTTTGTAGTATTGCTGGCTACACTGTAACATTAGCTGCTGTTACAGTGTAGTTAAAAGTTTCTGCCGGGGATTTCATATCAGCTACTTCCAGCTTATAACTTTTTGTTAATGTAACAGAATCTACAGGTGTTTTCGTTTCAGCTTCTGCAGTTTCTGCCGCAAATGCCGTACTTCCCATGGTAAACATGGTGGCTGCTGCGATCAAACATGCTAACAGTTTCTTTGTCTTTTTCATAAGAAAATCCTCCTAGAAATATAAATTTATTTATAAGCTCATAAAAAGCAGCTTATACATTTGTTGTTATGTTCTCTCAGAAATGGGAGAACAATTACTTTTTTACAGTTCTCTTCTTCGAAGTATAGTGATTACTTTTGCTTTCACATTCTCTATGGAGATGGGGCCGAATTCACGGCTGTCTTTTGCATGGGTTCGGTAGTCTCCCAGAATAAATACACTGCCTTCCGGAACTGTGTAGGGATATGTGATCCCTTCCTTTGCATATGTAGGAAATGCAATTTCTCCTGTCTGGGCTGTTCCGTTTACAAGAAGCGTTCCTGTGTCATCCATTGTGATCACGTCGGTTTCGCATCCCAGGATACGCCCTACATGAGTTTTGCCGCCGGCTTCATACACGACAACATCTTCTTTTTCAAGATTCTGTTCCAGCCGATAACCGATAAGAAGATCTCCGGCTTCCACTGCCGGGAACATTTCATTATCCGGTGCCTGGCCTATAAGAAAGACCTGTGTAAACAGCAGCCAGCCAACGGCCACGATCAACACGACCCGCCACAAAAGGCGGATGTAGCCTTCCTTTATTTCTGTAGAATATCTTCTTTTCCGGATTGTCTGAGAACAGGTTTGATCTTTTTCAGCACGCATCACCTCCGCACCTCTTCTCTGGAACTATATCCTGTGAACAGATCAGACATTTGTATCCTGTCCGGTAGTCCCTCTTTCAGCAAGTTCCTTATATTTGCGAATCATGGCATCACAGCTTTTCTGATGGTCAGCGATCAGTGCATCGTACCGTGCACGTTCTGCACTTAAGGATGTTTCATAAATCTGATTCAGCTCTTCCAGCTTTTTCCAGAGATGAATTTCATCCACTCCGCCAAACAGCACTTTCCGAAACCTGACCGTCCGGAACCACTCCTTCAGCTTTTCGTGCTCATGATTTAACGCCTCTGTTTGTGGAAACCGCTCTGCTCCAGCATTGCGGCTTCCTTTCTTCCCTGACTGTTTCTTCTTCATCATAACCGCCTTCAATTCCAACGCTTCCTGCGCCTGAATAACAGCACACCTGCTCCGGCAGCTACGATACCTAACGCCAGAATGTATGGTGTTGTATTGAGATCCAGCCCAGTGTCCGGGATTGCGTCTTTGTTGTTGGTAAAGGTAACTTCGTGAGAAACATCATTATCCCTTCTTGAAATAGATGTTATTTTCGCCTCTCTATTATTCGAAACAGAAGGGTTATCGTCTATTGTATAGGAAGGCGTATATCTATCGTTGCTATAATAATCATCTTCTGTGATCGTTACGGTTGCTCCAACTGGAACCTGTGTCAGTCTTGTTGTCTGCTTATCTGACAGTGTAATTGTCGTTGAACCTGTATACTGTGTCTCACCGATTTTAAATGGAAGATTAGTATTTCCATTTACTACAGAAATTATAAAGTTGAACTTTTTACTCTTATCTCCCATATTTCCAGTTACATTTTTTTTGATATCTACTGACGTATAAAGCGGTGCGTAGTGAGCATAAAAATTTACGGTACCATCTGCTAATTCTGTTTCATTTGGAGAATATGGCCACTTTTCATTTGAAATTTTTGAGTTGTTATCATTCCCGTTGGGATCTTTTTCCGGATACCAGCCATCCAGAATATACGTTATTCCATCAATTTCTCGAGTGGAACCAATTTGAACTATACTTGTCTTATTAACTGAACTATCCTTTTTATAATTTGCTGCATCAACTAATTTATAATCATTGCTTTCCGGTTCCTTCACCCAAAATTTAGCCGCAAAAACTTTTGAGCACTTAATGTTGATTGTACAGTCAATGTGATAATATTGATTTTCTGTAGTACTGTTATCCCGAGAGATTTTAAATGGTACTAAAGTAATTTCTGTTACATCATCTTCCGTTAAATCAGTTACTTGTAATTTCTCTCTTACATTCTTTTTATACGCCTCCCAAATAGAATCCAAAATGTAATTAAAATATGTTTTATTATCTACCTTTATTTCATTATCTGTTCTTCTAACTGTCCATGATGAACTCGTTGTCCCATCTGGCCATTTAGTAATATAATTACTCACATTACTTACAACATTTTTATTATTTTTCCAGGTTGCATTAGTTACATCGATTTCTCCCAATAGCTTACTCTGATCGGATTCCGGACTCCAATAATCTGTATCATTACTTCCCGGCACGCCATCCGGTGAAGACAAATAATAAATTGCTGCTTTCGTTTCCGTTGGTACTGTTGTTGGTTTTGGTGCCGTTGTTGGCCATAGCCATTTAGCCGACTGCACTTCCATCTCCACATCCTGGACCTCGTCTGCTGATGCATCTGCATCTTCCGCCGGTGTTGCAGCTGGTTCTTCGGGCTGTTCGGTGACTGTCGGCTCCTCCGGCTGTTCTGTCACGGTTGGATCTGCGGGCTGTTCGTTATCTTCGCCAGGCTCTACGGATGGCTCTTCCGGCTGCTCCGGATCATCAGATGGAGCTTCTATAACATCTGTCGGTTCCTCTGTATTTTCATCTCCGGTTGTCACCACAGGTTCTTCTAGTTGCGATCCATCCACCGACTGATCATTTTCCGCTTCTGCGGCTGTCAGCTCTTCTGCTTCCTCTGCGGATCCGGACTGTACTGTTTCAGTATTTTCATTGGCTGTTTCACTGCTAGCCTCTACCGCAAATGCTGAGATGGAAACACTGCAGATCATTGCGAACGCAATACAGACTGCGAGGATCTTCCTCCACAGACGGTGTTTTCCAGATGAATGATTATGTATCATACTTCAAACCTCCTTCTTGTATGCTATGGCAGTCAAAAACAGGCACTGCTCATTACATGTCCATGCCGGTATTTCTGCTCTTTCGCAGAGCACAATACTCTGTGAAAGATTCCCTGCGATCCGTGTAAATTCAACGGTTCTTTCTTCTCTGACGGCGGTTTTTGACGGTTTATTAAAAAACTCAGGCTCCCGGAAATTCTTTTTCCACGGTATCTGCGATCTTCAGTTTTTCCATATTTTTACGCTTCAGGTTCATAGATGAATGTACATAACATTCCAGTGTGATCCGTGTGCTGGAGTGCCCCAGGATCTCCGAAAGACTGCGGATCTCAAATCCGGCCTCCACACACCGTGTCGCAAAACTATGCCGCAAAGTATGGAAATGAACATTTTTCAGATCACAATCTTTCGTGTATTGCCTCATGCGATACTGCAGGGTTCTGGGCTCCAGGAAATACCCTGCTTTTCCGGTCAGAACATATGCTTCCGGATCATCTGCTCTCCATTTGTTACAGAGCTTTTCAATATCCTGGTTCATGGGGATCATCCTTACCGACCTTCCACTTTTAGGAACCCCGGTTATGATCCGGGTCCTTTCTTCACTTGCAGGATTGAGATTTTTCAGACGCTGCATGGTATGACGTACAAAGATGACTTTATTTTCCAGAGAAATATCTTCCCATTTCAGAGCACATACTTCTCCGATGCGCAATCCTGTCAACAATGCCAGCAAAACCCCAAATTTACACGGATCCATGTCCTGTAAAAGATATTCCGTAAACCTTTTCTGTTCTTCACAGGTCAGCACACGCATTTCTTTTCGATCCTGCCTGGGGTATACGATATCCACCGGTTTTGCCAGTGGATTCTGCTTTGCTGTATAATTCAGAATGGAATGCAGCACGGAAAGGATATCCCGCACTGTTTTTGGTGACAATCCTCTTTCATGGATAAGCCTGTAGCTGAATTGTTCTACAAGTATTTCTGAAACAGCCTCGGAAAAATACTGCCCGAGATCAGGCCTGATATATTTTTCCAGGATCGTTGTATATTTTACAAAAGTGGATGGTTTCACGCTGCTTCGTTTCAGATACAGCCATTCATTACAGTAATCTGCAAAGCGATTCCGTTTTCCTCTCACGGGCAGGAGCTGATCATTCATCAGCGCATAACGTGCCTGATTGACCTTATCTCTGGCTTCATGATATGTTTTTCCGTAACAGTAGCCATAGTGTATCCTTCCGTTTATCCGATGCTCCTTGATATATCTGGCTTCCCATCGTCCATCTTTTCTTTTGTAAATGTTTTCTCCTTTTCTGCTCATTGATCTTTCCTCCTGTTATGCCGAATCTTATAGTCTGTTCACAAATAAGAGTTTTTATTCGCCGGTCTTTTATCCTCTGACGACGACACTGACGGCGAATAGTGTCCTTTTTCGGACACCACAATATTTGCGCCCTATATTATCCGTAAAATATGGCGAAAAACCACGATAAAAAAGCCGGTTTTCAGGAACTTGCACCTTGAATTTCCGAAAAATTTATGGTATTTTTATAGAAACAGAGTATTGTGCTCTGTGAAATTTACCAACTATAATCTAAATAAATAAGCTGTTTTTAAGCAAAAAAACTCCCTCACATATCAGTTTTTTCTGATATATGAGGGAGTTTCTGATCTTATATTTTATTTCTGTTCTTCAAGCTTTCTTTTTAACATCTGAATTTCTTTTTCCTGAGCTGCAATTTTCTCCTTTTGATTATCAATCTGCTCCTGCATCTGATCAACCATATACTTCACTGTGTTTCTGTCAAGAATCTTTAATTCCTCTGAATACATTTCCATCATCCCTTCCACATTCCGGCATATATTATATATGTGCTCGTACATGACCGTAAACTCCGGATATTTTTTTATTAATTTCACGATTACTTCCGGAGAATCCATACTCAAAAATGCCAGCCATGCATCCAGTTTATCTGTGATACCTTTATTGTGCATATTCTCACGAAAGATGTCAAGCGGAAGAAATACATATTTCTGAAGCAGATTAAGTTCCAATCCTGTATCTGATCTCTGTTGAAAAATATGGCAGTATCTATCTTTATATTTATGAAAATCTCCTGTACTTTTATCAATCAGTACAATTGTATATACACTTTTTATATCCTTATAGGAAAACTTCTCTTTTCTGGTACTTCGGGCATTTTTATATTGCCTTAATAATAGATCAGAAGAATAACATGCGCATCTTTCCCCAGGAAAAGCGTAACCTATTTTTTGCACTTCCACGTTACAATATGAACCATCATCAAATCGTACCAGAATATCCATGATCAAAAGAGACTGCTCATCTGCCAGTCTTGTAGAATCTCCTGGTAAAACTTCGATAATTTTCACCTTTCTCTGAAGCAATACTTCAAGAAAGTCCTCTAATCTTTCCGGTACTGTTTCCGGATTCATAATTTCCTTAAAAAATGCATCATACAGCATTTTCACCCCCTTCACTCCCGTACAGAAATCCAGAAATTCCTCTCTCTGTTCTTCTTTCCAGCTATAAAATCTCTCTGTCAGATTTATGTTCTGCTGAATGTCCCGCAAAATCTCCTCGCGGGTTCTTATCATTGGAAAATAAGCCTTTAATTTCGTATTCAATTAATCTTCTCCTTGTCTGATAAAAAATGGAAATTCCGTTTCAGATCTGAAACATCTGTGAATGCCATACGGCTAGAATAAGTCTTATAAGATACTTATAGAATATCATATTTTTATCTTGCATCCAAGATTTTTCCTTCCTGTTGTTTCTCTGTATTTCGACACAATATTTTATGGCAATCAACCAGATACGGCGCAGACTACAAATATCCTTCTGCAAAAAAAATCCCTCACATATCAGTTTTTTCTGATACATGAGGGAGTTTCTGATTTATGACTGTGATTTATGACTGATCTATGATCTATTTTGCTTTATAACGGTAAACGGTTTTTACTGCTGTGCTGTCTTTACCGGTTGTCCAATCACTTTCGGAGGTTGTGATCTGAGTCTGGAGTTTTTTGTTCTGGTACTGGTTCATGCGGTACCAGGCCTGGCCTCTGGCTCCGTGGCTTCCGTATGCACCGTCGCAGGTAGTTCCGCTGGAGCACCACACCCGGCTGCCGTTCCCGTTCCAGTTCAGCAGATAATAGGTAATGCTCGGGTCATCTCCATCTGCGCCGGAAGCAGCTACGGTTACCTGACTGGCTGCCACACTGTCAAAATGTACATAAGAGCCCGTCTGTGCGAAGTTTACATTCTGTCCGGTATTCGGTCCGCAGAAATGATAGTAATAATAGCCCACCAGCTGTCTGGAAGCAGATGTCTCCAGTGGTCTTACAGACTCATAAACACCACCATCGTTGACATAGCTGGAGGTTGTTTTCTGATAGGTGTGTTTATACTGGATCGTATATTTATCGGAAGTGATATTCTTGGGAAGCTTATCCACATAAACCCAGTTTTTAGGTTTCGCCTTGATCTTAAAGGTCTTTGTTACGGTTCCGCTGTAATTCCCCTTAAACTTCACCGTTACCTTATAAGTACCAACATTTTTTCTTCCACGGGAATATGACACCTTGTAATTGCCGGAACTGATGGTTTTTTTATTCGCACCGGTTACTTTTACCTTCGGTGTTTTTACTTTTCCGTCATATGTATAGCTTGTGGCAGAAAGCTTTATTGTCTTCGGATAATAGATGGTTTTCTTTCCGGTCACTGCACCGCAGGAGCAAAGATACTGCACATATCCGTTCCTGGATGTAGTTGCTTTCTTCACCTGTTTTTTGTAGCTGTGTTTATGAGCTTTTCCGGTGATCTTAAAGGTTTTTGTAACGGTTCCCGAGTAATTGCCTTTAAACCGAACTGTTACCCGATAAGTTCCAACATATTTTCTTCCGGCAGAATAGGTAACTGTATAGTTGTCTGCACTGATCACCCTGTTGTTGCTGTCTGTAACCTTTACCGTTGGCTTTTTTACTTTTCCATTATAAGTATAGCTTGTTCTGGAAAGCTGTATTTTTTTCGGATAATAGATGATCTGTTTATTCTGTATACTTCCGCAGCTGCACTGCTCCTGTGTATATCCGTTGGCAGTGGTGGTTGCCTTTACTGTTACTCTCTGATAGCTATGTGTATGTGTGACCGGAGCTGCCTGGACAGTGAAATTCACAGAATCCGAAAATGTATATGCATACTGTGCATGATTCACAGCTGCCACCGCTACCCTGTAATTCCCCGCCGGCAGTGTGCAGGACCAGCTTGTTCCATTCACTCCATACTGAACTTGCGTCGGATTGGATTCTCCTGCTTTATACACATATACATCATAATATCTGGCATAGCTTGTTGCATTCCAGGAAAACGTTGTGGTCTGATTCTCTTTTCCCGGATTCACGCTCACATATGGCTTGCCCGGTACACGAACGCCCGGATAGATAAAGCCAAGCAGCACCTTGTTGGAATCATAAGGGCGCCTTCCTCCGACTGCATTGGTCAGTGTATATCCATATGCAACTCCATGAGAGGAGGTCTGATCTTTGTCCGTTCTTCCTCCCTCATCTACCGTAAATCTGTTGTTTCCAAGATTGGCTGTTACATAAGCAACATGTCCGTAATAATCTCCGCTCCATACAGCAATAGAACCGGGAACAGGCTCATTTCCTACTGCATAGCCCTGATTGATAGCATTTTGCCACCAGCTTACCGCATTTCCCCATGCAGGCAATGCGATTCCCTGTCTGTCATACACGCACTGCCATGCAAAGCGTGTGCAGGGGATCTCGTATAAGCCATCTCGATCCACATCCTGTGTTGTAGGATAAGGATTACCTGCTGCTGTTACCGTTGCTGCCGGTACCGCACTGAAGGCAGTTACTGCGGACAGCGCAAGGACCATTAATTTTTTCAGAAGCTTCTTTTTCATAGCATTCTCCTTTCCTGCGGTTTCATCCTTCTTAACAGACAAGTCTGATCTGGCATGTCTGCTACGATGAAAATGTTCTGCATGTTTATACTCTTGTTTCATATTTTATCTCTGTCCGGCAAATTTATGATACCTTTATTGTGCATACTCTCACGGAAGATGTCAAGGTAAAGAGATCCAGTCAAGTGGATATTCGCATCGGTAATTTTTTTCGGCCACTTACTGCAAACTTAGCCTTTCCTCCCAGCTATCCAGCGAAGCGCTGATAGCCCATCCAACTCCCGAGCAGCCACCCTCCCCTACCGCCCTGAAAAGCCAGCCCGTGAGGCGTGTGCTGTCTGTCACCGGACTCTGCAGGAGGGGAGCTGCTTCTTAGGCGCCGGAAATCTGCGTTGCTTCAAAAATTCTCGCTGTCTGAGCGGCTTCAGACGCGAGTTCGAGAATTTTTGAAGCGGTTTTAGCAGAATTCCGGCAGCCTAGAAGCCAGCCCCCGACGAAGCCCCGGTGACAGGCAGCACACGCCTGGCGGGCGTCCCTTTTCACCAAAAAAAGCCGAACCAGCCACATCCCGCAGCCAGTTCAGCTCACCCCATACAACTACAAACTCACTCACCATCAACCCAGGCAAGCAGCTTCCCGGTAAAAACCCTATTAAAGAAATGGATCACCGGTCCCAGCCCAAAAGCCGTCACCAGCGTACCAATTCCAATCACACCACCAGTCAGATAACAGATCAGCGCACAAAGCACATCATTAGACATCCTGTGCCAGAAATAAGGAATCTTCGGCCATCTCTCTGTCATGATCAGCGAAAGACTATCATAAGGCGCAACCCCCTCATCCGGCATCTGATACATCGATAGTCCCAGACAGCAGATCACAACACCCACACACAGTGCCACCAAACGTACCGGCAGCGCCACAAACTCCAATCCAAAAACACCAGTATAAATATTATAAAAGAAAGTAGTAATATAAGCCAGACAAACCGCATTCACAACCGTACCGATCCCCAGGAACCTTCTGCCAAAAGCAATCTCAATGATCAGCAGCACAATATTTACAATCAGCTGGAAATTACCATACGCCATACCAATCATATCCGCAACCGCCATATTCATTCCACTGAACGGATCCGTTCCAAGCCCGGCCAGCTTGAAAATTCCAATCCCCATACCTGCAAAAACATTTCCGATACACATGATCAGAACATGCTTCCAGTTAATGTTCTTCAAAAAATCCCCCATAAACCTCATACCTCATCCTCTCTGAAAATATTGTCAGGCAGATATCCACGATCCACCTTCACTGCGCAAGATCCATACCAGATAATACCTTAATAACCAGCCTGCTGCAACGCTTATATTCTATCACACCCCCTCACCCCTGTAAAACACAAAAACCCCAAGAAACAACAAAAAACAACAAAAAAAGACATCCTGCAGACCACATTATATGATCTGCAGGACATCTCTCTTTTTCATATCACGCTGTTAATTCAATTTCACAATCACCAGTCAATCCCGAAGCTCTCATGGCAGAGCCTCGTTATTTCAGATATCCCGAAAAATTTTTTCCAATATCCAATATTATTTAATGAACTTAACCTCAGGATAAATTGCCTGCTTGGCAGCCTCTTTACGCTCATTAAATACAACCTTGTTCTCCTCAAACAGGTTACGTCCTTGTGCATCGATAGATACGATCAGCGGCCCAAATTCTTTAACCTTGTTGCACCATAAAGTCTCAGGCATACCAAGCTCATCCCAGTGATGCTCAACAATCTTCTCAACCTCTGTAGCAGCCACAACTGCACATCCAGCCGGGAAAACACAGTGGATAGCACCGAACTCTTTACAAGCACGCTCCGTATTCGGGCCCATACCACCTTTACCAACGATCACTCTGACACCAGTCAGTTTTGTAAACTCATACTCGAACTTCTCCATACGCATGGAAGTTGTCGGTCCTACAGAAACCATTTCATAATCATCCTCTGTACCCTCGATCTTACGAACGATCGGGCCGGCATGGAAAATCGCTTTGTTGCGGATATCATACGGAAGCTCTCTTCCATACTCAACCAGACGACGGTGAGCAACGTCACGGCAGGTCATCAGATCTCCGTCCAGCCATACAATATCGCCGATTTTGATATCAGCCAGGTCTTCTGCGCTTATAGGTGTAATAAGAACTTTTTTATCTCCTCTGATTTCGATCATGATTTTTCCCTCCGTTTATATTAAGCATTAAATTTCCATGTGGAATGAGTATCACAGGTTACTGTAAGATCCGGATTTACAACCAGATGTCCACGACGGTGAGACCAGCATCCAACGTTTACTGCAACACCGATGGTAGATGGATGACGTGCGGTATTCTCAATGTTGACACCCATTACAGAATACTTTCCGCCCATACCCTGCGGTCCAAGGCCAATGGCATTGATACCGTCCTCGAGAAGCTTCTCCATTTTTGCTGCGTTTGCGTTGTCATTGTGAGAACCGATCGGACGCATCAGCGCTTTCTTGGAGTTCAGGGCAGCTGTCTCTACAGATGTACCTACCCCAACACCAACAAGAAGCGGAGGACACGCATTCAGTCCGTAAGTTGTCATCTGATCCAGAACGAAATCGGTAACACCCTCATAACCGGCACCTGGCATCAGAACCATTGCTTTTCCAGGAAGGGTACATCCGCCGCCTGCCATGTATGCGTAGATCTCACATTTATCGCTGTTTGGAACAATATCCCACCATACAGTCGGTGTTCCCTTACCAACGTTTTTCTTTGTATTGTACTCATCAAAAGTCTCAACGGAATTATGTCTTAACGGTGCTGCAAAAGTAGCCTGAACAACAGCATCTTTCAGGAGTGCCTCCAGCTCATTGATATACGGGAAATTTGTTCCGCATTTCAGCCAGAACTGAAGAACACCTGTATCCTGACAGCTTGGGCGGTTCAGCTCTACAGCAAGCCCCTGGTTCTTTGTCATGGTCTCATAAAGAACCTTTGGAAGTGCAGCTGTTTCCTGCGATCCAAGCTCTTCAAGTTTATTAACTACGTCATCCGGTAATTTTTTTCCAATATGGGCAACAAAATCTGCTACCATGTCTGTTAATACTTTAACTCCATTTTCCTTAGTCATGATTTACCTCCTGATATGGTTCGATGGTTTAATGTTTTTTAGTTACATAGGTTTTTGTTGGTTGTTTCATCATTAATTTTGGCTGATTAATGGTTAAGATGGCTTTTTGGCTTATTTATCACTTCTCCTGTACTGTATGGTCAGTACAGAAGGGAATGAACTTAATTGATCAAAAATGTTGCTGGTCACAAAGTAAACAGTAACTCAAAAGTTTCTCTCCTTACGGATAAAACGGGAACAGGATCGGTAACAGGATCATACAGATCACAAAAGATACCAGGATCAGCGGCAGACCGGATTTTACGTAGTCTTTGAATTTGTATCCTCCAAGACCAACTACCATGGTGTTTGCCGGCATACCGATCGGTGTTGCATATGCACAGGAACCTGCGATAACCGTTGCGATAACAACAGCTCTCGGATCTGCTCCCAGGTTGTTCGCAAGAGATACCGCGATCGGGATCATCAGTGCTGTGGTTGCTGTATTTGACATAAAATTTGTCAGTACACAGGTTACAATAAAGATCACCAGAAGAAGAAGGATCGGACTCGGATCTGCTCCAAGAAGTCCTACGATCTTATCTGCGATCAGCTCTCCGGCTCCGGTTGTATCCAGCGCTTTTGCAAGTGTCAGAGAACCGCCGAAAAGGAATACAACTTTCAGGTCAATAGATTTCAGTGCTTCTTTTTCGGAAATAACTCCTGTCAAAACCAGGACGATGGCTCCGATACATGCAGAAACCTCAATGCTGATACCGATCTCTTTTTCAAAGATCATTGCAAGGATCACAAGGATCAGAACTACCAGAGAAACCGTCTGTTTCCACTTCGGTACATGGCTGAAATCCTGCTGATCTTCAAGCGCTTCCCCGGCCGCATGGTTTCCATTGGGAAGGAAACGATATCCGATAAAAACAAAATAGAGGATTCCAAGGACAAGCATCGGAACTCCAACCGGCGCATACATAAAGAAGCTTGTGGAAAGCCCCATCTCCTGAAGTGCATTCACACCCATCAGGTTTCCGGGTGCACCGATAATAGAAAGGTTTCCGCCAAGTGCTGCGGCAAATACCAATGGCATCAGAAGACGGCTTCTGGAATAGCCGGACTCATCAGCGATTCCACAGACTACCGGGATCAAAACTGCTGCAGTACCTGTATTGGATAAGAATCCGGACATTACACCTACGATCACCATGATCGCAATGATCAGTGTTTTTTCCGTTCTGGCAAATTTTGTGACCAGTCCTCCGATCTTATTTGCCATTCCTGTTTCGAACAATGCCTGGCCTACTACAAACATGCCAACGCAAAGGATTACGTTACTGTTTACATACTGTGAAAACGTTGTTGTCGCATCCACAACTCCTGTAAGGGTCAGGCCAATGGCACAGATCGAAGCCGTCAGTCCCAGAGGAATTTTTTCAAGGATGAAACTGATGATGGTGAACACAAGAAACAGCAATGTGATAGTTGTCTGAGACATTTCTGTACTCTCCTTTCACTATGTTGTGATTTCATATTGTTTTCTTCTGAAAAGTATAGGCCGTACACGTTTCTTTTGATGGCTTTATTATAACTCGTGTACATATAAAAAAACAAATTAGCGAAACACATATCCGCATAAAAAAAATTTATACTCTCAATTTTTAATGATAATTTTTATGCGCTATTGCTATAAACTCCTCTCATTTTTAAATGAATATGGAATTTTTCACATGTCCATGGTATCTTTATAATGACAGTCAGCTCCAAAGAGTATGTTCTGTCCCCCATTTATTTCGATAAAAAGCAGCAAAATCTGTTAAGAATTTCATCTGATAATACACTGAGAGAAGGCATATCATGACACTGAACCAACTACGTTACTTCTGCACCGCCAGCCGCTGCCACAGCATTACAAAAGCAGCCGAAGAATTATATGTAACCCAGCCTACTATTTCCATGGCTATCCGTGATCTGGAGATTGAATTCGGGATCAGCCTTTTTTCCAGGAAGGGAAATCAGCTGATCCTGACTCAGGAGGGAGAATCCTTCTATGAAAAAGCTACCTATATCCTTCAGTACTGTAATGAACTCCAGGCTGACTACTCCAGCATGTCCAGAGTTAAACCCCCTCTTCGCATCGGCATCCCGCCAATGTTAAGTACCGTATTTTTTCCGGAGCTTCTTACTGCTTTTCACGAAAAGCACCCGGAGATTGCTGTTGTCCTGGAGGAATACGGCTCTGTCCGCGCCTGCAATCTGATCCAGGATGATACCCTGGACGTCGCTCTGGTCAACATGGAACAATATAATATTGATAAATTCCACAACACAGTCCTGGCTGACGACCAGATTGTTTTCTGTGTAAGCAATGACCACAAACTGGCAGAAAAAGAAACGGTTACCATAAAAGAAATGTCAAAAGAACAGCTGATATTTTTTAACCCGGACTCTGTCCAGAATCAGCTTTTGAAGATGCGTTTTGAGATGGACGGCTACAAACCAAATGTTGTTATGCGGAGCAGCCAGATCTACACCACCCTGCAGTTTGTAAAAACCGGGAAATACGGATGCTTTCTTTATACCAGCATGACAGATAAATTTTCCGGTTCCGGTATTACCGGTATTCCCCTTGAACCACCCATCCGGGTAAAGATCGGCATGGTATGGAAAAAAGGCAAATACATCAGTGGTGATATGTTGACATTCCTTCATTTCACCCGCATGTACTATAAAGAGCATCCACTAATAGAAAAGTAAAGTCCTGTCAAAAAAACAGATTATATGTCGATTAATTTTACTAATAAATGGAATTTTTTTAATAAACCCCATTGAAATCCGTCAATTCTTGTGATACTCTGTGTTACAGTGTATTTCTACACAAAACGAATGGCCGCCACCACCGCACACAAAAAGGTCCTGGCATCATTCAAAAATAAAAAAACTCAGGAGAGTCTCTTCAAATCAAAAGGGAAGAGCGCCGAAGGTGTACGCAGCACACAAAATGCTGTAAATCTCTCAGGCAAAAGGATGGAGGAAAGAGTAATGTTTACACAAATCAACAACTTTATCACATGGTTTGACGGAGTCGTTTGGGGACTTCCGCTGATCATTCTGATCCTGTTCACAGGAATTCTGTTAACCACTCGGTTAGGTCTTTTACAGGTAAGGCACCTCGGAAAGGCACTGAAATTCATGGTAAAAAATGAAGAAGGCGGCGATGGTGAGGTCACAAGCTTCGGAGCTCTGTGTACTGCGCTTTCAGCAACCATCGGAACCGGAAATATCGTAGGTGTCGCAACTGCTATCGCAGCCGGCGGACCAGGAGCACTTTTCTGGATGATCGTAGCCGCATTCTTCGGAATGGCAACCAAATACGCAGAAGGACTTCTGGCGATCAAGTACCGTACCATTGACAAAGAAGGCCACGTTCTCGGCGGACCTTTCTACTACATCGAAAACGGTATGGGAAAACAGTGGAGATGGCTTGCCAAGATCTTCGCATTTTTCGGAGCAGGTGTGGGACTTTTCGGTATCGGAACCTTTACACAGGTAAACGGTATCTCATCTGCAGTTACCAATTTCTTTGACCCGGATAAAGCACACACAGTAGCACTTTTCGGAAATACATATTCCTGGGCAACTG
>ENA-OPBS01000375-OPBS01000375.1-human-gut-metagenome-genome-assembly--contig:-NODE-375-length-37754-cov-4.557309_pt1 | contig 37754 bp, 50 predicted proteins | sample MGYA00241074_ERZ501463 | MGnify/ENA primary metagenome ERZ501463 (study PRJEB25962, sample SAMEA2042578) | human gut metagenome | biome: human gut; feature: human-associated habitat; material: faeces...
CTTTCAAAAAACTATTCACTTTTGGTTCCAAACTATTGGCTTCCGGATTATTAGATACAATTTACCGGAATATTTATACTATCGTTATCGGTAAAAAATTTGCTTCCACTGATTTGGGTTATTTTACCCGGGCAGATCAGTTTGCACAATTCCCATCCTCTAATTTAACCGGAATTATTCAACGCGTAACTTTCCCTGTATTAAGTGAAATTCAGGATGATGATGAACGTTTGGCACACGCTTACCGAAAATTTTTAAGATTGTCTGCGTACATGATTTTTCCGTTAATGACAGGATTAGCAGCTGTTGCATATCCATTCATTAATTGCTTATTGACGGAAAAGTGGACCTTTACAGCTTTATTGCTACAAATTCTGTGTTTCTCTTATATGTGGTATCCCGTTCATGCCATTAATCTGAATTTGTTACAAGTGAAAGGACGTTCAGACCTATTTCTGAAATTGGAGATTTATAAAAAAATAATGGGAATAGTTGTGTTAGGTGTTACCATTCCTTTGGGATTGGTGGCAATGTGTTGGGGAACCATTATCGCTTCTTTATTTAGCTTAGTGATAAATACCTATTATACGGGGAAACTGATACACGTCGGTTTATTTAAGCAATTACGGGATTTAAGTCCGGCATTATTCTATTCTTTGACGATGGCGATTGTCGTTTATCTGACTACTTGTTTGTTTGCCGATCAATTGCTACAGCTTTTAATTGGTATTATTACAGGGATAATTTACTATCTTCTTGTTTCTTATGCGACAAAATCCCAGGACCTTAAAGAATTTCTTTTACTGATAAAAAGGAAATAATCTATCATGGATAATGAAAAGCAAATCACGGTAACAAGTCCTTTGTTACCGCCTTTGGACGAATTGATACCCTGCTTGCGTGACATTTGGGAGAGGAAATGGTTGACGAATAACGGGCATTACCATCAGCTGTTGGAAAAGGCTTTGGCTGAATATTTGAAAGTGCCTTATATCAGTTTGTTCACCAACGGGACATTGCCTTTGATTACGGCATTGCAGGCGTTGCGGATTACCGGGGAAGTGATAACGACACCTTACAGTTTTGTGGCAACAACACATTCGCTGTGGTGGAATGGGATTAAACCGGTATTTGTGGATATAGAGCCGGAGACGTGCAATATCGATCCGGAGAAAATTGAGGCGGCGATTACGCCGAAAACGACGGCAATAATGCCTGTTCATGTATATGGAAAACCTTGTGATACTGTTCGGATACAAGAGATTGCAGACAAATATGGTTTGAAGGTGATTTATGATGCAGCTCATGCGTTTGGAGCAGAGTGGCATGGCAAAAAGGTACCGGAGGTTCTTATGTCCGGTCATCACGCAAACATAGAAAAGTGGCGCAGAGAGCAGTCAATTTACCGCACGGCAAAAAGACGCCCGGATCTTCTTAAGAAAGCTGATCTGACAAACAAAGAATGGAACTATGTGCGCCAGTTAAGGAAACAGTGGAAGGAAGAAGAGGAGCAGATAAAATGAAAACATCAGATTTTTATTATGACCTTCCTCAGGAACTGATCGCTCAGGATCCTCTGGAGGACAGAAGTTCATCCAGACTGATGCATCTGTCTTTAAAAGATGGCAGCATTGAGCATCGCCATTTCACAGATGTTCTGGATTATATGGAAGAGGGAGACTGCCTGGTCATCAACGATACAAAGGTAATCCCTGCCCGGTTATACGGACATAAAGAAGAGACAGGAGCACTGATCGAGATCCTGCTTCTGAAGCGAAGAGAGAATGATATCTGGGAGTGTCTGGTAAAACCCGGAAAGAAGGCACGCCCGGGTGCTAAGATCACATTTGGAAATGGTATTTTAAAAGGTGAGATTATTGATGTGGTGGACGAGGGAAACCGTCTGATCCAGTTCCATTATGAAGGAATCTTTGAAGAAATCCTGGATCAGCTTGGCGAAATGCCTCTGCCGCCTTATATTACACATAAACTGAAAGATAAGAACCGTTATCAGACAGTTTATGCAAAGAACGAAGGCTCCGCAGCAGCACCGACAGCAGGATTGCACTTTACTAAAGAGCTTCTTGAAAAAGTAAAGGAAAAAGGCGTCAATATCGCTCATGTGACTCTTCATGTAGGTCTCGGAACTTTCCGCCCTGTCAAAGTAGATGACGTGGAAAGCCACCATATGCATTCCGAATTCTACATAGTAGAGGAGGATCAGGCAAAGCTGATCAATGACACAAAGAAGGCAGGTAAACGTGTAATAGCAGTAGGAACCACAAGCTGCAGAACACTGGAATCTGCAACAGGAGAAGATGGAATTCTGAAATCCGGAAGCGGATGGACAGAAATCTTTATCTATCCGGGCTATCATTTCAAAATGATCGATGCCCTGATCACAAACTTCCACCTGCCGGAATCCACACTTGTGATGTTGGTGTCTGCGCTGGCAGGCAAGGAGAATATCATGCATGCCTATGAGACTGCAGTGCAGGAAAAGTACAGATTTTTCTCTTTTGGAGATGCCATGATTCTGATATGACACCGTTTTCTAACATTTGTTAGATACCATAAAACATAGAAAGCCGGGAGCGATTTCCCGGCTTTTGGCATTTAGAACCAATTACTTGTCTTTGTATATGAATCTATGAGTTAGCCCATTTTTGAATGTAATAGCAGTAATCTTTCCGTCGGCTGTGTAGATGGAGTCGAGAATAGTTTCCATATATGATTTTAAAATGTCTGGATCCACAGTGCTGACCAGTTTTTTGAAATAGATATATTTTTTATTTTTTAATTCTTTTTGAATCAGTAAATGACTGGCTTGTTTAATAAATTCCTCATCTGAAAGGAAGGAGGCTTGATCTTGCGTCATAAGCCCCAATTGCCTGTTGATATTATCTAAATGAGATGAGATTTCACTTTTCCGAATGATAAAATCTTTTTCCGACATGGAAGTCTCAGAATATAAATAAAGGTTCTGTAAACGCTGGAGTGCTCGCTCCTGCTTTTCTTTTTCTTTTCTGAGTTTTGAAAGTTCCGGATCAACAGCTGCCTTTTTCTTTCGTGGGCTCTTGACTGAAAAAATATAAGATCTGTCAGAACCATATCTTGACAGGAGATTAAAAAAGCTATTAAGCCCATTTTCTTCAACAGAAGATACTTCGGAGAAAACAGATCCGGATAAAAGAGCAACGTTCAATTCATCTGGCGTATTTATTGTAGAAAATGTTTTCTTGGCGTTGAGCATATTCAGAATGTAATTGATAACGAATTCACCTATGACGATATCATTTACAGTAGGATTATTACATTTTTTAGTGTTGCGTCTTAAAGGACAACCGTAGTTTGAAGTACGATATCCATCAACATGAAGTCTGCCAGGGGTAGACACCATCTTACTGCCGCATTTATCACAATACATAATTCCTTGGAAGATATGTGTTTTTGTAGAAAGATGAACCCTTCCTGGAAGATTGTCCATATTTCGTTTGTTAGATTTCATAATACTTCTCATTGCTTGATGCTCTTCCAGTGTAAATATTGCCGGATGGTGATTTTGAATCATAACCCATTCTTCTTCCGGGTTGATTGTTCTGCTTTCTACTCCCTTATATCGATTATATCGGTAGATTCCTGCATAAAAAGGGCTTGAGGCGATGATCCATACTGAATGAGGGGACCAGCTTACCCCAGCCCGTGTTTTATATCCTTTTTCGTTCAAAGCTCTGCTGACATAAGCAAGTGACCGATTAAGCAGATAAAGATCTTTTAATTCACGGCAAATGGAGGCTTCGTCTTCACGTATGGAAAAGACTTTTTCTTTAGGATCATAACTATATCCAAAAGGAATGCGTCCACCGTTCCATTGGCCACTGTTAGCTCTTGATATCATAGTTGCTGTTACTCGCTCAGATGTCATGTTTCTTTCCAGCTCGGCAAAAACCAATATGATTTTCAACATGGCTTCTCCGATTGCAGTTGAGGTATCAAATTGTTCGTTCTTACTTACAAAGGTTACACGTAGCGAACGCAGCTCCTCATACATTTCCGCAAAGTCCAATAGATTTCTGGATACCCTGTCTATTTTCCAAACCAGAACATGAGTGAATTCGCCCTTTCGGATTCTCCCCATCATATTCTGAAATGCTGGTCTGTCTGTATTTTTTCCAGAATACCCTGCATCTTCAAAAATTTCATAATTATCGGTTCCGAGGATGAGCTGGCAGTATGCAATTAAATCCTTTTTCTGCATGGGGATAGAGTCTTTGTCTACCTGATGAATGGTAGAAACTCGAATATATATAGCGACTTTTGTTTCGCGTACAGACGGAGTGTTGCCGATTAGATTAGTTCTCTTTCGTGCCATATGGATGCTCCTTTGTTGAAATATATGTAATATCTGTTTGACAAAAAGTATATGAATAGATATAATGTACTTAACAAGAGAACCGTTGGTCAGTGCACACCTGACCGCCGGATAGAGTAGTAACTAAAAAATAGCGCCTTACTTTACCAGAGCAGGGGCGCTATTTTTTATGCATTAAATTGATAACAAGAGTTACAACTGCACAAAGCATAATTACAAAGGTAAAAAGATCTCCATATGTAACCATCAGCACCAGCCTCCTTTCACATAAGTGTCCGGCGGCTGACATAACACCCCAACGGTTCCCCAGTTAAATATACTATTCTGTTTTTTCTTCTTCCATCTTCTCCATCATTCCCAAAAAGATACGTTTTCCCTTCTTGGATAACTGACGGTACCGCAGGATGATATCCTGTTCGTCTTCTGAAGCAATGGCACAGCTGTATTCAGAATTCCCTACTAAATAATCTATGGAAGTATCAAGGGCTTTAGAGAGCCTGCCGGCAACATCTATCCCTGGGATAACTGTTCCTGTCATGATATCCTCAAAGGAATCTTCGGGAATTTCTGATTTAGTGATCAGATCGGACGGGTTCAGCTGCAACTGATCCATCCGGTCTTTTATTTTTGCAGAAAGAGCAGGAGCTTCTTTTTGCTCTGTTGTAGAATATTTTTCAGTGGTCCGGCCAAGAAGATAATCTGCCGGCACACCGAAATATTTTGCGCACCGATTAACCAGTTCGGTGGATGGCTTGGTATAGCCTCTCTCAATATTCGAGATTACCTGGGCAGAAACTCCTACGGCTTTTCCCAACTCAGACTGGTGTAGACCTGATTCAGTGCGGAGAGATTTGATTCGTTTTTGAATGTTCATTCTTCAAAACCTCTAGTATTTGCTCTTTAATTGGACTCCTATATCAGAAATTTTTCCTGCATCAATCAAAAATCCAAAGGTGGCTGTTTTATTATAAGATATTTTGTCTCCAATTTGCGGAAGAGGGATAATTTCTCCACAAAATTCAGCACCCTCGAATATAACACCAAGAGTTACCATGTTGGTATCTATAGATGAAAGAAGAGATTCTATATCATCGGAATCGGTAGCCTCTATTTGAGAATTGTACATTTGAATTATTTTATCTTCTTTTTCAGTATCGACGCCATCTTTATAACCTACTTGTACAGAAAAATCTTCTTTGTTATAAACAGAAAATATTTTTGAAACATCATCTCCTATTTTTAAACCTCGAAAAGATGTACTGCCAGGATAATCGGAAGAACTCATGTAATCGTCAGAATTAACATAATTAATTTTATTACCCTGACTATCGTACAAATAGAAGTCGTCTTCTGAAAACCAGCCTTTTTTATTGACATATTGAGAAAGTACATTCTGGGAAGCGCCCTCTATTATGTATTCTCCGGTCTTATAGTCAATTATTTCATAAGCGTTTTCCTTGGAATATTTTGGGCTTACCCAGTAATAAATCATATCTTCAACACTATTGTAAACATTGGTTACATATGAGCATTCCCAAGTGTTTTCTTTGGAAAAAAAGCAAGTTGCTTCAATAAGCACTCCGTCCGCAGACATAATCAAACCAATAGCGGCTTGATTTGGCTCATCACGAGATAACTCGTAAGAAGTGACCTCTTTTACACCCATATCCGTTAAAGCCTGAGAAATTACATCACATAATTGAATAGAATCCCCAGTCACATATTCGCTAGAAATACTGATTTGATAATCTGGAGCAGCGGATACAGGGATAGAAGACACAAATAATTGAGAAAGTGCAATTAAGGATATCAATATTTTCTTTTTCATATTTTTATTTTCCTTTCCTGCTTCGGTACCACTCGAAGCTTATTATTTTGCTTGTTTAAGTTTCTTATTTGAAGCCTCTTGATCAAGATGCTTCAAATATCCTTTTAGTTCACCTTTAAATTCTAATTGAGCATCTCTTGGAAGTTGATGAAATAAGGAAAGAATTTCCATATCGAATTCCGTATACTCTGGGGTCTGTTCTTTTCCAGTGAGAAGAAATTCACAAGAAGTATTTAGCATATTTGCTACTTTTAATAACTTGTCAGCAGCTGGCGGGCTATTATCCCATCTACGAATTGTTCCATTACCAAAACCAGCAGACTCCTCTAAAAGCTTTAAATTTAAGTTATTTTCTTTAGCGAGCTCTTTAATACGAGAAACTAGGGTCATGACACAAAAAATCCTCCAAAATAGCAAAAATGCGAAAATAACTATTGACATTTAGCATATCTGCTATTATTATTAAAACTGTAATAAACAAATGTTTAAAACGAAATAAAAAATGTAGCAGAAATAATTGCAAATAAAAATATTTCCTCGAGTATGGCCGCCACAGCTATTAAGAGGTTGCATCATTTTGATTCACAATATTTTTCTGCCATTACAATTTTATAGCAATTTTAAACAAATGTAAATAACAAATGTTTACTGTAACGACTGGAGGTGATTTTGTGAAACGAAAATTATCCCCTTGGTGCAAAGAAGTAAAGAAGACATTGATCGACAGGGATATGACAGTAACAGATTTGTGTGATCAGGTTGGTATGTGTCGAAATTATGTGAGCCGGACTATCAATGGCGCTTCATATGCACCAGCTTTAGCTGAGACAATCAGTAAAGCATTGGATATCAATACAGAGTACACAATTTAATAGGTTGTAACTACATCATAGCATTAAAGAAAGGATAGAAAAATGTCGAAGTATGCCACGAAAGCGGCTGGCAATATGTTTTGCCAGGCACGGTACGAAGCGGCAAAGTTCAATGAGCGGTTAGGTAGCCGCGAAGGAGCTGCTGAGGAACTTGGTGTTGACCGGACAAGGCTTGCACGGATAGAACTTGGGAGTGTTACTCCTTATCCAGAGGAAGTGCTTCTGATGGCGGATATCTATAGAGCTCCTGAATTAAAAGGTAATTATTGCCGGGAAATGTGCCCTCTGGGAAAAGGAATGCCAAAGATCGAGAATCAGGATATTGATAGGATTGCACTCAGGGCGTTGTGCTCATTCCGGAAGATCAACGAAGCCAAAGAACTCCTGCTGGATATTACGGCAGATGGAGTTATTACAGAGGATGAAAAGCCAGATTTAGAGAAAATCATAAACACCTTGAATGAGGTTAATGAGGTAACTCAAAATTTGAAAAACTGGATTGAAAAATCTTTGAAATGAGGGGAGGAGGTTTAATGCAGAAGAAATTATCTCCCTGGTGCAAGAAAGCCAAGATAGCAATGATTCAGAATGATATCTCTGTTAATGATCTGGCCGAAGAACTTGGCTGTTCCAGATGCTATCTTTCGTCAACTTTAAATGGAAAGAATACCAGCATAGAAATCAGAAGAAGAATCAGCGATTATCTTAATATTTCGGATTCAGATAATTAAAAGGAAGTGTTTTGATGGACCTTAAAGAAAAATTAAAAGAAATATTAAAAAAGAACTATGGAATTACATCAGACGCAGAGCTTCTGGAGGAACTGAACAATATGGAAAGTGTTGATCTTGGAATTTTTGTAACCCAGATTGATACAGAGAAGACAGCATAGATGAAGGAGGTGCGAAATTGCTTACAACAGAAGATATGAAGAAATATCATACAACAGCTGAGAGAATTTTAAATGCGCTGGATAACAGTTCGGTACCGATCAGCTGGCATGAAATGGACAGATGCGCATTACAGAGCGTTATCGCCAAAGAATTGATCTTAATTGATAAGGAGGCAAGATAATGGATGTACGCAAAGTGCAAGATATGCGAAAGAATGTGGAACATCAGTACATTACAGAAGATTCCAAAACACGGATATATCTGTCCGTGGTGCGAGAATTTAATGAGAAGGAGTATGAGGAATATTCCAAAAAAAAGAAAAGAGCGAAAATAAAAAAGAGAATTCGCTTCTTGAAAAGGTCGATGGTTTACATCGTTCCTACAGCAGTCAGCCTTATCTTCTTCGGATATCTGAGCGATATGCTTTGCGCAATAAGGGGAAGCGCAGAACTCGGATCCGAATGGATAGCAATCCCGCTCATGTGGGTGTGGGTATACGCATTGACCAGATTCGCTGTAGGAGATGCATATTAAAAGCCCCAGATGCTTAAAGGAGATATGAAGTGTAGACGGCACTCATAAATCCGCATCCGAGGCTTTTGGGTCAGAACTTTAAAAAACAGGTTGGGCCTCATTTTTTAAAGAACACCGTCATTTTATCACAGATTTAGGAGGTAATCAAGTACATGCAGGAAATTTCAGGAAGCTTATCAGAGGTTATAAGAGCATACAGTGATCATAATTTGCTTGTCCCTGCGGCAACAGATGTGCAACTGAATCCTTTCTATAAATATCATGTAGAGGAAGTTGCAGTTGATCTGAGCGAAAATAGTGGCGACATTTTTAAAGTTGGTTCTGTTAAAACTGGAAAAACAGATAGCAAAGGAAATGATATTTGGCAGGATACATATTCATTATCCAAACCACTTCTTAACAAATTGGCTATGGCAGCTGGTATTCAGTTTAATCCACATCAGACATACGGTAGACGAATTGATAGTATCACATATCGAGCTCAGGCACAGGGAGCAATGAGAAAAGCGGATGGGACTTACAGAGCGGAAGTCGACCAGAAAGAAATCTGTCTTGAGGATGAAGAAGATAAGTATCGTACAGAATTTTCTGATAAGGCGGTTAAGGGGATTACAGACAAGAAAGCGGCAAATGCAGCGGCAGAAATATTTAAAGGAAGCTGGGTTGATACGAAAGATAAATGGGGAAAGAAAGTTAAAGCTTATGTTATCGACGAAGCAGATAGAGAACGATATGTTGAACGTTCGGTAAAAGTAAATATGGCTTTATTAAAGAAGACATGGGCCGAAAAAGCAATGACAGGAGCAAAACTCAGAGTCATCAGAGCATTGCTTGGGACAAAAGGCTCTTACACAAAGGATGAATTAAAAAAGAATTTCGCGATTCCAACAGTAATATTCTCTCCGGATTATTCAGATCCACAGGTCCGGCAGGCAATGCTGATGCAGGGTATGAATTCTGTAAACAATATGTTCGGAATGCCTCAGATTGAGGTTAAGAATGTAGATTTTGCCACAGATAGCAATATTATCGATGAAGGTGACTTGGACAATCCGGCGTTTACTTCGGAACTTCCGGATGAAGATATGGGCGAAATTCAACAGGAAGCATTTGCCCAGCCCGAACAGGAAGAGCCGAATGAACCGGATCCGCAACCAGAGGAAGACAGAACTGCAGATTTTCAGTGCTCCAGATGCGGTACGATCATAAATGAAAAGGTTTATGAGTATTCAATCAATAAATTTGGTGAACCATTGTGTATCAAATGCCAGAGAGGAGGCGGACGCAGATGAAAATATTACATACAGCTGACTGGCATATTGGCCAGTTCAAAGGTCCTGTAGTGGACGGGGTAAATCTCCGTTCACAGGATACAGTAAATTGTCTTAATTATATGATTAAGGTTGCAGAAGAAGAGAAACCAGACATTGTTTGCGTTTCTGGTGATGTTTTCCATCAGGAGCAGATAGGTCCGGTAAGATATTCGGACGAAATGATTGTTGCAACAGACACGATCACAAAATTGGCAGGTGTTGCGAAAGCAGTAATCGTAATGAGAGGAACGCCGAATCATGATGGAGGTGGACAATTCAGAGTTTTGAGCAAGATGTTTGCAAATACTGGAAATGTACATATAGTAACATCGCCAACTGTACTCCGTACGCCATATGCTGATATAGCCTGCATTCCGGGATTTGATAAGCAGGAGTTCAGATCAAGATTCCCTGGTCTGTCTGCAGATGAAGAAAACGAAGCATGGACAAGCTATATATCCAGTATGGTAATGGGGCTTCGAGCTGAATGCCATAATACATCTATCCTGATGGCGCATTATACCGTACCTGGTTGCAACATGGAATCCGGTCAGACTTCATTCTTTACAAATTTTGAGCCGGTTATTCCGAGAGAAGCATTGGAAGCTGCTGGCTATGAAGCAGTGCTTCTGGGACACATACATAGACCACAGCAGATCAACGGATTGCATAACGTGTATTATTCTGGCGCTATTAATGCCATGAATTTTAATGACGAGTATCAGAACAGAGGATTTTATATTCATGAGTTCATGGGCGGGGAGATGACATCATCTCAGTTCCGTAAAACACCTTATCGCAGATTCAAAACCATAGATTGGGACACGAATCAGGTAAGTGATTATATCGAAAACAGGGATGCATATGCATTGGTTACGAATATCAGCAGGGATATTTCAGACATGATTGTAAGAGTGAAATATAGTTGCACCAGTGAACAGAAAAAACTGTTGAATATCCCGTTACTGCAAAAGGATTTGTATGATTGGGGAGCCTTTTATGTGTCGGATATTGAGGCAGAAAATGCTATTGATGTTACGAACAGAGGATTACTCTCAGAGGAAAGCGACCCGACTTTAAATCTCAAGAAGTATCTGGAAGAAAAATGCTTCAAGAATCCGGATAAGATCGTAGAACTGGCAGAACCGATTATTGCGGAAGCGATGAAACAGAGTACAACTGCAGAGATACACGGAGTATTCCGACCGATTTCAATAGCTGTCCGTAATTACAGAAATTATAAAGAAGAAAACTTTGATTTTTCAGACATTTCATTCTGCACGATCAATGGAGTAAACGGTGCAGGAAAGAGCAGCCTTTTCATGGATGCTATTGTGGATTGTCTGTTTGAAGAAACCCGAGAGGGAGACTGTAAGGCGTGGATCAGAGGTACAGAGGATGCAAGAAGCGGCTCCATAGAATTTATTTTCGACATCGGAGAGAAACGATTCCGGGTAGTCCGCACCAGAACAAAATCCGGAAAACCAACCCTGAACTTGTCACAGTATCAGGAAGAAAGTGCTGACTGGATGAATCTGTCCAAGGAAAGAATCATTGACACACAGGCTGAAATCGAGAAGCTTCTTGGCATGGACAGCATGACATTTCGCAGCTGCGCATTGATCATGCAGGACCAGTATGGATTATTCTTGCAGGCGAAGAAAGATGAACGTATCGCTATCCTTGGAAATCTGCTCGGGCTTGGAATTTATGGAGTAATGGAACTGGATGCCAGAAAGAAACTTGCGGATGCAAGAAAGGAGCTTGCTTCTAAAAAAGAAGCCGTTCGGATCAAGACTGACTTCATTAAGGCTCAGGGAAATCCAGAGGAAGAACTGGAGACAGTAGAAAAAGATATTCATAAAAAGCAGGAAGAACTTGAAAATCTGGATGAATCCAGAAGAAAACTGCTCGAACGTCAGGAAAAAATATCTGAGGCAGAGAAAGAAAGCGAAAAAGCGAGAAGTGAATTAAAAGAATGCTCTGAGGAATGCAGTGCCATGGAACATGACCTGGAATATTCAAAGCAGACACTGACAGCGTGCAACAATCTTTTGGAAATGGCTGATGTGATACGGGAAAAAGCAAAACAGCATTCAGAATTATCTTTGCAGCTTTCTGACGTAGAAAAGGACGTTATTAAATATAAAAATGCCAAAGAGACATTGAACGGTTACATCGAAGAGGCTGACCGTTACCAGCGACTTATTGATAAGAGCAAGTTCCGAAACGACCAGATACGCAATCAGATTTCACAGTTGGCATTTAATGTTCCGGATGATCTGGAAGAAAGACTTGATGCACTGGTAAAGGAAAGAGAAGAAATTGAGTGTCAGCAGGAAAAAAGATACCGATATTCTACGGCTCAAAACGAATTGCATGAAGTTGACTCATCCTATTCGCAGAAAATATCAGGAGCAGAAAACCGACGGGATTATCGACAGAAAAGGATTGCTGAGATAAGACAACAGGAAGAATTCATGAAGAATTCTGGGTGCCCGGATATTGAGAGTGCAAGCTGCAGATTCCTGTCGAAAGCAGTCGAAGATGTCAAAAGCCTTCCGGTTGAACTGGATAATCTGAAAAAATGCGAGGAAGAGATTGAGATATTAACATCTGAGCGTGACAAAAAAATAGCCGATAAGCAGGAAGAGATTGAAAGAATAGGATACGATCCTAAACGCCTCGCTATTCTGACCGCATCTGTAACAGAACTTTCCAAATATGAACGAATGAAGAAAGCTGTGGAGGAGAACAAACTCGAAATTGCCCGTTTAGAGACCGAAAAGGAATCGAACGATAAAAATATAGGGCAGTGTGAGGAGAATCTGCTACAGGTCAAATTAAAGGCCTCTGAGATAACGGAAACAGTTAATAAACTATCGGAATCAGTTGACAGACAGGAACAGATCAAACAGCAGATGGTTCATCTGCAGACTTATGTAGAACAGGAAAAAGAACTTCCTGTTTACGAAGAAAGAAAGCAGCATGTTCTTGAAAGGATTGAGAGCATGGAAAAAGAGAGGGAAAAACTTACTGACAGAAAATTCATTCTCTCTTCTCAGCTTACTGGTATGGATACCATGTTGGAAAAAATGAAGGAAACATTTTCGACCGATATGGTGAAAGAAACAGACAGGCAGATTCGCAGTAACAAGGAAACTCTTGGAGAACTGCAGATCCAGAAGGGAGTACTCCTTGAACGTCTGGAAAATATCGATACCATGCGAGGCGAAATCTCCACGCTGAATAATGGAATTGCAGTAGCTGCTGGCAGAGCGGACTGTTATGAAGCATTAAAGCAGGCATTTTCACAGGACGGAGTTCCGCATCAGATCATCAGGAACATCATTCCTCATATAACAGATACTACGAACAATATTCTTGGCCAGATGACCGGCGGAACGATGGGAGTGGAATTCGCGATGGAGCGCACCGTCAAAGGCAAGGACGGAGATAAGGCAACGCTGGATGTTCTGATCAACGAATATGGCAAGACAACTCTTCCATATGCTTCAAAGAGCGGAGGCGAGAAAGTTAAGGCTTCTCTTGCCGTTATCCTTGCACTGTCCGAGATCAAGGCCACAGCGGCAGGAATACAGCTTGGAATGCTCTTTATTGACGAACCGCCTTTCCTTGATGATGAGGGTGCACAGGCTTATGTAGATGCCCTAGAGACTATTCGCGATCGGTATTCCGATGTGAAGATTATGGCAATCACTCATGATGATGCCATGAAAGCGAGATTTGGCCAGGCTGTGACAGTAATTAAAACAGATGATGGTTCAAAAGTAATCTACTAACAGGAGGGAAAGATGGCAGATAAGAAAACTTATTATTACTTGAAGTTGAAAGAAGGCTTCTTTGATTCAGAAGATATGCTTCTCCTGCAAGGAATGAAAGATGGATATATCTATAGTGATATCTTACTTAAACTCTATTTAATGAGTTTAAGACAGGACGGCCGGCTTATGTATAGGGGGATTATCCCCTATACGCCGGATATGGTGGCAACAATTACACACCATCAAGTTGGAACTGTTGAAAAAGCGATGAAGGTGTTGACATCCATGGGATTCATTGAAATTTTGGATAATGGTGCAATTTATATGCTCGATATCCAGAATTTTATAGGACGGAGTTCTAATGAAGCCGACAGGAAAAGAGAGTACAGAGCAACTATAAATGCCGAAAAATCAAGGATTATTGAGGATAAAGAAGGACAAATGTCCAGACAAATGTCGGACGTTCGGGCACCAGAGAATAGAGATAAGAGAACAGAGAATAAAGATAAAGATAATAAAAACATTAGCTTGGAGCTTAAAGACTCCAAGCAGAACACTTTTATTTCTCTTCCTCTGGTTACGGGCTCAGGGAACTATGATGTGACCTTTGATTACCTCAATTCACTGAGAGAACTGTTTCCGGCACTGGATGTTGAACAGGAGTTTAGATCAATGGCGGCATGGCTTGATAGTCACCCTCGTAATCGTAAGACCCCGAGAGGAATCAAGAGTTTTATAACTAACTGGTTAGGGCGATCACAGAATTCAATGCCGGCATCCAGAACTCCTGTGACACAAGCGCCGGCCGCAACACGAAATATGTCTACCAGTCAATACATGGAGGCAACAGCTGGATGGTACAAAGGGACAGGTGATGGAAGTGACGCAACAGGAATTTGATCTTATCAGGGCTTCAATCAAAAGCGCATATCCGACATTCAATGTCATGCCAGACCAGTACAGCATCAGAATGTGGTACCGCATGCTGGGAGATCTGGACTACAAGCTTTGCGAAACAGCATTGATGGAACTGTTTGCCACTCATACATACCCGCCGCAGATTTCTGAGATACGGGAGAAATGTGCAGAATATACAGTTCCACACCTCAAAGACCAGGGAGAGGCATGGGGAGAAGTGCAGAAAGCCATTAGCCAGTATGGATATTACAGGCAGGAAGAAGCACTGGAAAGCCTGACACCGATAGTCAGAGAGGCGGTAAAGCGGCTTGGCTTCCGGGAGATATGTCTTGATGAGAACCAGGATGCTGTGCGAGCACACTTCTTCAAGATATATTCAAGCCTGATCGAGCGCAAGACGAACGATGCAAAGCTTCCTCCGAGTATTCTGGAAGCGAAAAATAAATATATTGCACAGCTTACCACGCAAGAAAATGTGGCAATAGAACAACAGCACCGGGAACAGATAGCAGAAGAACCAGAACGTGCGACACCAGAGTATATAGATATGCTGATGCGGGAACACGGATTCAAGAGGTGGCAGCATGGAGCAGATAGAGAAAATACAGGGAACAGAGAAAGAGTTCATAAAAGTCTTTCAAGAGCTGTGTTACAGCCGGAGTTCATGGCAGGTGTGGGCGGATCTGATGGCGGCAATGGCATGTACACTTGCAAATGCAGTAGATAAGTCATTGCCGAGACATACGGCAAGGGAAAAAGAGTATGCAGAGTGTATCAAACGCCTTGGAGGAGTGGAGAAGCCGGCCAAGTGCTTTGCGATTGTAGTTGAAGCACTGGAACGCAATCCAGATCAGGATTTCCTTGGGAGGTTATACATGAGCCTCGAACTGGGAAATCACTGGAAAGGCCAGTTTTTCACACCGTATGATGTCTGCAGATGCATGGCAGAGTTGACGATACATGACAATATGCAGAAACTGCAGAACAAAGAATGGGTATCTGTTAACGATCCTGCCTGCGGAGCCGGAGCAACACTTATAGCAGCGGCGAATACATTTCGTCGGAAAGGGTTTAATTACCAGACTCAAGTGCTGTTTGTTGCAAATGATATTGACCGGGTAACTGCACAAATGTGTTTTGTACAGTTGTCGCTTCTTGGCTGTCCAGGATATGTAGCAGTTGCAAACACACTATCAAATCCAGTAGCAGGCAATACACTTATGCCAGAGGAAAGACCTGAACAGGAATTTTGGTATACACCGTTTTATTTCAGGCCAGAGTGGAATATGAGAAGACAACTTCAAATTCTTAGACACAGACAACGACGGCCCACCTTATTTGGAAGAATGGAACTATAGACGGCAGATTCAGATCTTTAAAGAAATACGCGGTTCATGGATAATTCCGATTGGAGAACACAATCCTGGAAAGATTACTTTTTATTTTGATTTCGAGAAAGGAGAATACAAATGTCAGAACAGTTAAAACAGGAAGTGGACACTGCTGAAATCGACCGTTTAGAGACGGAAACGGACGTGGACAGTAAAACGATAGGGCAGGACGAAACAGAACTGCCAGAGAGCAAATTAGAGGACGAGAGCGGCAATGAATCGTCAGCAGAAGCAGAGACAACTGAAAATACAAAATCAATAAAGCAGAAAGCAAAAGAAAAACTGGAAGCTGAAAAGAAAAAAGCAACCCAGAAGAACTTTGCGGATCCGATCATTGCTTATCTGTTGAAAAGATGCGAAGAGGATCAGGGGCTTGCTGAAGATGTGATGCAGGAGGGAAAGACCTGGAACAAGTGCTTTAACTATATTGTCGAACAGGCTAGGAAGCAGTCGAATGGCAGAAGTACAGCAGTTGAAGACCGAGTTGTGTATGAATGGGCCGAGGATTATTACCGCAAGTATGAAAAACCGGAAACCGCCAAAAAGGAAAAAGGCAAAAAGCCTGCGACAACAAAAAAGACAGAAGCACCAGCTAAAAAAGTCACAGAAATCAAGAAAGACATTCAGGAAACAAAGGATGATTCCAAGGTTTCTGAAAAGCCAGAGAAAAAAGATGCTGCTTCCAAGCAGCAGAAAACTGAAAAAACAAGTACAAAAAGCAGCGGCCTGAACGGTCAGATGTCACTGTTCGATCTTCTATAGGAGGCCGCCACATGGAAAAGAGAAAATTAGCACAGATTCCAAGAGAAGAAGCCACAGACGAAATGGTCAGGTTTGCCGAAAGAGCTGCGGGCACGCATATTGTTACAACAAGAGACATAGAAAAAGATCTTTTGATGATGACATTCTATCCCATTGATAAACTGAAGAAAGGAGAAAAGAGCGCTCAGTTAAGAACATTTTTTTCCAAGAATGATTACATATCACAGGATCTGACTGCTGAAAGGGTGAAATGGCTGACTGCAGCTTTTGATCGGATGGAATGTATTCACCTGTATGAATATCACTGGGATAGAGATAAGGGGAACAGATATACCCCGAACATGTTTTTCTGGACGGATGCAGACATTGATCGTATGCGTGGATTTTTCAAAGAATGGAGTACAGAAAAAGATGTTAAAGACTGGACAGCTGTGACACGTTTTCAGGACATGGTCAAACAGCGGAGACTGGATGAAAAACATGCCAAGGAGACAAATCCTATTGATACAGTCATGGGAACAGTCAAGGAAATTCCGGAAGACTTCAAGAAATGGGTATCGGAAAAAGTGATGTCATTCAGCAGATATCTGGTTTACTCAACAAGATCAAAGAATGAGGCTCTGGTGCATTGCACTCATTGTAATGGGGTGACACTGGTAGACAGAACGAAAATTCGGTTAAGAAATAACGAGAAGGGGATATGCCCCCTTTGTGGAAGTCCGGTCACCATTAAAGCCAGAGGCAGGATGCCGGCACATATATGGGACAAAAGGATAGTTTCATTCATTGAACCAAGAGAAGAGGGGTTTCTGTGGCGATATTTCTCGGTCCATAGAGAGGTGAAACAGGATGGAAAAACGAATGACAGTCTGCTTGAAATCGTAAGGACGTTTTACAAATTTGCACCGAACGGAACGCCATGCACCAGCAGTTATGAATACAGAGAGTATAAACAGACTGGTATTGTGCGGTGGTGTACAGATGAAGGGTACAGAGAAAGGTCATACTGCGCCTTATATCCGGGAAACCTGCCGGAAGCATGGAAAGATACTCCAATGAAATATTCAGCACTGGAGATTTTGTCAGAGAATAGACCGAGCGAACAGATACATTATGCCAATGCTATTTACAGATATCAGGAGTTTCCACAGCTTGAATGGTTTATAAAAATGGGTCTGTATAAACTGGCTGCGCATCTGATCAATAAGATTCATGACGGGGCATTTGAATATAATAGCCGGAATGGAATCAGGGGACTCAGAAAAAACGGAAAAACAATATTTGAAATACTCGGGCTCACGAAGGAGAACACACGAATCCTGCAGTCTATTGATGGGAACATTGATGAATTGAGGCTATTGCAGGAAGCGCAAAGCTCCGGATACAACCTAAAAGCGGAAGAATTGGAACGGTTCTATAAACTCTTTGGATGCAATACAACGCTGATACGGAAAGAAAACAGACATTCAACGATTCATAAGATCTGCAGATATATCGAGCGCGAAGGTTCCGATTATCGAGTAGGAGAGCGTGGAGGGTGTTGGAGATATTCTTATATGCAGCGCAAAGAAAGACCGGATATCAGGGAAGAACGTTTGCAGAATTGCGCCAAGGACTGGTTGGATTATCTGGCTTGGTGTAAAGAACTGAAATATGACCTCACCAATATGTTCTTCTATTTCCCGAAGAATTTCAAAAAAGTTCATGACAGGACAGCTGCGGAATATCAGGCAGTACAAGATAAAAAGGCCGCAGAAAAGAAACGTCGGGAAGAAGAACGGATAAAGCGAGAGGCTGAGGTCATGAAAAAACTTCTGGAGGAAATGCTCAAAGAGAATGCCGGCATAGATAACGCTTTCCTGATAAAAGGAAAAGGATTGATATTGAGAGTGCCAAGAGATGCACAGGAAATCAAGAATGAAGGAGCTGCCCTTCACCATTGTGTTGGAACTTACGTTGATCGAGTGGCAAAAGGGCAGACACACATCTTCTTTGTGCGCAGAGTGGAAGAACCTGATACACCATATTTCACAATGGAATATAACAAAGGTCGAGTGATCCAGTGCAGGGGCAGTCACAACTGCGAGATGCCGTCATCAGTAAAAACTTTTGTAGCTGCATTCGAGAAACTGATGAAAGAACGAGAAGAAAAGATAGAAAGGAAGTGCGGGTAATGGCTAAGCAGATCATAAGGAGCATTCGTAAAGGCTCGGTACAGTGGAATGAAGAAGACAGACTGCAGATGGTTTCAATGCTGGCGAAAGCAGGATATGCGGTTCAGATCGTAAGAAAAGAGATTCCAAGCAGTGAAACTAGAAAGACAACGCAGTATGAATATGTGATCGAATATGGAGAGAGGGTGGAGTAATGATCGCTATGAAACCTGTATCAAAAACAGGAATTGTTATTCGATACAATTTCGTGAAGTTGGAACATGAATACCATTATTGCCCGGCTTGCGGTGGTGCGTTGAATGCTGGACCAGATTACTACCCTGATTTTTGTGAGAAGTGCGGACAGGCACTTGATTTTTCCGGAACAGAATGGAAAGAAGATAGACAGATAGGGTTCGTAGAACCAGAAGCCGTGTAAGAAAGGAGATAGAATGGCTAAGAAAAGTTGCAGAAGAACAATGGATGAAAATAAAATCCATGAGAAAGCAGTAAAAATGAGAAAAAAGACAGATGAACAGCTGGTTCATTATGTGGAAGACAGAGTGGAGAAAGCCAGAAGCGAAGGGTTCAACGAAGGCAAGGCTTTAGCTAAAAATACAACAAAGGAGTTTATTGTATTGCTCCAGCAGAATAAGATTCCGGGAATCGGAGCAGTAACGATCAATAAGCTGTTGAAAGTGGCAGGTGAGCATGGATACTTATAATCGTTCAATCATAGGGCTTAAAAGCAGATCAAACGGCGAATATTTTGAAAAAATGATTATGGCAGCTTCACGGTTCTATGAGGACCGGGGGATAGCTGTTATAGATAAAACCCCTGAAGCTTTTAAAGTGATTAAGCCGTATAACAGAGACAGAGGCCAGTTCATATGTTGTTTTACACAACAGGCTCAACCGGATTTTAAAGGCGCCCTGATGGACTCTACAATGGTTCTGTTTGATGCGAAACATACAGATAAAGGCCAGATCAGTCGGAATGTTGTGACAGAAGAGCAGGAGGAATGCTTTGAACGTTACATGAAGATGGGGGCCATGTGCTTCTTGGTAATATCCCTCGAATTCGAGGAGTTTTACAGGGTTCCATGGATCGTATTCAGAGACATGAAAAAAATCTACGGACATAAGTATATGAATCGTGAGGAACTGGCACCTTATAGAGTTAAATATAACAACGGAGTTGTGAAATATCTGGACGGGATAACACTCCGGGAAAGGAACGAAGATGAAAGTACAGAAGTATGAGATTTCCAGAACTATTGATAAATTGAAAAGCATTGTGCAGAAGAACGACCAGTTTCCGGCATTAGGAGGCGTTCTGGTAAAGGACGGGTATTTAATCGCATCCAATACAGAAATGACCATGCAGCTCAAATTAGAGGCCTCTAAAGGCAGTTGTTTCATCATTCCTATGAAAGCCTTTGATGTAATTAAAAATCTTCCGGATGGCGAAGTGATTATTGATGCAGACGGCAAAAACATTGTTACGATCAAGACAAAAGCTATAAAGAATAAATACCAGAGCTATCCTCCGGAAGAATTCAGTTTTGATATTACAGAAGATCTGGATGCCCCAGAAGTTGTGATCAATGGTAAGAGGATGATGGAGGCAATTGGACATGTTATCTATGCAGCTGCAGACAGCAGTTCTGCAACACAGATGATGGGTGTGTACTTCGAAGGTGGAGAAAACAAGATTAAGTTGGTCGCACTTGACGGACATGTCGTAGCAGTTGATTCGATACCGACTGACGGTACCGCAGATATGAAACTGATAGTGCCTAAAACAGTGGCAAAGAAGCTTGTGTCAATGGGAATTATTGATGATGTTGCTGTTACATACACAAGAAATAGAGCGGTATTCAAATCAAAAGAATATACCATTTACACGAGGTTAATAGAGGGTAAGTATTTTGATTACAATAGATTTTTCATGGCGGGAAAGATGAAAACGTATGTTTCCAGACCGGAATTAGTTGCGGCAATGACCAGAGCAAAGATGTGTACGGAAGAAAAGAAACCTGCAGTCTTCGAAATGAACGAAGATCAGTTAAATATTCGCATTGCCGACAGACTTACGGATTATCAGGAAGAGGTGAAGCTTCAGGATCCGCTTCCTGAACCATTGAAAATTGGCTTCGATTCGAAGCTGGTTCTTGAAACACTGAAAGCATTCACTTGTGAAAATATAGCTATGAATTTTTCAGGGCCTAAGATGCCGGCAGTTGTTGAAGCGGAAGACAGTGACATGAAAGCTATCGTGCTTCCAGTAATGATAAGAGAGGAATAAAAACTATGATTGAGATCTTGGATATGAAAGATGTAAAAGATGCAACACCAGAAGAACTGGAAGAGCTTCGTCGGAAAGGATTCCTTCCGAAAACCAGATCCAAAAGAATTTCCGGGAAACCACTTACTCCATATGAAAGAACCAGAGCACAGGTGGCTGCTACCGGGAATAGATGGGCGATGGAGAACTTCTACGCCACACACAGCTGAAAGGAGATATTCATGGGAATGTATCATAAGAACCATCTTGTTGGCCCTGGTTTTAAAAGACGGGCAAAACGTCAGACTTCGAAAGGGATGAGAAGAGCTGCAAAGAAAAGTTGCAGAGAACATTTCGAGGATAGTATTACATTGACAAGGAAAAGCCATAATTTACATGGCATAGACTCATGGAAATTTAGTTGAGAGAAGAAAAAATGGCGAATTTATATAATTTGTGCAGAAAGGACGGGACAGTGATGGAATACTCCATCACCGCATCCGACATAGCAAAGCGAATTGGATGCGATCGACAGGATATCTATTCTTCGGCAAGTTATGCGCTCCTGATCAAGAAAGAGTATTATGTAGAAATTACAGATCGTCCGTTGAGCTGGAAGAAAGATATTGATCTGCTGACAGAATATGATAATGTTCGGAAAAAGTTTCTTAGGAGGTGCGGAAAGTGAAAATATATAAAGCAGTGTATGAGAGAGAAAACAAGTGCAAGGAACTTCACAAGGAGATGAATCTGAATGTGGGGCCGACTCGTTTGGTTCAGCCGGATTTCTATCTGTTGGTTGATGTGGATGACCTGCAGAAACAGGTGAATACTTTGGAGAACGAGGTTCACCGCATGAAAAGAGTAGAGGCAAGGAGGAAATGGCGTTATGGAAGAAAAAAATATTAAGATAACAATTAATGTTGAATGCTCGGAAAAATCTAGTGTAAAAAAAGAACAGATTGCTGGATATCTGCTGAGAGCTATTGCAGGAGTAGCTGCAAACAATAAATGCCTTATTACAAATTATGCATGTGAAATAAATGAGAAAAATGATGATAAGTTACAGGAGAAATATATTACAGGAAAACCTAAACTTACAAAAGACGAAAAGAGTTTCCTTGACGGACTGGATCCTTCGTGGAGTTACATGCTGAGAAATGGAAAAGGGCAACTATATCTTGCCAGAAAAGTTGAGTCTATGTACGGAAGTAACTTCAAATATTTGTATTTAGAGGGCATAACAAATGCAAAGTTTGATTTTGTTGAAGCAGAAGGCGAAAGCTGGCTTATTGACGATTTGAGAAAATTGGAGGTAAAAGATGAGGCTAATTGATGCAGATAAATTGATATTACATTTAAACGATTATGCCCTGCAAAAATCTCCAAGCGATGTAGAGTCTGCTGGGGACAGAAAAGTTTCAAGGGCAGTATATAAAGCAATAACGGATTGTATTAGAGCTGTGGACGAGCAGCCGACAGCTTTTGATTTGGACAAGGTTATGGAACAATTGGAAGATAGAAGTGCACTGGCAAGACCAGTAGGGTGGTCTAAAGCATATGAAATTATAATGCTGAAAGATGCAATCGAGATCGTGAAAGGCGGTGGAGTTGAATGAAATATCCAGAAGAAATGTATATTGATAGTCAGATATTCGCAGGGGATATGGATGGTTCGGAATCAAATCTGACAGAAAAAATCGTAAAAATAAGGGCTTCTCATTTATGCTGCGTATGTGAAAAACAGGTACCTAAAGGCGAAAGAATGTTGAATCAAAAAGCAATAGTAGAAGGACAAGGTTGGCGCAGTTGCTATATCTGCCTACCATGTGTTGAAAATTGGTTAGAAGAATCAGGACAAGTAGAGGATGGTGGAGTTAATGAGAGAAATTCTTTTTAAGGGAAAGAAAAAAGATAACGGTGAATGGATAGAGGGATACCTGTTGGATAGTGGAATGCCGGGAGAAAAGCGAATATTCATAGGGAAATTGGTAATAGGCAAATGGACCGTTATGGCGGATGAATTTGACGAAGTTGATCCGGATACAATATGCGAGTACACAGGATTAACAGATAAGAACGGCAAGAAAATCTGGGAGAATGATATTTTGATGTGTCATGGAAATTCAGAAGACCTTGTAAAAACGGTATTTGGAGAATTTGGTGTAAGAAATATTGAAACCGGGTCCATAGTAGATAAAGTTGTCGGATGGCATTATGAGATTATTCCGACAGATACAATCAGCAGATGTGAACCATTCTGCTATTCAATGCCACTGACCAAAGATTATATCGACAGGTGCGAAATGGAAGTAGTTGGAAGCATTTTTGACAATCCAGAATTAGTGCAAGGAAGCTTATGAGCCGAGATGATTATGCTTTTCACTGCGCATTTTCACTGCGCAGGATGCCGTTGTAATCATTGTGCAAACAATGTGGAAACAGGAGATAACTGTGCAGGGGAAGCGATAAAAGCCTGCTTCGTCTGTGACGAATGTAATTGGTATGATGGGAACTTTAAAAATAGAGATATGACATGTAGGCAGTGCGAAGATTATATTGTAACAAATCAACATGCTGAGTATTTAAGAAAAAGGATAAAGGTGATAAAAAGATGAAAAAACAGTGGAATTATGTTGAAAAAGACGGAAACCCGAAAAAGGCAGGGCTGTACTGGGTGACGCTTATTTATCCAGAGAGAAAAGATGGTAAAAAGACAGGAAAATTTATGGCTGAGGTTGATACCAGATATTTCGCAGATTTGGACAAAGAGCCAGATTTAAGAGGCTTGACCATGGACGGAGAACCAGATAGCGGTTTCGCATGGACAGAAGAATGCGGAAGTATTTCAGGAGAAAGAGTGCATGCTTGGATGCCTATGGAAGATATTAGAATTGCTGAGTTGCCGGAGGGAGTTGAAAACCGAAATTTTGAATCTATGGAGGTATAAGCGTGACAAGAGCAGAAACAACCAAGTTCCTTGGACAGTTGCTTATAAGTACCCGGTTTAACGGCGCTGGGAAGCACTGGGCCAGCGAGGTAAGTATTGATCCGTGGGGAAGAGACGCGAAAAGAGTTGATTACATGCAGTTTTCACCAGCTAACCAGTGCTCTATATCCGGGATAGAAAAAGGCATATTTACATGTTATGAGGTAAAAAGCTGCAAAGAGGATGTTTATAGTGGGAACGGTCTCAACTTCCTGGGTGAGAAAAACTATATTGTAACCACTATGGAGTGTTACAAGGATATTTTACCGGACTTTCGGAGTGGGAAACTTGCTAAGCATATGCGTGATCAGTTTCCGGAATCCTCCAATTATTTTGGAGTGATGGTTGCAATACCATACTGGGCAGAAATTACAGATGAATTCGAGAATCCTACACCGATAGATGGAAACACAGAGAGGAGTTGGAAGCTGGCGGCTATTTTATCATGCAGGCAGGGACCAAGAAAGAGATCTATGTCGGAATTATTATTTTGTATGTTGCGGAGCGGTCATTAAGGAGGATGAAGAAATGAAAAAATTTAAAGAAAAACGCATGGCAAGTTATGTGCTCAGAAGCAATGAACTGATTCAGGAAGGCAAAACAAAAGAAGCTGCAGAGCTATTTGGAAAAGGCTTAGGTTATTATAGTTCAAACATTATTCATGCCATTACGCCTTATGCAACCGCGGATGCAGGACTTATATCTACTGTTTTACGTTATTTAGCATCAGAAATCGAAGAAAAGAATCCTGGGGCAAAAGAAATGCGAGAATGGGCAGAAACTCATGTCGAAAAGCCGGAACTCAAAGAGATAAAGAGAATTAAGAAACCTAATTGTAAATAAGAAAAATATTCGATTGGAGTGAAAAGATGTTTGATATCGAAAAGGCAAGAGAAAAAAAGGAGAGGAGTAAAATAAATGAAGGAAGTTATATTTTACTTATGTGGAATCTTTAGCTGTATGATCATATGGTTCTTGTGGGCTATTATAGCCTATAAAAAGGCCAAAGAAGCCCCTTTGAAAGAGTATGCAAGGATTCATATTGATATCGAAAAAGCTATCAGAGAGAACGAAGAACAGATAGTGATAGCTAAAAAATATCAGCTCATTGAAGACCAGGTGATTGACCAGATGATTCTCCAGTGGAAGATAGAGTATCTGCAGAGCCAGAGAGAATGGTTATTTACATTACTTGGCGGAAAGATGGAGGATTCTCATGTACAGCAAATGCCAGAAATGTGGGAGAAAATTGACGGATCCGGAAAGCATTGAAAGAGGATATGGTCCGGAATGCTGGGGAAGTATCTTGCCTCATTATTCTATTGAACAGGAGGGACCGGAAGAATCTATTCCGGGCCAAATGACTATAGAAGATTTCTTGGGAGGTTTAAAAAATGGAGGAGAAAAGGATATGTCCTGAATGTGGGAAAGAGTATAGTTCTCGCCCGGCATTATCAAGAAAAGACAACAAAACAATGATATGTCCTAAATGCGGGATGATGGAAGCACTTGATGCAGTGCGAGATTTCTACGCTCCGGGAATGACAGATCAGCAATGGAAGCAATATAAAGAGGAGTACATGCTTAAATATATAAAGGAGAATTGATATGGATAAAAGTTTATATAATGCAAGCGGATGTAAGGACAGAACAGCACATGATGCGATCTGTGCAGCGGATAGAACCCGAACATTAGTGTACAGGGCAAGCAGGACAAAAAGGATGAGGAAGCAGAACTGTTTGTGAAGATGGTCAAAAGACTTGCAAAAGGATTTGGGTTCAAACTCTGTGACAGAATCAAATTCGAGGATCCTGAGACTGGAAAGAAATATGTGTGAGGTGGAGCATGGATACAGAAAAACAATTCGTTGTTATGAGCAAAAAAGATGTTGAAGAAATGATTCAGCAGGCAGCAGTGGCAGGAGCCCAGGTCGCAAGCGATACAATGCTGGTGGCTCAGCGCCGGGCTGAAAAAGAAAGAATAGACCGAAGACTTCACAATACAGAATTGCTCCTCAGAAACTACAGGACTCTCAAGGCATCCTGTGAAAATGCTGTATATGAATCGAGGGATTCAAAAAGAGAAGAGGTCACAGAAATACTGGAAGACATTATGGAGATGAAAGACGACAAGGTTATTGTGGAATCAATACGGACTTCTGCCAAAAGAACAGCTCTCATGGTGCAACATATAGATAAAATGCTCGATGTATACCGCATATACTGTAGCAAGATATCAGACAGGGACAAGAGGCGTTATAAGATCATCAAGGATCTGTACATTTCGAAGAAACCAATGAAAATTGATGAAATTTCGAAAAAATATTCAGTCAGTAAAGTGACAGTATACGAAGACATAAAAATTGCGAAAGAGCGCTTGTCTTCATTGTTTTTTGGCATTGACGGACTGAGAATTTTTTGAAAAAACAGAAAATATCGAAAACCGTTAACTTAACATTGACTTAATAACGAAAATGGTGTATGATAATCGAGTAAAATTTTATCATGAGCCATGAGCCATCAGAGTGAAATCTGGTGGCTTTTTTAATGTAAACCTTTGGACGGGAGGGATATAAATGTAAAGGTAAAATGCTCCTTTAGAAAAATAAAGGAGATTATACATGAATGGAATAATCATGCTGTTTGTTTATGCAGTAATCATGATACTGGCGACAGTGACCATGACTAAAAAAGAAAAAAATGTAGTAAATTTTTGTGTTGGAAGCCGGTCTGAGAACTGGATCCTGTCCGCACTGAGTATTGCGGCGACGTGGATCTGGGCGCCGGCTTTGTTTGTTTCAACAGAAAAAGCATATTCGGCCGGATGGATTGGGCTTTTCTGGTTCTTAGTGCCAAATGCTTTATGCTTGGTGATATTTATTCCGTTTGCAAAGAGAATCCGGAAAGAAATGCCAGAGGGAATGACACTTTCGGGTTACATGAAAGAGAAATACAGTTCTGATGGGGTAAAAAGAGTTTATCTTTTTCAGCTGATCGGACTGTCCATGCTGTCAACAGGTGTTCAGCTTCTTGCAGGAAGCCAGATCCTGAGTGCAGTTACAGGAATTTCATTTAGAACCATGACGATCCTGCTTGCCATTATTGCAATTTCGTACTCTTTGTTTTCTGGAATCAAAGCATCCATGCTGACCGATGCAATTCAAATGGTATTCATGCTTATAGCTTGTAGCCTATTTGTTATATTTGGAGTAAGAAATACAGGAACACAGGGCATTATACAGGGCCTGGGCGGTATATCAGGAGATTGCACAACACTTTTCTCTGGAAGGGGAATTGAGATATTCCTGTCTTTTGGTCTTCCTACAACAATCGGTCTATTATCTGGACCGTTTGGAGACCAGAGTTTCTGGCAGAGAGCGTTTGCAGTAAAAAAAGAGAAGCTGGGAAGAGCGTTTCTTCTTGGAGCAGTTCTTTTTGCGGTGGTTCCGCTGTCAATGGGAATTCTTGGATTTATGGGAGCCGGTGCAGGATATCAGGCACAGAACCTTGGAATCATCAATTTTGAATTGATCCGCCACTTTTTCCCGTCCTGGGCAGTATTGCCGTTCCTTTTCATGATTGTTTCCGGCTTGCTGTCTACAGTGGATAGCAACCTGTGCGCAGTATCTTCGCTTACGACAGATATTGCAGGAGGAAAAGACATCAGGAAGACCAGAGCTGCAATGGCAGTGCTTCTGATCGCTGGCATTCTGATTGCAAATATCCCGGGAATTACAGTGACACATCTGTTTTTGTTCTATGGCACACTGAGGGCGTCAACATTACTTCCAACAGTCATGACACTGAAAGGGGTAAGACTGAATGCAAAAGGGATTATCACAGGTGTGGTTGCTGCACTGGCTGTAGGGCTTCCTGTATTTGCCTACGGCAGCGTTTTGAATAGTGGACCATATAAAACACTGGGAAGCTTGCTTACAGTCCTGTTGAGCGGAATTATTGCCTTGGCCGCTTCCGGAAAGGAGAGACGCTATGCTCGGTAGAAAACAATCCGTTCGAAATAATGAAGACTGGAAGAATGCGCTTGATCACATTGAAGAGACGGTGTCAAAGAAAGAACTGGATTCCCTTGTGAAAAAGACAGTGAAAGACATCAAAGAGAAATGCAAGGGGAAAAAGGCAGCCTATGCATGGAGTGCGGGAAAAGACTCCCTGGTACTTGGAGAGATATGCGAGAAAGCTGGCATCGATCAGAGCGTCCTTGTGAGATGCAATCTGGAATATCCGGCATTTATTGCATGGATAGAGCAGAATAAACCTTCTAACCTTGAGATTATCAATACCGGACAGGACATGGAATGGCTGAAAAAGCATCAGGATATGTTATTTCCGGATAAAAGCAATAAGGCAGCGCAGTGGTTTCACATTGTACAGCATAGAGGACAGGCGCGATACTATAAAGAACATCAGCTGGATATACTCCTGCTCGGACGCAGAAAGGCAGACGGCAATTATGTTGGAAAAGATAATATCTACACTAATTCAGCCGGAATCACCAGATACAGCCCTCTCGCAGAGTGGAGACACGAAGATGTCCTTGCGTATATTCACTATTATGATGTGAAACTCCCGCCCATATATGACTGGGAGAAAGGATATTTATGCGGTACACATCCATGGCCTGCCAGACAGTACATGGAGACAGAACAGCAAGGTTGGAAAGAAGTTTACGACATTGATAAGACCATAGTTGAAAATGCAGCACAGCATTTCGATGGAGCCAGAGAATTTTTAAAAGCTATCAAATAGCCGGTTGCAGCCGGAAGCCATTGCCCTTCAGAAATGGAGGACAAGCAAGATGAAAGTAACAATCAAAAAATTGAGTGTTCTGAAGCATCCTGAGAAAAATGTCAGGATTCATTCAGAACAGCAGATCAGGGAACTGAAGAGATCACTTGAAAAGTTTGGTCAGACACGAGCGCTGGTCATTGATGAAAACAATATCATTCTGATTGGTAACGGTTTGTATGAAGCTATGGTGAGTCTTGGCTATCAGGAAGCAACTGTATATGTAAAAGCAGGGCTTTCTGAGAACGATAAAAAGAAACTCATGATAGCTGATAATAAGACCTATGCTCTTGGAATCGACAATCTGGAAACCCTGAATGAGTTCCTTGAGGAACTGCAGGGGGATCTGGATATCCCTGGATATGATGAAGAAATTTTACAGCAGATGGTCGCTGATGCGGATGAAGTTACCGAAAAACTCTCTGAGTATGGAACTTTAGATGATTCCGAAATCCAGAAGATTAAAGAAGCAAATGAAAAGAGAGAACAGAAAGCCGCAGTGGATACACAATCAGCTGATAATGGAGAGAGCAGCCCGGAAAAGCCGAACCCGCAGAACGAACAGCCAGCAGAAGAGCAGAATGCCACTGAAACCGAACCAGAGATCACAGAGACCAGAAGGTTTGTTGTCTGCCCTAAATGCGGTGAGAGAATATGGCTGTAAAACGCTGCGAATCAAACATTGATGTTGTGAAGGCTGCGGAAATCCGAATAAAAAATGTATTTGGAAATGGTCTGCCAGTGTTCTTTTCTTTCAGTGGGGGAAAGGACAGCTTGTGCTTGGCACAGTTAATGGTAAACCTAGCCAACCGTGGCGAGATTAACATGAAACAGCTTACCGTGCAATTCATAGATGAAGAAGCAATATTTCCTTGCATGGAAGAAATGACAAAGAAATGGCGCAGAATCTTTATGATGATGGGAGCTAAATTTGAATGGTATTGTGTAGAAGTAAAACATTACAATTGCTTTAACGAGCTGTCGAATGACGAGACATTTATTTGCTGGGATTCAACAAAGCAGGATGTGTGGGTACGACAGCCTCCTTCTTTTGCAATAAGGAGTCATAAACTGTTAAGACCGAGGATTGATGCTTATCAGGATTTCCTGCCACGAACTACTGTATCAGGTATTACGATGGTCGGAATCCGTACAGCGGAATCCGTGCAGCGTCTTCAGAATATTGCGTCTATGACAAAAGCCGGAAACAGAATGACATCCAAGAAGCAGGTATTTCCAATCTACGACTGGACTGATAATGATGTATGGCTTTTCTTACTGAGGAACTATGTAGATATCCCGGAGATATATCTGTTTCTCTGGCAGTCAGGATCCAGTAAACGTCAGATGCGGGTATCGCAGTTTTTTTCTGTTGATACAGCCAGAAGCCTTGTGAAGATGAATGAGTATTATCCAGATCTTATGGAGAGGGTCATTCGGAGAGAGCCGAACGCATATCTGGCCGCCCTGTACTGGGATAGCGAGATGTTTGGCAGAAGTTCCAGAAAGCGGAAAGAATCTGAACAGGGACAGGAGCAGAAAGATTACAAACAGGAATTGATAAATCTGTTTGATCATATGGAAATTTTTGATACTCCGCATAAACGGCATGTAGCAGAGAGATACCGTAATTTCTTTATTGCAGTATCTGCTATTGCAACACCGGAGGACTGCAAACATATTTACGAGGGTCTGATATCTGGTGATCCTAAGATGCGGACGTTCAGGGCACTGTATCAGAGAATATATGGACGGTATATCAATAACGCAAAGAAGGAGAGAAAACATGGATAGTAAGTTAACAGCGCCGCTGTCCACGTTGCGTTGGGTGGACAGAAATTTATTAAAGCCGAATGACTATAACCCGAACAAAGTTTCGAAAGAGAACTTAAAACTGCTTATTCAGTCTATTCTTACGAACGGATGGACACTTCCGATAGTAGTCCGACCGGATATGACGATCATTGATGGCTTTCATAGATGGACAGTTGCAGGAATGGAGCCTTTGCTTTCAAAACTGGATGGCAAGGTTCCTATAGTTATTGTGGAGCATAAAGAGCATTCAGAAGATATTTACGGTACCGTTACTCATAACAGGGCAAGAGGTACGCATTTGTTGGAACCTATGAAGAAAATCGTAAAAGAACTCATGGATGAAGGCAAAACTGTAGAAGAAATCGGTAAACAGCTTGGAATGAGACCGGAAGAAATCTTCCGATTGTCTGATTTTTCAAAAGAAGACTTCTTGAAGATGATGACAAAAGGGGTGACGGGATATTCAAAAGCTGAATTTATCACAAAAATTTAATACTGTTCTATTGTACATAGAACAAAAAGCGGGGAGAGGGAGTGCAACCTCTCCCTTTTGCGTATGCCGAAATAAGATGATGGAAGGGAGGGGTGTCCATTGGCAAGGGCAAGAAGTCCCAACAGCATTGAAGCTGAGGAAATGTATAAGAACGGGATGAAACTTGTTGACATTGCCAAGAAGTTGGACGTCCCGGCCAGTACAGTTCGACGCTGGAAATCAACCCAGAATTGGGATGGGGATGCAAAAAAGAAAAAAAACGAGCGCTCGCAAAAGAAAAAAACGAGCGCTCGCCATAAAGGTGGACAACTTGGAAACAAAAATGCTGTAGGAAACAAAGGCGGTCCATTGAAACCGGGAGATAAGATTGCAGAGAAACACGGAGCGTACTCTTCCGTATATTGGGATGTCCTTGATGAATCTGAAAAAGATATGATCGAAGATATTCCGATGGATGAAGAAATGCTCCTGATCGAACAGATTCAGCTCTTTGCCGTGAGGGAAAGACGAATCATGGCGGCAATCAATAAATACCGGAATATGAATGGAGAAGTATCTTTGTTCGGCTTCGCCAGAACTGAAGACAAGCGAGCTTTCAAATCAGATGAAGATAAACAGCTCTATGAAGAACGCATTGAAGAAAAGGTTGCTTCTGGAGATCGTCTTCCGGGTAACACATATAACATGATGACAAATATGGAAAACAAGGACAATATGATTGCTCGTTTGGAAAAAGAACTTTCTACTGTACAGTCAAAGAAGACTAAGGCTATTGAAGCACTTGCGAAGCTGAGACTTGAGAAGCAGAAGATTGCCGGAGAAAGCAAGGGCAATGAGGTTGTTCGTGCTTGGGCCGAAGCTGTAGTGAAAGCAAGGAGGGAAGAGAAACATGATGGATGATACGGCGTTCTCTGAGTTCCTTGACGAAAGCATTCCCTTGTGGCGTGATGATCCAGTCATGTTTTTTCGGGAAGTTCTGAATTTCGAACCAGATGAATGGCAGGCACAAGCAGCTAGAGACTTGGCTGCAAACCCAAAGGTAAGCATTAAATCCGGACAGGGTGTCGGAAAGACTGGTCTTGAGGCAGCGGTGTTCCTGTGGTTCGTTACCTGTTTTCCGCACCCAAGAATCGTTGCGACAGCACCAACTAAACAGCAGCTGCACGATGTCCTCTGGTCTGAGATTTCCAAGTGGATGAGCAAGTCCGAACTGCTCTCTATACTTCTAAAATGGACAAAGACATATGTTTATATGGTTGGAGAGGAAAAGCGTTGGTTTGGTGTTGCCAGGACTGCTACAAAGCCAGAGAATATGCAAGGTTTCCATGAAGATAACATGCTTTTTATCGTTGATGAAGCTTCCGGTGTTGCGGATCCAATCATGGAGGCTATCCTTGGTACCTTATCTGGAGCAAACAATAAACTTCTTCTGTGCGGAAACCCAACGAAGACATCTGGAACCTTTTATGATTCCCATACAAGAGACAGGGCATTGTACAAATGCCATACGGTTTCTTCTATGGACAGCACCAGAACAAATAAAGAGAACATAGATTCTCTTGTTCGAAAATACGGATGGGATTCTAACGTGGTCCGTGTTCGTGTCAGGGGCGAGTTCCCGAACCAGGAGGACGACGTATTTATTCCGCTGAGCATTATTGAACAATGTAGCAGCAGGCTTTTAGAACTGGATGATACAGATGGAATGCAGTTTGTATCATTGGGGGTGGATGTGGCCCGTTTTGGAGATGATGAAACGATCATATATCGTAATTATCATGGTCATTGCAAAATAGTCCGGAACAGGCGAGGACAGAACCTGATGGCCACTGTAGGGGATATCGTACAGGAATTCAAGAAGATATATAGAGAACATCCAACGTATGAAGGCAAGGTATATGTGCAGATTGATGATACAGGACTTGGAGGAGGCGTCACTGACCGATTAAAGGAAGTCCGGAAAGAACAAAAGCTGTACAAGATGCAAGTTATCCCGATAAATGCCGCTGAAAAGATTGAGACTGATACGGCAGCAGGTAAAGATGCAGCTGAAAGGTACAATAACCTGACTACCGCTATGTGGGCCAGTATGCGAGATCTCCTTGATAACAAACAGATTGTTATTGAAGACGATGAGCAGACGATTGGTCAGCTTTCTTCCAGAAAATACACCATGGCCAGTAATGGAAAGCTTGAGATTGAACCAAAAAAGGAAATGAAGAAAAGAGGACTTGATTCTCCTGACCGGGCAGATGCTCTTGCGTTGGCATTATATCTCGGAAAGATTAAGAAGCATACCGGTAGTGCACCAAGTGTTGGCACGATGAAGAAATTGTCAAAAGATAATTATTGGGGCTGATATAGCCAGAAAGAGAGGTGATGAAGATGAAAGAGCATGGACGGATTGGACAGAAACGCTGGGAAGGCGTGTTTAATGAAGAGTTTCTTCCTGAGCTGTCTGGAATAAGAGGCATAAAGACATATCGTGAAATGTTGGATAATGACGATACGATTGGAGCGATAATGTTTGCCATTAAGATGCTGATTCGCCAGGTTAAATGGCACGTTGAGCCGGGTGGCGATAGTGCAAAGGATCGAGAGGCAGCAGAATTTGTAGAATCGTGTATGGACGATATGCAGAGCACATGGACCGATACCATCTCGGAGGTATTATCATTTCTTGCGTATGGTTGGAGCTTCCATGAAATTGTCTACAAGCGCAGGATGGGAAAAACAAAAAACCGAAAAACATCAAGCAAATACTCAGATGGACTAATTGGATGGCAGAAGATTCCGCCCAGGGCGCAGGACACATTGTACAGATGGGAATATGACGATAAAGACAACTTAATCGGAATGACTCAGCAACCTCCGCCGGATTATGGACTGCTCACTATTCCGATTAACAAAGCAATGTTGTTCAGAACAGAGAGCATAAAAGATAATCCGGAGGGCAGGAGTATTCTAAGAAATGCGTATCGTTCTTGGTACTTCAAAAGAAGGATACAGGAAATTGAAGCGATTGGAATTGAAAGAGATCTTGCTGGACTTCCGGTATTGCACGCACCAGATGGTGTAGACATATGGGACGATAAAGACCCTGAATTGGTATCTATTAATGCAGCACTTACATCCATGGTCAAGAACATCCGCAGAAACGAATATGAAGGACTTGTTCTTCCGTTTGGATATGAAGCTGAACTTCTGAGCACTGGCGGAACCAGACAGTTTGACACCAATGCCATAATTAACAGATATGATGCAAAGATTGCTCAAACTGTTATGGCGGATTTCATCATGCTGGGGCATGAGCAGACAGGAAGCTTTGCACTGAGCGAAGATAAAACAGAACTGTTCGCAGTTGCTCTTGGAGCGTTCTTGGACATCATATGCGAAACATTCAATAATCAGGGCATTCCGTCATTAATAGATATGAATGGTGCCCATTTTGATGCAATAACAGATTATCCACAGCTTGCACATGGCGATGTGGACAAGAGAGATATCACGAAGCTGTCTACATTCCTGAAAGACATGGTTGGAGTTGGAATCCTTATTCCGGATGAAGATCTTGAGGATTATGTAAGAGAAGTTGCCAACCTGCCGGAGAGAACGTTGTCAGATGATTCTAGAAATAAGGATGAACGGCGAGAAGCACAGCGCAGAGCACCAGAAAAGACAGCAAACGAACCTGATGGACCAGAGGTGAATCCGGAAGAGAATCAAGATGCTGAGGAAGCCAAGAAAAGGTTAGGCAGGTGATTTGATGATGCGAAAAATACGGCCACGATCAAGGACTGTTAAAAAAAGCGAAGAATCACAGAAGGTTCTTGAAGCCCTTGATAATTATCTTGAGAGTAACTTGGACGAGCCGATGAAATGGCTTGTAAGGTTCTGGAAAGATCAGGCAGCGGTTATGCTGTATAAGGACTTGCGGGAGATTGTAATCGGAGAAGCGGATCCACAGAGCCTGTTCGACCAATGGTTCTCTGATTATTCCGTTTTTCTTTCCTCGAAAATGACAGCATCATGGGAAAGTGCTTATTTTGCGGCGTGGAATTCAACAGCTGAATTTGTTGCTCTGGAAGAAAAGATTAGTTCAGAAATCTATGTGAGAGATTGGATTATAAATCGAACGGGTAATTTAATTACGAATGTCTGTAGTGATCAGGTGAATGCAGTCCGCTATTTGATTGCAGAAGCCCAATCATTAGGTATGAGCAGTGATGAAACTGCTCGATATATCCGGCCAACTATTGGGTTGACAGAGAGACAGGCAGCAGCGAATCTGAGACATTATAACAGTGTAAAGACTCATCTGAAAGCAGATCATCCTCGTATGAAAGAAGAATCAATTGAGAGAAAGGCCAGGACAGCGGCTGCGAAGTATGCTGAACGGCAACAGAGGTATAGGGCTGAAACAATCGCCAGGACAGAGATTGCACAGGCATACAATGCGGGAGCAGATGCTTTCATCAGAGAAGCCATGCGACATGATTTGATGCCGGAAATGAAGAAAGAATGGTCAACTGCTCTTGACGGAAGAGTGTGCAAAGAGTGCCAGGCTCTTGAGGGCGTACAGATTAGTATGGATGATAGTTTTGAGACACAGTCAGGAAGAAGGAATGTAACAGTATTATTGCCGCCATTGCATCCTCGGTGCAAATGTGCGGTCAAATATGTGGAGGCAACATATGAAATCGTTTAATGAAATCATGAAGATAAGAGATGAACCGGAATCGAAAGGCATACCGGTTGAAAAAAGAAAATTTCAGATCAAGAAATCCGATGATGAAAAAATGCAGGCGTTCGGATGGGCCAATATTTCGATTACCGCAGATGGAGAAGTGCTGGAAGACCTGCAGCATGACATCATCGAACCAGAGGAACTGGAACAGGCGGCATACAAATTTGTTGATCTTTACCGGGAAGGTGGAGAGATGCATATAAGAGGCGGCGTTGCCAGACTGATTGAAAGTGCAGTATTTACAAAAGAAAAGATGGAAGCTATGGGTATTCCAGAGGGAACACTTCCAACGGGATGGTGGATCGGTTTTCAGGTAACAGATGCCGATGTATGGGAAAAGGTTAAAGATGGAACATACTCCATGTTTTCTATAGAGGGAGAAGCAAAGAGAGTAGAAGTGGAAGATGAAGAATCTGATCAATAGGCACCGGAAACGGTGCTTTTTTGATAAATAAAGCGAAAGGAGGGAATAACTTGGCGACAAAACTTGAAGGTCTGCATATAAAGAAAGTTGATTTTGTGGACCAGGGAGCTAACCAGATGGCAAATATTAAGATAAAGAAAAGCAAGGACGGGGAAGAAATTCCGAATCCGGAGATAGGTCTTTTCAAACGATTTGTGAACTGGATTACGGGTGAATTGAGTAAGCCAGGCTCAGAAATTACGAAATCAGCAACAACATTCAATGAACAGATCAATGCTGTCAGCATGGATGCGATCAGAGATGAAATCTGGTCCACTTGCTATGCACTGCAGAACTCATTGAATTCTATCTTGTGTGATGCAGAGATGGACAGCTCTGCGAAACAGGCTGCAATGGAAACAAGCACAGAACAGTTTGCAGAAGCTATGAAAGGGTATATCCCGAACTGGGCTTCTGGCACAGCGACGAATATCAGAAAGAATCTGACTACACCAGATGAAACAGATCTTCAGATGGTTATGAAAGCACATAAGAATCTGACAGATATTATTGAAAAATCAAACGAAGATAATGAGAAAGGGGAATTGGAAGACATGCTTAAAATCAACAAGTCTAAAATGACCGCAGAAGAAAGGGCTGCTTATGAAGAGCTGATCAAGAAATATGCAGTAGAAACAGAAGAACAGACAGAAGAACCGGTTGGAAAGAGCGCACCTAAAGTGGAGGATCCGGATATTGTAGATGATTCCGAAGTTACGAAAACTCAGAAGTCAGTAACACCGCCACCAGCAGCACCTACAACAGAGACAAGTGCAGACACCGGAGATGATATCTACAAAGGATTACATCCTGCTGTAAGAGCAAGATTAGAGGCTCTGGAAAAGAGAGCGGCAGAAGCAGAAGAAAGAGAGCTTCTTGATGTCGCAAAGAAATATGAGATTGTCGGAGAAAAGCCGGAAGAATTAGTGAAAACTCTGAAGTCTTTAAAGGATGCAGGCGGAACCGCATACAATGATATGATTAGCGTTCTGGACAGAAGCGTTGATATGGTTGAGAAGTCTGGCGTATTTAGCGAAATTGGGAAGTCCTTCTCAGGCAATCCTGTAGCATCTATTAAGAAGTCTGCAGCAGAAAGTAAGATCGATACTATTGCAAAGGGATATATGGAAAAAGACTCTGCTCTGACATATAATGCAGCTCTTGCAAAAGCGTGGGAGGATCATCCAGAACTCTTGGATGAATATGAAGCAGAAGCGGGCTATTGAGAAAGGAGTGAAGAAAGATGGGTACAAACTTTAACGGAACAATGATCAACCAGTCTGTGACTATCGCAGAAAAGGCAGGAGCTGATATTGCCGGTGTCCGCAATCTT
>ENA-OPBS01000391-OPBS01000391.1-human-gut-metagenome-genome-assembly--contig:-NODE-391-length-36851-cov-3.794760_pt1 | contig 36851 bp, 29 predicted proteins | sample MGYA00241074_ERZ501463 | MGnify/ENA primary metagenome ERZ501463 (study PRJEB25962, sample SAMEA2042578) | human gut metagenome | biome: human gut; feature: human-associated habitat; material: faeces...
TACCGGCTGCAACGCCTCGTCCACAGTGTCCTGCCGCAGCAGATCCAGAACAACGCTCTCCTGTACCACATCGCCCTCGGGACAGCACAGCGCCAGATACTCCAACGCGTTTTCCAGCTCCCGCACATTGCCGGGCCAAGCATAACTGTGAAGGATTTCCATGGCTGCGTCGGCAAACCGCTTCTGATAGCGGTACTTCTTGTTCATGTCCTTGAGAAAGCTCTCCACCAGTGGGCGAATGTCCCGCTTGCGCTCCCGCAGAGGCGGGATCTCGATGGGCACCACATTGAGCCGGTAGTACAGATCCTCCCGGAAACGTCCCTCCCGTATGGCACGCTCCATATCCTCGTTGGTGGCCGACAATATCCGTACATTGGCTTCAAGCTCTTTGCGGCTGCCCACAGGACAATACACTCTTTCCTGCAATACCCTGAGTAGCAGTGTCTGCATTTCGGGAGGCATATTTCCAATTTCGTCAAGGAAGAGCGTACCGCCCTTGGCCGTCTCAAAATAGCCGGCAGTATCCTTTTTCGCATCGGTAAATGCCCCCTGCACGTGGCCGAAGAACTCAGATGCGGCAAGTTCCCCCCGGATACAACCACAGTTCACCGCCACAAAAGGCTTGTCCTTACGCCCGCTATGCTGTTGGATCAGCTGTGCGACAGATTCTTTTCCGCTACCGTTCGGTCCAAGGATCATGACGGAACAATTCAAAGGAGCCACACGACAAGCTATCCGCTCGGTCTCCCGGACCGCCCCGCTAAGCCTTTTCATTAATGATTTCTTCGGGGGAACGGAAACTGGCAGACCGATCAATCCCCGTAACAGTTCCATCAGTAACTCCTCGTGGACAGGCTTGGGCAAGTAGTCCTTTGCGCCCAATTTGACGGCACGCACCGCATCTGCAATGGAGGCATGTTCGGTCATCACCACAAAAGGGATATGTAACCCTTGGGAGATGCTCCATTCCAGTAAACTGATGCCATCCCCTTCGGGAAGGCGGACATCCGTCAGTACCAGCGCCACGTTATTCCCCTTGATTTTCCGGCGTGCCGAAGGCTCATCTATGGCCGTCAATACCCTGTAACCGGCTTTCTGTAGCCATCTCTCAAGAATATCGCAAAGAATCAGGTTGTCCTCCACGATCAATAAAGTCTTTTTCATCCCCGTCATTTTTCTTTCTTAATTCATTATTTACTTCGTCTATCAGTAACCGTATCTGTTTCATAATTCTCATCGTGTACTCTCTGACCGTCTCGTCGCTCGAGGTCTTGTCATGCAGGAGCTTCCGATAACCGAACAGTACATCGTTGGCCCCTAACAACTCCCAGACCGGAGCCATCCGATGTACGATCCTCCGCATGGCTTCCCGATCGTTTTCTCTTAAAGCCTCCTCCAGTTCGGCAAGATCCTTTTCTGACTCTTTTGCGACAAGACCGAACATATGACGACGGTCGTCCGTACTTTCCATCAGGCGGGAATAGTCGAACGGAGACATGCCTGCACTTCTGCCCTCCGTAACGGAGGAGATAAAGGCCAGCAGTCCTTTTGAAGAGAAAGGCTTATGTATGCAACCGCAAAAACCGGACTTCATATACACGCCCGAGTCCCCGTCCCCCCGTGCCGTCATGACAGCGACCGGAACGGTACGGGAATTTCCGATATCCGAGTTACGCAGTAATCTCAACAAGCCGAAACCATCGGTCACGGGCATCTGTATATCTGTCAATACCAAATCATAATCCAAGCGGTCGAGTGCTAGAATGGCTTCTTTTGCATTTTGGCAGGTCGTGCATTCCACCCCGTTGCGCCCGAGCATGTCTTCCGTTATTTTCAGAAGGATGCTGTCATCATCCACTACCAGTACATGTTTGGGAAGTATCGTCGCAGATTGTACCGGAAGCTCCTCTGTTTCCGGTTCTCCTGTCGTTTCCGAAAGGGGAAACGACAGGCGGAATGTTGTACCTTTACCTGGTCGGCTCTCTACTTCAATGCTTCCGTCCAGTACCTTTACAAGAGCTTTCGTGATAAAAAGCCCAAGACCGAAACCTTCCGAGTTTATCTCCTGCGCCGCACGCTCGAACGGACGGAAGACACGTTCCAATGTCTCCTCGTCCATACCGATACCGGTATCACCGACCTCCACATATAATCTTCCCGCCATGTACTCGGTATGGAAACGGATCGTACCCGACAGGGTGAACTAGATGGCGTTTGTCAGCAGATTGTCCAATATTTGTTCCAGTTTGTCTGCGTCTCCTCTCACTGTAATATCACCGACATTCTTATGCCGGTGCTCGAACAGCAAGGCCCGGCCACCCGCTTTGCGGGCATATTCCTTCGATATGTTGTCAAGCAAGTTGTTTAGACGGAAAGGAACCTCGTTACGGGTATCCTTGGTCTCATTGATCTTATAAACATCCATCAGGTTGTTCACCAGATTCAGTATATGGCGGCAGGAATGGCGGATGTTCTCCAGATAGCCTTCCCGTTTTTTCTTTTCACGGGTTTCCGAGGCCAGTTCCACGCAGTTGTTGATATTACCCAATGGTCCCCGTATATCGTGCGAGATGGTCAGGATGATCTGTTTACGCATACCGAGCAGTTCCTCGTTCTCACGGTTTATCCTTTGGAGCTGTGCCCGCCCTTCCCTTTCTTTCCTGATGTCATGCCGTATGATCAGGAACGAGATGAATAGCAAGGAGGAAGCAGAGACGATTACCAAGACAAACAGTTTGAAAGAAAAATCTCCGGCTTCCGTGATTTTTTCCTCACGACTGATGAACGCCGCCTGCGCTTGCCCGTCAAGATGGGTGATGAGTATTTGCAACTTCCGGTTCAAGGCCTTATTCTGTATGCGCAGACTGTCGGTATACATGTCTATCCGGCGTTCACGTTCCTCTTGCATGGCGATCAGCTTCTCATTCAAATCTTGCAGTCCTTTCGATGGCTCGAAGACCTGTACGCTCCTTTTCCCTCCGAACCAACCGGCAATCCCTTTTTTCTTTTGGGTGACTGTCCGGGTACGAACCGCTTCCCTGATAACAATAGGCAGACGATTTGCGAGCAGGCTGTCCGCTTCCCCCTGTCTGGTAATGGTCTCCATAATGCGGAGCAGATGTATCTCCTTAGCTTCCAATAAATGACATAGGGAGTCTATCTGCTTTGGCAGGACGAACGTGCCACAACTCACTTTCAATATTTGTAACAAGCTGTCCGTTTGCAAGCGTTTTCTGCGATACTCACGAAAATCGGTATCCTCCCAGACAATGACGGACTCTCCATAGGTGGCAAGCTCCGTGATATAGCGATGCGCCGTACTGATGTCATGGCGTATCCTGCGTATCTCCGATGTTTCCGTTTTTATCTCACGCATGCGGCTCCGTTCGTATAACAAGATGGAAACCATGCCACAAACAGCCATGATCAATACCATATATCCTAAAAGGACCTTATGCTGCAATGAAGCCTTTCCTGTTACCATAAATATTTTCATTTTACATAAACACTCGCTTTAAACTATCAAGGATTTGTAACGGATTCGTCAAGACAGTTTACTAGTTGTCTATAATTCATTTATAAAATATAGAAGAAGCCCCTGTCTTCTCCGATAACCGGATTCAGACAGAGGCTTCCATACGGGATAAATCAATAACGATTTATGTCTTGAAACTGGTCTTATTTCAATTTGATCAGTCAGTTTTATCCGTATGCTCGCAATTCCAAGTCCGGGTAGTGCCAGACATTGTTCCTACTGTCTGGCAGTACGCTACATCCCAGATCAGATAAGGTAACGTGAGTTCGATATAACCCAATAAATATCTACTTGAATAATAAGAATATAACGATAAAAGTGTTAACTTTATAGTGCCAAATATAACATTTAAACGATCACCGCTATGTTCTCAGAGGCTAAAGTTATAGAGATTTATTGTCTGGCAGATGATTTTTGCAAGGAATTTGTATTGTAACAGAAAAAATATATGCTTGAAGATAAGAACCGCAAGCATCGTAACAAACCGAACCGTATGAGCGACGCGGAAATCATGGTTATTCTCATCCTGTTTCATTCCGGCGGTTTCAGATGCTTCAAGCATTATTATATGGAATATGTCTGTAAACATTTGAAGGGACTGTTTCCCAAACGCGTGTCTTATAACCGTTTTGTGGAATTGGAAAAGAGCGTGTTACTTCCCATTGACTATTTTTATTAAGAATGTTTTGCTTGGAACCTGTACAGGCATCAGCCTTGTCGATTCAACCTCCTTGCGTGTTTGTCGTAATCAACGCATATTGATTCACAAGACCTTTGGGGGCTTGCGGTGCGTGAGAAATGCTCTATGGGCTGGTTCCTCGGATTCAAGCCGCACCTGATTATCTATGACAGGGGGGGAATCCTCAATTTCATGCTCATTCCCGGGAATGTGGATGACCGGGACCCCTTAAAGCAGGGGCGGTTTCAGAAAAACATAAAAGGAAAATTATGTGCTGACAAAGGATATATTGGACAGGCCTTGGTTGAGAATTTGTTTCTTAATGGCGTACAGCTTGTAATAAAGGCGAAGAACAGCATGAGAAACAGCATGATGAGTATGGCCGATAAAATCTTGATCAGAAAATGGGCTTTAATTGAAACGGTTAATGATGAGTTGAAGAACATCGCACAGATCGAGTACTCCAGGCACCGCTCATTCAACAACTTTGTGACAAACGTGTTATCGGCTATTGCTGCTTATTGCTTCTTTGAAAAAAAGTCCGCCATTGATATTAACCTCATCAATGACGGACAATTGAATTTATTCTGATTATATCAAGTCCATGTTAATAATAAAGTGATATACGGAAATTTTTAATTTTTAAAAAAACAATGGACTGACAGGACTTTAACAGTTTGGCCGTTCCTAAGAAGAGAGGCCATACAGGCAAAAAAGCGCACCCCTTAGCAGGATACGCTTTCCGTCATAGTTAAAGTACTGGCATATAATAATGTCATAAAAGTTCACAAATAAAAAAAGCTCGGCTCAAAATCGCCAAGCTCATACTCCTTTGTATAGCCAAGGTCTCCTTCGTTGTTTGCCACTCTCCATGCCGCAATACTTCAGAAAACAAGTAATAATACAAAGAACGTTGTTTGTTCAATTGTAAACAAGCTTTTTTTCATTTTGTTTTTATGTTCTTCAATAGAAAAGAATCTGTGTGCAATTTTGACTGACTCAATTAAATTTTTTCTGATTATATCGAACTCACGTTAAGGTAAGTGTGGTCACTTCCTGCTGTTCGCTGATATTCATTGCGATATCGATCGACAAAGTTACATTGATAGGATAAGTACTGGTAACCGTTGTCGCTCCAACTCTTGCGGCATGTGCCACGGTTTCAATCAGGTAGGCTGTAATTTTGTTGGTGCTAGAAAATCTGATGTCCGTACCGATCTTGTAGGGGTAAGAAGCTGATGAAATAGCTATATTACCATTTCCGTATAGGTTATCTCAAAAATCAAAAGTACAACTGATGGTTTCTGAAGTTGTTGATGAATTGATAGTTACGCTGTATAATAGTGAGTAGGAGGTAAATTGATTAATCACGACTGTGACTTTTTCCTCCATTTTCTATCTATTCCACATCCACCCGCATGCCGTTCACATATTTTTGTACTATGATGATCTCTGCAATTTCCAGCCCCGCTCATATTCGAGCGTTACCGGCTGCTACAAGGTGACTGATGCGTTGGTACTGTTGATTCTTGCACCGATCAGTAGGAGGGTTTACGACAGCTTTCATACTGACGGAATGAAGTGCAGCTTGCTCAACTTCATCCATTGAATAAATGGGAGTAACAATGATTTACGTATCCGCTTCTACGGTATCTATCGGAGTGATCAAGGGCATTGCGATCTCATTCTCTTCATTTCCCTTCAATATTTCGGATGCGACATCGACGTTTACCGAACCATCGGTGTTCGAGATAATCGTTGTCCCCCTCATTGCTCACGATAATAGAAGCCTTTAGGGAAATCTTGCCATCTGCTCCGCCTTCAAGGTATAAGTATCTCTGGTTACGTTTTCAAATACAAATATATCATCCGTTGGGGTAGTAGTGAATTCCTATTCATGATATGGTTGTCGAAAGGTTTTCTACATCAATATTTGTGACACGTCTACTGATTCCAATGGTTCATATCAGAGGGAAACCGATTCGTTCCAACTGCACTTTTCGTTCGTTCGACATGCATCCTTTTCGATAATCCCGTCTCTGAACAGTACACCAGCGTCCCAATATCCCTTCACGGCAACCTGGCCATCGCCCTTGGCGGTTATGGAACAGGCGCAACTGCTCAAAGTTGCCTTGCCAGACTTGTTCCGCTGACCAAACAAATCCTATTTTATCCAACAGAAGCCAGCGATCATGGGATAATTTCCCCAGTTTGTGCATTTTTCGTTGTGTATGACACCATCCACCCAGATTCCCCTCCGTCGATTTAGGGAAACGCTGATATTTTCCGACAAAAGACTTCAACTCCTCGTAATTCTTCATCCATTCCCTTTGAAGGTCTTGATTCCAAACAAAGCCGATCTCATCCAAAGCCCGGATGCGCTCTTTGCTCAAGCGTCCATTCTTCCGCCTTTCCCGTTGGGTATAACACCAAGTTGCAAGCGGGCCGTCTTCACGTTTGGGCCAGCGTCCGCAGGTATCAAAGAAGACTTTCAACGCACGGTATTCTTTCATCCATTTGGAGTCGAGCTGGTTCCATTCGAAGCCGATCAATTCTAGCTGACGGCGGCGTTCCTCCTGCAATTTTCCCCGTTTATAGGCAATGCGTTGGGTGTTGCACCACAAACCGAGTTTCCCTTCCGTAATTGATGGCCAGTCGTTTTCTTCCCGACGGAATTCAATCAGCCTCTCATACATAATCTGCCAGGGCTCTAGTTCTGCCAATATCTCTTCTATGCGCAGCCGTATGTCTGATAGGAAACCCGTAGTCAAAAAAGAGGTGTTTCCTTCGAATCCTTTGGGTGACGGAAGGAGAGATAGACGCTCCAAGTGGGGAGCCATCACATCATAGACCGATTTTCCTGAAAGATTGTTGACAAAATCCAAGACGACCGGTCGTTTTCCAGCCTCGGCATTTAGACAACGGCCCAATTGCTGCAAGGTAACGATATATGATTCTGTCCGTCTAAGGAATAAGACAGCATCCACACCTTCCACATGCAGTCCTTCTATCAGCATGTTGACGGAAAACAATACGTGCAGCCGGTCTGATTCCTCCCGGAATGCATCCAGTATCCGGCCGTTCTGCCGTTCACCTTGGGCATGATGGATCTCAAACGGAGTGATGGTACGTCCAGCCTGCGTGAGCCATCCGCATACTTCCGGCACCATCTGTTTTAGGTCGGTGAGGTTGCGGCAGAAGACCAGCAGCTTGCGTATGCTTGTTGGCAGGAACTTCCGGATGACCTCTGGTGCTCCCAAAGCCTCTTTGAAATCCACACGTGCCAGATCCAGCTTCCTCTGTACCTTTTCTTTTCGCTCCTTTGAACAACCACTGCGTTCCAACTTCCTTTGCAACCGGTCCAGTTTATTGTCCAACCCGTAAGCGCTTTGTACCAGAACCGGAACCGGCAAGATATTGTAATACCAAGCTTGAAGCAAGGTAAGTTCATAAAACAAATTCCCTTCGAAATAAAGATCCACCGTATCAATCATTCCCTCCGGACGGATCGGTGTTGCCGACATTCCCAGGACGTAGGCACGGGAATTATTTTCTATCACATCCTGCAAAGCGCCTCCCCAAATTTCCGCCCCGAAATGGTGGAATTCATCAATAAGAATATGATCTGCCCGTAACAACCTATTGTCCTCCCGGTTACGGATCAGTGACTGGAATGTCCGGTACGTCACTTGCGGAATAGAGAATCCGACGGCTTTCCGAATCTCGTCCAAAATCGTGATGTTCGGAGCAAAGACCAATATCTTTTCCTTTGCATGATCTGCGATATAGCGTGCCAGCAAATAGGATTTCCCTGTCCCGGTAGCCTGCACGACCGCACCGATACGATGTTGTTTGAATCCCCGCATGATCGCCCTGTAAGCCGCTTCGTTATGCGGATAAAGCTCCACATGTCTTCCGGACAAGAGGCTTTCAATATAGCTTTCATCCGAAACGGTCAGCCCATGCAGTTCAAAGTCCAATGCTTCCGGCAGGAATCCGCCGTGTGCCACGATCCTGAAATATAGATTTCGATGCCCTTTACTTAGTGTAGAGAACTTCTCGTAGAACAATTCAGCATCCGAGCGAGTCAAAGGACGTTCGTTTCGGACCTCCTTCACGATGGCATGTACCATTCCCGGCTTGAAGCCTATCCGTAGTCCCTCTTCGGATTCTGTTACCTTGAAGCCTAGACGGAGATAGCAATCTGTCAAAGACGGTACCATCCTATTTACTTACAAGTTAAAAAGTTCATTTGATTATTGTCCTTTGCTGTTTGGGCTATCATATCACCCATTGTCAGTCGACCGGTAATATCTTCAGTTATAATCCGGTTCAAAAGCCGAAGATCCGCTTCTATCTGAGCACAAAAGAGACAGGCTTTAGGATGCTCTTCCCGGATTGTTCTTGTAGTTTCATCCCAAGAAGAAGTCGGTAGATGAAGGTGGAAAGAAAATTCCATGCGTCGGTTATGTCCTTTGTAGATACGGTAATAAACCGTACCGTACCCTGTGGCTTTCTTACAAGTCTCAAAACGGACAACGACTGTAGGCATCCTTATTATTTTCTTGATTAGTATTTTATAGTAGGTTGATGTAAAAGCATATATACCTTCCAAGGAATATTTCCCGTTTTGCAAAGAGGACTGTAAGTGCTTCCACGGTTCCCTGTCGAACACTACATTTACATCATTCCCCGTATATTGGGTAATGAAGCGAAGATTCTTTTGCAAAGAGGGCTGATAAGTCACACAGTCTGCCACTCCATTCCATTTAATTGTAATCACGTTTTCATTTTCGGTAGGTGACATAGAAACCTATGATATGTTTTTTTTCGTATATTTAGTGGCAGCAACATAATAGTTCCCCAATATGGTTCTTCTACTATCCGGCCAATCATCTCTTTTCACCTTGTCACTCGTCGTAATGTGATCATTACTTCCAATAGTAATATCGGATCATCATTCGTTTTCTTTGATAGGCCTGATTCTTTTAGATAAATATCAGTTCTTGTGATAAAAACCTATATTATCTATATTACTGTTTTTTTTATATTTTCTGTATAATACAAATAATTCCAACTCAATCCATGAAAAAGGAGTGATGCTCAAAAATGATTGCCTGTATGATACACCCACTTTCCTAACGAATTCAAGCAGACATTGGGCAGAAACTCTTTTCTGAAAAAGTGACCACCTATGCGAGTTTTTCCTGCATCATTCATGTCCGTACTCAGCACATGAATCAATCCACTCATTCTTGTATAATTGCTGCGTAAAAACTGGAAAAGTCACAAACAACAAAATTTCTCCGAGGAATATCCACCGAAAAAATTCCTTTTTTCGTTCATCATTCTTCATTTTATACCCGATGTTAGGTTTAGCAACACTTCGTATATCTTACCATGAAACAAGTCTCGATAATGAAGTTCAACTTCAGAAAAAACTTCCACTTTAAGTTTATTAGCTCTTGGTAATACAAACCATAAGCAATAACAAGTATTTCGATTGGTAAAAATTTAGTATCAGCTTCATAATTCAGCTTATACCCTATATAGCAATGCATTTACAATACGTCCGCAAGCCAATCCGTCACCGTACGGATTTACAGCCTTACTCATTTTTTCATAAGCTGCTTTATCATCAATCAAAGATGATACTTCGTTTACAATCTTATTATAGTCCGTACCTACCAATTTCACCGTTCCGGCATTTAACGCTTCCGGTCGCTCTGTAGTATTGCGCATCACCAGTACTGGTTTACCCAATCCCGGAGCTTCCTCCTGAATGCCACCGCTATCCGTTAATACGATGCTACTCTTCTCCATCAGATACACAAAACTCAAATATTCTAATGGCTCAATGAAGAACATATTTTTTAAGCCAGAAAGATTCTCTCCAAACACCTCATGAATCGGCTTGCGTACATTAGGGTTCAAGTGCATAGGATAAACAAAATCCACATCCGGATATTTAACCATCAAATCTTTAATAGCTGTACACATATTGATAAATCCGTCACCAAAGTTCTCACGACGATGCCCCGTGATCAATACCAGCTTCTTGCCATTGTTCAAGCGGTTTACATCATAACCCGCTTTGCTCAATACATTTTCCAATTCATTATTCAGTTCCTTGTTGTTCTTTATTTTATCCACTACCCAATAGAGCGCATCAATCACTGTGTTGCCAGTTACAATTATATTACGGTCATCAATGCTTTCTTTAATCAGATTATTACGACTTAACGGAGTGGGAGAAAAATGATAGGTCGCCAGACGTCCCGTCAATAACCTGTTCATTTCCTCTGGCCACGGGCTATAAATATTATGTGTACGTAAACCTGCTTCCACATGTCCCACTGGTATCTGTTGGTAAAAGGTTGCCAACGCTGCGGCTGTTGAGGTAGTCGTATCGCCATGTACCAATACCACATCGGGCTTTACCTCTTTCAATACTTCACGCATACCAGTCAGCACACGAGCTGTCACATCATACAGGTCCTGTCCCTGCTTCATGATATTCAAATCATAATCCGGTTTGATGTCGAATATTTCTAACACTTGATCCAGCATTTCCCGATGCTGTCCGGTTACGCACACCACAGTCTCTATCCGTTCTTTCTGCTTCTGAAACTCCTTCACTAACGGAGCCATCTTAATGGCCTCCGGACGGGTGCCAAAGACCAACATTACTTTCTTCATATATCCTCTGTTTATAATTTTCTCCTTAGTAACCACCATGCGTATCTTACCAAATGAATCTGCCGTTTGAAGCGCTTCGGTTCTTTTATCAGACGATAGGCAAACTCTAGATTATGCTCTACCCACCATTTCGGTGCGCGCTGCACATGATCTGTATAGACATCGAAACTTCCTCCCAAGCCTTGGAAGATGGCACGATGTCGTTGCTGTATCTCCTCCATCAGCAGTTCTTGTTTTGGTGACCCCATGGCCACGAACACGACATCCGGTTTCTTCTCCAAAATATCGTCTATCAATCGTCGTTTCTCATCATCCGTTTTGATATAGCCGTTACGGTAGCCTACAATTCGGATATTTTCATATTCAGAACGTAGTTTCTCTACGGTCTCATTTATGATTTGCTGTTTTCCTCCAACTAGATAGAATGTTTTTTCCTTGTAAAAGTGAGTAATAATTTTTAACCATAGTTCGCATCCAGGAATCTTACAAGCTTCTTTATAACCTTTCTGCTTTAAAGCTATTTGTGTACCGGCTCCATCACAATACCCAATATTTCGATTGATGATGGCACGTGTCTGTTCCGTGGCATGCAGTATCTTTTCAGCATTGATCGCCACCAATATACCCTTATGTGTGTCCACATAATGCAGTAGTTGCTGGTCGGAATCGAATGGGAATATTTCGACCCCATTCAATGAAACTTTATCCATAAGATTAAAAAATATTATTCGGCAAGTAAATAATGGCTCATAGCATTAAACATAAATGCGTTGCTCCATCGCATATATGATATTTTAGAACTGATTTTGGGTTTCAATTGGTAATAGAAATACCCTTTTTTGTCCTGCATATTCAGTATAGTCCATAGCATCACCTTTTCTGCCAAATCACGGTAATCGCTAAATTTGTGCAATCTCGAAAGTGTTACGAATAACTGAGCTGGACAGTGAATGTCGATGGGAAACATGCTGCTATTGTAATATTTAGGTGTCCCATCCTGTTCGAAAAAGTGCTGGATATAGTAGTTAAATCCTTTCTCTATATATCGTTTGAAATTCTCGTCACCTGTTATTTCCTGATAAGCGATAAGTGCATCCAGATTATAGCCGGTATGAAAACTATCCACCCAATTCTGTATAGGTAACATTCCATATACCCAAGCACCGTCGTCCCTCTGTCCTGCACAGCAAGCTCGTATACTTTGTACGGCCAATTTTCGATATTCCTCTTTTTGTGTATAATGATAGCAGAAACTTAGCAGTCGAGTCCCCAGTAATGAAGCGTTAAATACCGTATCGTTTCCTTGCAGCGGGCTATACGAGAACAAAAAACCTTCCTTATAAGATGTCCGATGCAAATCTTTGATTACAAAATTCGCTGCAGAAAGTGCCACCTCTAAATATTTCATATGTTTTGTTATTTCGTATGCCTCTATCAGAGCTGTGGCACAAAAATTTGTTGCCACAATCGTAGGAGTGTATTTCGGAAAAAGGAAAAGCCTTCTCGCTTGCCAATCGAAGTTATATCCCCAACAAGCGCCACTATATCCTTTTGATTGCAAAGAGATAAGCAACTCAGACAATTCATTGATCCTATTTTTTATCTCTTCAAGTGTTCCTAAAGTTTCCGACCATTCTGGATGTTTATGTACAACATGATAAAGATTACAATATCCAGAAAGGAACAACCCGATTCCTTTGGCATTATATTCCTTGGGGACAAGGACCAATTTGCGCAAATTAAAAGGACAACGTTTAAAGCCCTGTATCACTACCAATCTGCATAATGCCGACTTTTTCAACAATGGCAATGCTTGAAATACTTTGGAGTTCAACCCATCATACGGATCCCAACCTTTAAATTGTTCCCTTTCACAATAATTTTTTAGTGCAAGGAAAGAATTGATAATATTATCTATTTCTAACATATTATGGTTATTTTAATTTTGAAAAAGAATAATACCTTCTACGTTTTTTCTACATAGAAAATATGTTGTATTTCATATCTTTTCTAAAACCAATGATTTTTTATAGAATTTCCTATTATAATCACTTTTTTCTGTATAATGATTTATTTATAAATAGATTGTTATTACCCATGCAATAATTTTCGTTCTAAACAGGATAAAAAATACTACATTGGAATCAACATGTTATTATATCTTTATATGTAAAATAAGTTCCTTTATGGATTTAAGAGTTAGTAGTGATTTTGGTATTTTAAAGCTAGAAAATAAAGATTTAAATTAATTTTAAAAAATATATGATGCAGATATAATCACTTTTGAAATTCTATAAAAATATTCGTTTGGCATGAATTCTATTTTTTTCTGATAAATCGTGCTGGATTACCTGACCGTATTTTATAGACAATTTATTTAATTTTAGTTATTAAGATACTTATCTACTGTCAACTTAAACTTTTCTCTTAAAGTATATAGAAGATTATCCCAAGAGACTTTTTTTATTTTTACATTTAAATTGTTCACCTCCATGCACCTCTAGATTGTCTCTTTTACAAACAGGCTGTCTTTCTCTATAAAACCTTCATCTGGAACGATAAGTACTCATGCTATAGGCGAATTGACACGTCTACAAGAAAGCTGGATTTGGGGATTTTGCTATTGAAGGATAATTTTTTATGAATTCTTTGAAAACATGACACAAATATTGTCTTAAAACGATGAAAAATAAAACTATTTACTGAATATCCCAACATTATTCATTGAGCTAAACTATTAGCTATTTCCTCACTATCAATTTGAATTTCCCTCTGCGGGTATATATCAGTTTATCTATCGATACAATGATTGTATTTATGTCCAGATTGCCTTGGCCGACTTTTCGCTCAGTTTCGCGAACAACATACAAACGATCTTTTTCTGTAAAGCCCTTGTCTGGAACGATGCGTATTTCTACTTTTCCATCCTCTTCCTGTATCCATTGGCAAGCCTTGATATGTTCTCCGTTTTCTATGAAATCTATTCGGGTTACTCGGGTGCCATCCTTACATATTACATAATCATCTTCTCTACCTACTACTTTAAAAATCGTCTCTTGATATTTAATAAACGTTAGGTTAATTAGATATTTAAAATTCCCTCTTGGAGTATATCTGATATCTTTTTCATTTATCAGTTTAATGCGAAAATCTATATTCCCTGTTCCTACACGATCCATCAAGTTGTACTCAATTTGGTGCTTATCCACATCTTCAAAGTCAGGCTCAGGAACTACGTAGATTTCCAATGTGTCATCTTTAGTTTGTACAAGTTGACTCATCTTCACGTGTTTCACTCCCTTAAACAAAAAGTCCAAAAGTATAATATGGGAGCCATCCTTGCAGCACAAGTAATCTGCTTTTCGGCCCTCTATATGTTTCACCACGATTTGAGGATTGTCCTCGGTGGTTTCCATCATTTCCATCACATCATTTGACTTATAACGAATCATGGGGAAAGACTCATTGATGAGCGAAGTACAAATTTCACCATCTTCAAGATACTCATTGATACTAAATCCAGGCATCTCGTAATACCCTTGATGGTTGTAGGCCTCCATTAACGAAATGGTTCGTTCCGTCATGCCATACAAGTCGAATATCTGAGTGTTAAATTGCTGTTCTATTTTTTCCCTTTGGTAAGGCAGCAAAGTTTCACTAGATGTGAATGCAACAGGAATTTCCAACTTTAATCCGGCATCACTTAATAACAAAGCCAATGTATAAAGGCTGCTAGGATAACCTTCTATAGCCCTTGGCTTGAATTTTCTAATGCTGTCATAATAAAATTGGGTATTAGCAGGATTGATGTTATAACTAGACAAGAACAACGTGTTACTTAAATGTATTTTCAGAGAAAGGTTGTTCTTGTCTAGATGTCCGCGAAGAGAAACGAATCGTTGTCCATAAGTGAAACCATAGCGTTTTCGAGTGCAATACAAGTATGCCTGTACCATCCAAATAGATTTCCAATCGCTGTACACAGACAGTGGTGTGCCTGTAGTTCCACTGGTATTACCTTTACGCACTTTCCTTTTCGGCACCGTTAGCATCTCGTTAGCATGTTGTTTCACCATATCTTTGGTAACCACAGGTAACTTCTTGATATCGGTAAGACTAGTGATGTCCTCTTTTCGTATGCCTGCCTCCGTATATAGTTTACGGTAAAAAGGAGACTTGTCGTAAGCCCGGTGAAAAATTTCCAGGAATCGCTTCTCATTTCGTTGGTTTAATTCCTCCGGAGACATAGCATATAGTTTTTCAACCTCCTTGATGTAAGGATAGATGACAGGATAACTGCGCAAGACATACTTGGCTGTTTCGTATAGATATTTCTTTAGTTTCATATTTTCATTATTAAACTGTTGCATTTCTTACAGCAGCTCTCTATAAAGTTTATCTAATTTCTTACTCACGTTATTGGGGAAATGTGGTTCAATCATCACAGCGGACTTCTTGCCCATGTACTTTTGCTGTTCCTTGTCGCATACAAACTGAGTTAACGCTGCATAGATAGCTTCTTTATCTCCTGGCTGAAACAGTATGCCATTCTCGCCTTGTTTCACTATTTCAGGGATTCCTCCTACGGGTGTAGCTAGTATCGGTTTGCCATATGACATGGATTCGAGGATGGAGATAGGCAAGCCTTCGGTATATGAGGGCAGGATGAATGCGCTACAGCTATATAGCAAATCAATTTTTTGTGTACCGAGCACAAAGCCTTCATACACAATTATGTCCCTCAACTCGTCCTGTTGCATTCTACCAGTTAGTTCGTTCGTCATTCCGTTTCCCCCAATGTGAAGTACAACTTTACCCTCAAACTCCATTTTATGCTTGCGTATTACATCCAGCAAGTCAAAGATGCCTTTTTCCTTGCATACCTTTCCTAAAAAAAGCAAATGGCATTTACCATCGTTCCACAACTGACATCCTTCTTGGGGAGGTGCCACGATATTCTCCACGATGCGTATTTGAGGACCATTAGTAATGGTCTGAAAGTAATTTTTCCATGATTCGGACAAGGTAACAATCATGTCACACCGATTCAACACGGAAGCAATCCATTTCGGGTTTGTAACGTAATATTTTTTGAAGTCACCTCCATGAATATGTAATACTACTTTCCTCCCGAATGCTTTTGCCAACCTTACGAAATATGCAGATCGTTTGAAGCTGTTGTAAGAAGACGTATGGATATGGACAATACGAAGATGACTATCTGTTGTCAAATGAATAGCCATAAGTAAATAGCCAGAAATGGCTTTAAGCAGCTTCGCTACATTATTTGTTCCTCCTGAGTTAACTATGCAATTGAACACAGGGAATACATATTTCTCATAGTTGTACATCACCTGTGCCACTCCTCCCTTAGGATGACGATATTCGCAGCCTATGGTTAGAATATGTCCTGAAATTTTTCTTGTTAGCATCTTAAATATAAAGCATAGGATTTGACACTGCATTTTTTTTATTATCAATGAAATATTGAGGCTGGTATCGGTCTCCCAATTTCATATTCTCATTTACTATGCCTGATATAAATTCTATTTTCATTCTGATAGGCATAAAATCAAAACGTCCAGATTTATGCCACATGATATCGGCTATTTCAAAAAGCCCACATTTTTTATCGTTGTGGCTTTTTTAATAAATCGAGACATGACAGATTGATAAAACACACAATCTATAGATTGTGTGTTTTCAGTTTCTTTCCTACTGTTTATTGCGGCATCACGAAAGAAACTTTCCAATTCCCAAAATTGTAATGAGATGAAATACTCTCATTTTCAAAGTTTATGTAAATACAAATATCTCCAACTATCATTGAGGAAATTTTATTTTTTTGCATCATAATTACAATGATAAAAACTGCATTTTTACGACAATAATCCCTATATGTCTCTATTCGACATTTAATGTTTAAAGAATGTACAAGTGAAGTAGCATCTTTCTTTTCTTGTTTTAAAAGTATATATTGGTATAAAATAAAACGAAGTTGTTCTTCTAATTCTTTACCTAACGAAAACCCGCTCTTCCGTTGTGTAGAGATTCTCCAAACTATAAAAATATCAAGGGAATTTCTGCTGAAACGTGTTGCTTATTCTTGTGAAACGAGCTATATGGTGATTCTAAATATTGGCTTAGTGCCTTTTTGCAAATTTCACAAAACACGTAATTTTCAGAAACAGGATTCACACTTAATTCTTTTAATCTTTCATTATCCGTGAGGCTATCAAACAAGTCATCCCATTTATTTGACTATGTTCTCTAGCATAAATATTTGTTTTGTATTTATCAAAAGAGAACATCAACTCTGTATCTCTTTTATAATTACTGTTGAATTTAATTATTTTAGCAAGAAAACTTGGAAATTGATGCGAATTAGTCTTGTTTGCTTCTTCTATTTGGCAAATTTTACATTTCATTTGAACTATCTTTATTGTTCGTATAAATTTACATATTTCTTTGCGCACACTGCCATTGAATAATGTTTGTGATAGTACCGTATTAATTCTTTTCGAGGAAGTGGATAAGTAAGGAAACGTTTCACTGCTTCCATATACCCACTGATTGTTCTGTTTATTGATAAATAGCCACTCACGTTATCAATAACCACATCAGGAATACCACCCACAGAAGTACAAATAGGTGTGACACCACACGAAAGGGCTTCCAGTAAGCTAATCGGCAGTCCTTCATAAACGGAGGTCAAGCAAAAGGCATCTGCACAATATAGATAGTCGTTCACATTATTTTTTTTACCTAAAAAGTGAATCTTTGAGCATGCAACTTGCTGCAATTTCTGTCCTTCTTCACAGTCATAATCACTGCCAATAACCAACAAGGTGAAATCAATATTCTCCTGATTAAGTCGATTGAATGAATCCACTAATAGTTGTTGGTCTTTTAGTGGGTTGAAACGTGCAACGTGAATAAATATCCGCGTGTCAGGAGACGTCTTATAAGATTCTACTTCTCGTTTAGTCTCTTCATAGTAGGGAGAAGCAGCAACCAAGGCTCGTCCGTTATTTATAAATGGAGCATTGTACAATTTGTAATAATCTTCGTAGGAATCTTTACACAGTTTAGATATACATATAGGTCGAATCCAATTATGATTATAGAACAAACGATTTAGTTGATATTGTAGACCTGTTCCCCCTGTATTTGAAGCTACGCTATGCAACGTATGAAAAAACTTTATTTTTTTACAACATAAAGCAAGTCTATACACATATGGAATGACATTCAGATGGCAATGCACTACATCTGGCCGTTCGTTTTGAATATACTTCTCCACGCTACGGCACTTGCCCCACGAGAATCCTCTGGAGAATTTCATGGAATGTAGTTTGACATTACTTTGCAGGAACTGCTTATTGAAGGTTAATGATTCATCCGTAACGTCACGCAGCATACACAAAGTCACGTCATGCCCCATTGTTGCCAATTGGTTGGACAAATCGACTACAAACTTTTCTGCCCCACCAGGGCAAAGGCTATATATTATTTGAATTATCTTCATAATGCAATCTTTATCGATTTAGAATTTCAATATACTCTGCAACAACATTATCATAATTATAATTGCATAAATAATGCTCATAGGCATTTGAAGACAAATCTTTCGCTAGTTGCGGTTGCTGTATATATTTAATAAGACATCCTTTCAATTCTGCAGCATTCTTCACCGTGAACATTAGACAATCTTTTCCTTCTCGAATTGTATTTACAATACCTGATACTCGTGAGGCTATGATTGGCTTGCGATTAAACATCGCTTCAAGCAGAGAAACGGATGTTCCTTCAAAATCAGATGCTATCAGGTAATAATCAGATAACTTATATATATCTTTTACCTTTTCTTTAGGGATATTTCCTAAGAAAGATATTCTGTTTTCTAATTTATATTCTGCTGCTTTTTTTTTCAAATATTCTCGCGATGCTCCATCACCGGCATAGACTATGTGTGGATTGAACAGTTTCAGTTCCTCTGAAGAGAAAAGTTTCAAAGCCTCGATAATTGTCTCCGGATTTTTCATATCTTTTAAGGAACCTATCATACAGATCACATGAGGTGCTGTAGGTATATGATATTTGTTTCTTAATGTCTGTTTGTCCATTTCTGCTTCTGAGAATGGTACAAGAGGATAGATGACCTTACAATTGATACCATACTTAGAATCATAATTCTTTTTTATGTCCTCTGAAACAGCAATAACAATTTCAGCATCACGAAAAAAGCGCTTATATGTTTCAATATCTTTACTTGGTGTAACATCGCCATAATGAATTACAGCAATATATTTCTTATGCAATGCCCTGCAAATCAAGTTGTATGAACGCCATACAATTGCGTGAGCTGCCGAATATGAAAAAAGTACGCATTTGACTTTTCTCGTGAAAAGCAGATGAAAAAACAGTTGTATAGGGAAAAGATATTTGGTAGGCTTAATAGGTAAACAACGTTTAAATTTCACACCTTCATAATTTAAGCGGAAGTAACTTGTGTACGAAATCTTGAAATTATTGTGTAAAGTTTGAATGAGATAATAATTGAATATTTCCATACCTCCAGTAAGGTATGGATATACTCCGGCTCCTAATACAAAGTGGATTTGTGATTTCATATTCTAAAGTTCATTAGACAATTTGTTCGTTTTTACTTATATAAATAGCTTTTGCTACATATCCAAGTAGCGGAAGGAAAAAGAACCAACAGCCACCTACCCATGCGAAAATCAGAAACGGTATAAACATAGTTATCAATGACAAACCTAAATCTGAATAAAGTTTATTATATACTCTACTACGCCAAAAATAGATAAAACACTGTACATAAAAAGCGATAATAGTGATTAAATAGATAAGACCATATTCAACTCCGATTATACACAAATAGCTTTCCATTCCTAACAGTTCTTGGTGTTTCTTACCATGGGAAATTACCTCTGCAAAATACGCAAATCCATGTCCAAAAAATGGTTTTTGTTTCAGATACTGGAAAGCTGCCATAATTTGCATTTCGCGTGCATCCACATTACTTCCTCCATATTTAGTACCTCCGCTTCCTGAGGGAAGAAAAACGTCCATTACAGAATCTAATAATTGGCTTATGAAATCATTTATAAAATGAGGTAATAATGGAGATATTAATAACAAAACAAGGATGCTAATGATTGATTTTTGTGCAACATTGCTTATATTTTTATTAAGTATAATAAATGTACACAATCCTATTAAAAATGGAATGATAGCAGCACGAGTGGCAGACAAAGCTAAATTTACTAATAATAAAATCATAGTAAATATCATGGTTTTAGTTCTATATCTAGTAAGAAAAAAAGAGCATAGAAAAAGTGTGGCACAAGCAAGTCCATAAACCGAAGAAGAAACGCAAGCTCCAGTAACTCTAAAGCTACGGAAATTGTCCATATTTTCATAAAAAAAACGTCCATTAAGACCTACAGCATCTAAGATGGGGTTACTGCGAGAAAATGCGCTCCAAACCCCAAACAATAAAATTGGCATGATTAACGGAAGTATTCTTTCAAAGAAGGTCTGTTCTTTTATCGCACTTGTGTCATTAGATACAAAGTCTGCTTGTGATGCTGATGTTAAAGATACCCAGCCTACAAAAAACAAGAAATAAGAACTTACAAACGAAGTGATTCCTCTTAAAAGGCCTAATGGAACACCTATTCTAAAGTCAAAAATTCCAATGAGCAAAGATGCTAATAAAATGAAAAATTGACTATAAAAAAAAGGGCAAGATAAAAACGTTTCCAATTTCAATTCCCGAAATCGGAACATTGAAACTATAAATGTAGTAGCATAAAAGGTATGTCCCATCAAAAGAGCTTGTGGAATAATCTTTAAGACGGAAGGAACGAAAAAAATGCCTACAAAAAAGTAACACATTCTCGTTATCCCATTATTTCTTAATATTTGGATACCACAAAAAAACCAAATTAATACAAATAACCAGTATAGCATGCTATTTCAGATTAGAAACTAAGAACTGATAACTCTTTTTGCACATTTCGGCCAGATATTGGTTTATATTCATCCAGTTATAATTATATATTGGATTATCCGCATTAAGACAATGACTTAATCCTACGTGATTTAAAATATCTGATATACGGGAAATATTATCATAATTGTAAAATACGGCAAAAGGGCGGTTCAGTATTAAAGAAAACGAAGTGGCATGAAAAGAATTAGTTATTACATATTCTGCATGGAAAATGAGATTGACAAATTCCTGTGGTCCGGCATTAGATATGTTCTTTTGTGCATATGGACACTTAATGTTTCCATCCACTGAAACGATTGTCAAATGATATAATTTAGAAAGTCTTTTGGCTTCAATACATAATCGTTCATCATTCATGTATAAATCATAAACAAGTACATATTTTTGTTTTATTAGACGATCCTTTCCTGCAAAATTTAACCACTGCATACGATTTAATAGATAAACCGGATCAACGACTTCCACACCCTTCACTTTTAATGATTGAAGTACAGATAGACCTGTATGTTCTCTTACAGATATGGCATCCAACTTTTTCAACCATTTGCTATTGAGAGGTTTAATATCGCATGCAATCTGTGATATAGCAAAACTTGCAGCATATGAAATTCGCTTTACATTTTCATCTCCAAATTGTAAAAAATAGGCAGGATCCTTTCCGTTTGGGAGTACACTATTCCATATCTGGTCGCTACCAGCGATGTAGATATCTGCTACGGGAGGATTGTCTTTTAATTCTTGGTAACAGTTGTAACGTCGTGTCAACAGCAAATATTCTTTTGTGAAAGAATCAAATTTTAGTTTTCTACCGTATGTGGAATAACGTTTAGGCGCAAAATAACAGCATAAAAAGAATCGGAACAAACGAGACTTTATAGCTCGTTTGTAGTAATGTGAACTTTGCGGTACAAACCAAAATTTATAATGAACTCGCATATAATCTGGTTTGTAATCTATGATTTTCACATCATGCCCTAATGATGACAGATACTGTTGCAAAGCATATGCTTGAAGTGAAGCTCCGTAATTATATACATCGTGGCAGGTAATTGTGCAAATTTTCATCTATTTTATTTTTTTTATAATATTAAGTAATGTGCGTAACGGATGTTTTATCCTTTCAATATTCATCCGTCTCTTTTTTTCTTTTAATATCAACAAATTGATTTCTTTTATAGAAGTATCATCATTAAGTAACATTTTTTGAACTATAGGATACATTCTACCTCTTTTTGCAGGGGCTTTCATTTGCCCTTCGGCAACAGTATCAAAATGCTCTTCCACAAATTCACAATTAGACTGCATCAAAACAGATTTTCCTTTCTTCGAAAATACAGCTACACCGGTGATTCCATCTTCATTTTCCTGATATTTCTTTCCCCATAAGTCACCAATACGAATGTCTGCTGAAGATGAACGAAACTTGAATTTACAATGGTCATAGCAAGCTTTACCCAAACAGTTGTCACTGAGGAATAACTGATAGAAGGCATCACCTTGAGAATACCGGGAATTTAAGAAAGTTTTTTCCCCCTTTATTAACAGATTGTAAGAATCATGCCAATTCACTTTCTCTCCGGTATGTTCACCATCAATGTCCATTGCCAATGAATCGTGCCAACCGGTTATCTTATTACGCCAGGAAGCGTATATCACTTTTCCTGTAATTTTTTCCGTCTCTGACAGATATTTATCCCACATTTTTTTGGATGGTACACCGTGGCAAAAGAAATCCATCAAAATGAAGTTCTCTTCTATATGATTTTTGCGAATATATCTACGAAATGAATCTATTTGGCAAGGAGTACCTACCACCAGGTATTTTTCTTTGCGATCAATTGAACGAAAACCATCGACAGTATAGCTCTGAATGTATTTACTTCCTGCCGATTGTACTAATTCTTCTTTTGAAACCGAAATATAATGTTCTGCGCGATTTAAAGTTGGATTATAACGAACGCCACATATTTTATAGCCTTGCTCAAGTAGTATTTTACTAATTTCGAATCCTACGCCGCCGGACGAGCATTTTTTTCGTATAACAGGATCTTTACTCCAGGCAGCATAACTTGCCAGTACATCATTGTTTTGTGCCAATTGTTCGTCAGCATAAGAACAAACTTTTAAACATTGACCGCAATGGATGCATTCATTATCATTATTTATCACAGGTTCATAAAAACCGTTTATATTTTGTTGAATAGATATAATCTGTTTTGGGCACACTATGGCACACATGCCACAGCCATAGCAATCGGAAAATTGAGTTATATTATTCATGCTTTTATCCATCTATCTAAAAATGCTCTTGCGTGTTTTTTTTCATTTTCAATAATTTTGAATATCTTCTCTCTGTTGATTAGCTTTAGAGTGAGTTCTTGATAACTTTTAGAAAAATCTGTTGGTAGTAGATGATCTTCTAATCCGAATGTACTCAACAAATCTGTGATACGACTTCCACGTTTGGTGGCTACATTTATGTATGTATAGAAGTTTTTCGCACCCATTAATAAAGAAAAAACCGTACAGTGAAAAGAGTCGGTTATTACCATATTGGCATGCCCTAAATATCCAATAAATTCCCGTGGACCACAATCATTATCAACAGTATACATTTCTTCTGTAGTTGCCAACTGTGAAGTCTTTAAAACAATTAGTTCAAGTCCACTTTCATGACTTAAACGTACTGCATAATCCAAAATGTCGGCATTTGCAGTTAGCAGAAAAAGTAGGATATACTTTTTCTTTGTTTGTGGAAATATTGCTACTTCATTCCAGTATGATGTGTCCAATAAGAATGTGGGATCTGCAACCTGCTCAATATCTCTTTCTACAAATGCATCAAGTAGTGCTTTGCCTTGTTTTTCCCTGACGGAAACGGCATCATAACTTCTTAACCATCTTTTAAAATCAGACTTTTCTTGCTGAGTTAATTCGGTAAGTCCTATACTTGTGGCAAAAGATATTTTTTTCTTTCCATCAGGAACGAATGTTAGAAAATAAGGTTCCAAACAGTAGGGTTGCGCTGGATTCCAAAGTTGATCGCTTCCTGATATATACAAATCATAAACGGGAGGATTTTTTTTTAGATCCGATAGTCGATTATATGTTTGTGAATATTTTATAATGGAATTGAATTCTTTGAAACGCTGTTCAGATATTGGAGAAGTAAATTGTTTTACAACCGTTTCACGTCCCAGTACCTTCTTAATTATGTTTTTTAAAGCTTTTCTAATTCGTACAGAAGGTTTGAACTGATTGTTTCTATAGGACGAATAACGTTTTTCATAAATATAATCTGAATGAATCGGACGGTGTACATCAATTATTTCGCAATATGCCCCTTGTTGTACTATGTATTTATAAAGGGCGTATGATTGGAGACATGCTCCATAATTAGGAGAATGATGTATGGTTATAATTCCTACTCTTTTCATTTTATTAAATTCTTTATTACCCGTTTAACTTTTCCTACTATACGTTTCGGTAACATATACAAGCGGATTATCTTTTCTTTACGTAAACCTTTACGCATAAGTGGAACCATCGCTTTCTCAAAATCTGCTCCATTTGTTCGCATCGTTTTCTCAAACATAAGACGATAGGCACTTTTTTCTGCATGAGTGTTTAACTGCCTATTATAGGCAATAGCTTCGTCTATAGGACGCTCCCATGCAAGAATACTCCCTTTGTTTATTGATTTCCGAAACCAATTTTTACCTTTAAGCGTATTGACCAATACACAATTGATAAATTCCCGTTCGTGAGTAAAAGGGATAATACAACCTAAACCCGGATAATCTGCCAAGGATAAATCACCGGTTCGTTTATTGCATGCGAATGGGCAATAATAACAGCTTTCGCGATAGGATATGGCTCGATGATAGCCAAATTGATATGTATCACCATCTTTTGTTCGTTTTGCATAGAAGCGCTCGCCATGTTTATTATATAAAGTAAAAGTAAAAGTAAAAGTATAAACATAAGGGTCTCTGAAAAACATCTTTGTGGCAGATTGTTCCATTTCTTGTTCTATCTTTTTGATGTGCTGTTGTAAATAAGCCGTTGGTGTAGTACCATGACATACTATGTCAATCAAGAATAACTTAGGATTATCCTTGAATATCTTACGGATAGCTGCAATCTGGCATGGAAGTCCAGCTACGATTACTTGTTTTTCTTGTTTCAATAAAGTTGCCAGTTCTGGATATAACCGATAAGCCGTACTAAATACATATTTGGAATTCTTGAACTGGTTAATAAGTTCAATATTTTTCCCAGAGATAAGATTTACGCTAAAATCAGGATTCTGCACAGCACCTGCAATATAGGCATTTTCTTTGAGGCCGTCACGATATAAAGTACTGGCAATTCCACCGGAAGCACTATTGAAAGCCTCTTTCTTGTCGTTGCTACGTGCTGCATAAGCCTCTATTGGAACATAAGTTTCCACGGGATTCAAAACAGGACATATCTTAACACATTTCCCACACTCCACACACATATATGCATTGATAACAGGCAGTAATTCATGCATATCGTTTTCCTTCATTTCTATACATCCCTTGGGGCATATATAGGAACAAGCGCCACATCCGGTACATTTATCTTTGGATACGAGTTTTATCATTTGTTTATTTTTAGTTTATTTTTTAGTAGGTTGGCTAAAACTTGCTGCTCGGATAAACTAAGTCCAGCAAAAAATGCAAAACAAAGACTATTTACTACACACATACTACACACACTAACAGTTGCAATCCAACCCGGCTGCATTATGCAATGCAACCATGCTGGAATTATAAAGGCCAATGATGCGACAAGAAATGAACGGAACACTACATGCTTTGTATATTCCATGAATGGTAATCCAATTTGTCTGTGTGCTATTCCAAGTCTCACAAATAGACTAATCATACTTAATACCAATGATATGACAAAAACAGATAACGGAGAATAACCTGATTTTAAAAATATATAGGAAATAGGTAAGGTCATTATCATAATTAAACCTACCGAAAATTGATATAAACGATTATTGCCTGTGGCATGAATGGCTGTCATCAATGGAGTAGACATGGAATCTATAGCTGTAATAACAATTACCAATCTAACAAACGGTACAACATATTCTGGCATTTGCCCAAGCCATAATTGTATTATGAATGGAGTTTCTATAACCAATGGAAGAGAAATAAATAAGATAAGAAAAAATGCCATTTTAGAACTATTGAATATCAATTTAAACATATCTTCTTTATTACCTTGAGCGTAGTATTTTGTGATTTGTGGGCGCACTGCTGTATAAAAGTTAGAGAAGAAAGATTGAATCACGCCATTGACTTGATAAGCTATTCCACGTGCAGCATTCACCGATGGACCAAAAAATATGTTGATAAGAATATTTAATCCTTGCCCTTTGGCTACTCCGGAAAGAGAACCGAATAGATTCCATCCTGAATAAGAAGCTAATTGTTTGAATAATTGCCTATTCCAATAAAATGAATACCGTACCTCGGCAAAATGTTTCACACAATACCAGCGGTAAATTAGTGTTATTGTTAACGAACTGATAAAAGTCAATACTCCATAAGTTGTCAACCTATCTATCTGAATTATCTGTAAAACATAAACAATGGCAAGTTTAAGAAAGACTTCCGTAATGCCGATATAAGCGTATACATTCATTCGTTCATGCGATATAATTGTGGCATTATAGGGGTTGCTTAAAAGTGTACACATACATGAAAGTAAAGAGAATTGGTAAACCCAATTAGCTGCTTCCATTCTTTCCTGAGGAATAATCAAGTATGTGTTTACAAACCATAAACCAACAGTTTCTCCTAAAACTAATATCAAAACACACAAGAGAAAAAATATATTCATGCACATACTGAATGTCTTGGTAAATTGGACATAATCTTTTTTCCCTAATTCAAAAGTCAAATATCGCTGTGTAGACACCGACATAGCACTGTTTACTACATTCATCATCATTACCACGCCTCCAACAACATTAAATATACCAAAATCAGAAATACCCAACGTTTTTAATATGATACGGCTGGTGTATAGAGATATGAACATTACCAAGAACATTCTCGCATAAAGTATGAGAGTATTCTTGGCGATTCGTTTATTATTGTCAGATACTGTGCTCATGAAACGATTGTATAAAAATAGCTTATTGCTTAAGCTGTAATGTGCTACTTTGAATTGCTCGTTAGTAGAATTAGAACGGTACGTACTTAGTTCTTCCAACAGTTTGTTATTTGTGTAGTTGATGTATTGTAAAGCGGTCAATTTTTTACCTAATGATTGATATTATAACGATTGTGTACATATTCGGAATGCTTGTTTTCACCTAACACTTTTGCTGGACATCCTGCCACAGTAGTGTTTTCCGGTACATCTTTCACAACCACCGCACCTGCTGCAATACAACTGTTATTACCAATGTTAACATCTTCCACAATACAAACATTAGGACCGATATAGACATTATTGCCTATTCTTGCCGGAGTCCGCTTGTTGGTTCCGATGGATAAAAACTGACTAATATTTACATTATTTCCTATCACAGTTCCGGCGTTAATCACAATGCCTATACCATGGCCTATATAGAATCCATACCCTATTTTTATAGTTCGTGGGATCTGTATTCCATATTTATTGGTTAGGTGACGATGCATCAGAACGGCTAAAGGGAACAATATGTTCTTCCTTGATGCCAACCGTAACCAAAAACTGTAATTAAAGCAGTGATTCCGTTTGAAAAGAAGGTAAAGTAGTATTTTACCCCCCCCCTCATTTCCCCTGTATATCGATAATAATCAGATTGTATATAGCGAAATAATTCTTTCATATACTTTTACTTCTTAAATACCCCACAAAAATCCAACATCATCTTATCTTCTCTCCAAGATAGCTCTTTGAACTCCTTGTGAGCCGTAAGGAATACCACGATGTTTGCTTTATCATAAGCCTCACGATAATCGGTTAACTTAAACACGTTATGCTCTTTTACATTCGGTTCCACAACCAAAATGTCGGCATTATTACAGCTTTGCATCACTTTCGTGGTAATATATTTCGCAGGACTTTCACGTAAATCGTCGATATTGGGTTTGAAGGCAAGTCCCATCATGGCGACACAAGGTTTGCGATGATGTTTCAATTCAAACTCTAACATGGCGTTTTTTACCTTCTCGGCACACCAGAAACTCTTATAGTTGTTAATATCACGGGCATCGCTAATCAACTTACTTTCTGCAGGGAAATCTGCTGTGATAAAGTATGGATCCACCGCAATGCAATGTCCCCCTACACCGCAACCGGGTTGCAGGATATTTACACGCGGATGCTTGTTGGCAAGGTTGACAAGCTCCCAAACATTGATGCCCGCCTTATCGCAGATAAGTGAGAGCTCATTGGCAAAGGCAATTTGTACATCGCGACTGGAGTTCTCTGTCAGTTTGCACATTTCTGCCGTGCGACAGTTCGTTTTGTGAAGCGTACCTTGTACAAATTGGGAATAGAATTCAATGGCCTTATCGGTCGATTCGATATTTAAACCACCGATGACACGGTCGTTGTGTACCAATTCATAAATTACATTACCGGGCAATACACGTTCTGGACAATAGGCTATATAAATCTTACCTTCCAGTTCTGGACGTCCATTAAAGATGATGCGTGCCATGGCCTCTGTGGTTCCTATGGGGGAAGTGGATTCTATTACATAAAGATCTCCTTCTTTTAGCAACGGCAATACAGCACGAGTAGCAGCTTCCACGTAACTTACATCCGGTTCATGGTTCCCCTTGAAAGGGGTAGGAACTACCATAAAATAAGCGTCACTTACTTCTGGGGTAACCGAAGCCTTCAACATGCCAGTTTTCACTACTTCCTGTAACATTTTCTCCATACCCGGTTCAATAATGTGCAGATGTCCTGCATTAGTCATTTCCACTACATGGGGATTGATATCAACTCCCGTTATTTGAACACCGTGTTTGGCGGCAATAATGGCTGTGGGTAGTCCGATGTAGCCCAAGCCCATAAAACAAGCTTTCATTGATTTATTTTATTATTATTGAAGTTTTGCAAACTGAATTTATATACTTTCGATAAATTAAAGGTCAATCGAAACCACGGTTACGATTGGCGAGGTTAATTGCCACTTTTTTTCGAATATTACATTGTAACAGTCGTAAATAAAAATCCACAGAGTGGGTATCATTACCGATGTAATCGTACATCCCAGCTTTCAATAGTATTTCTGCTTTCTTCTGTACATGCTTACCATACATTCCTGTCAACGAAGGTACATTCAACTGAAAAGAGATTCGGTCTTCTTTCAAATGTTTATAATCTTTCATTTGCATATATTCATACCGCTCCGGATGAGCTAATAGCGGATAATATCCTTTTGATTGAATTCGCTTCAAGGTTGAAAGTAAATCCATCGGTGGATTGAAGTAAGAAGTTTCAACCAATAGGTATCGTTTGTCCTCTTCTAATGGAAGCAAATCATCTTGTTGTAATCGTTTCTCAAAGAGGGCATCCAGCATATATTCTGCCGCCAAAGACAATTCCACTTTTCCCCGATATTCTTGCCTCAAATTCTGAAACTTCTGCTGCAACATAACGGTTTCATTGGGTATGTCCTCCATAATATGAGGAGTCAACCATACTTTTCGAACTCCTTGTCGCTCCATCTCGTCCAAAATAACGAACGTATCCTTTTCCGTCTTTACTCCATCATCTACACTTGGCAACAAGTGACTATGGCAATCAGTCATCCCTTGTAAGACACCACTTTCTGTAATGGAAATAGAAGATTCAAAAAACCACATATTTCAACTTAAATACTACAGATTATATTATTTGTTTCCATAATAAGATGTATAGGCATTGTGGTAACCAAAACTATATCCGTAACGGTAGCCATAGCGTCCACCAGTACTTTCCGTGCCATTCAGTACAATTGCAAGGTTCTTGAAACGCTTTTTTTGATAGAAAGTTTCCAATGCGGACAGCAGTGAGCGATCCAACAGTCCGGCTCGTATTACAAAAAGTGTCCGGTCTGCATACTGTTCTATGATTTGTGTGTCTGCCACGATATCTATCGGTGGACAATCCACAAAGATATAATCGTATTCGTTGCGCAAGATTTGCATCAAGGTTGCAAATTTTCCATCTTCCAACAGCTCTGTCGGATTTGGGGGAATAGTTCCCACAGGAAGAACATGCAAATTGGCATGTTTCTTATCTGTTACAAGTGCTTCATTCCAATTGGCCACCCTGTTACCCAAATAGTCACTCAAGCCTTTCTTAGGCGACCCTACATAAGCAGAAGTGGATCCATGCCGTAAGTCTCCATCTATCACTAATACTTTTTTCCCTTTAATGGCAAAGCTCATGGCTATGTTCACTGAAAAGAAACTCTTTCCACTACCCGGATTGAAAGAGGTGACCACAAATACTTTCTGCTTGCTTTCTTTTCCGGTCATAAAATCCACATTGGAGCGAAGTACACGAAAAGCTTCGTTGATGATGTTGCGATTGCCTTCTTCCACCACGATTATTTTTTCCTGAGATTTGTTTTTTTTCTTACCCTTACCATATAATGGAATTTCACCGATATAGGGTATACTTAGGTTCTCAAGGTCTTTCTTACCACGCACCTTGGTGTTCATGTTCTCCTGCATAAAGATTATGACCGCTGGAATCAGCAGACCGAGAACAAAAGCTACCAACAAGATGTCCTTTTTGACTGGTGCCGTAGGTAAAGCACTACCGCGTGGTGTTGTGACCACCCTTGTATTATAAGCGGTAAACGCTTGCGAAAGTTCGTTTTCTTCACGCTTCTGAAGTAGATAGAGATATAATTCTTCTTTCACTTTCTGCTGACGTTCTACCGATAGCAGATATTTTGCTTGACTTGGATTAGATGCTAATTGCTGGGTGTTCATTGCCTCCTGTTGACGGATACTGCGTATTTGGGTATTCAGCGATACAATCAGGTTATCCACCGATTGTAAAATGGTACGCTTCATACTCTGCATCGAATTTCCCAAATCTTTCACTAACGGATTTTTCTCACTACTGTTGGCTATCAACCGGTTTCGATCCAAAACCATCTTATTGTATTCACCGATTTGGCTTTCAATATTAACGCTGGAGATTCCCGAGTTGGTCGGTAATGGCTGGTTCATATCCTTACTGTTCAGTTCGCGACGGATATACTGGGCCGTGGAAAGCTGATTGGAAAGCGCCTGTATCTCTTTTTTATTCTCTGCCGACTGGTTCATATATAGGTTAGAGGCTGTTTGGACATCGGGCAAGAGATGTTCACTCTTGTAGTTGGAGATATTTTCATCCACATGCCCCAATTCATTTTCAATTACTCCCAAACGCTCACCAATAAACTGAGAGGTACTAACTGCTATTTGATTCTTGTCCTGAATCCATTTCTCGTTATAGACCTCAATTAGTGTATTCAAGATATCTTCTGCCTTTTGTACGGAAGCATCATCAATGCTTAGATTGATAATCGTGGCATCTTCATTACCTAATTCAGCCCTCAGTGCTTGAGCATAGTTATCCGCTACCTTATCTGCTGAATTTTTGCTATAATGAATAGTGCTTCCTATAAAAGAGTCGTTGTATTGAGAAGTCAGACTGACAGCCAATGTTCCGGCAGAGGTTTGAATGGAATCACCAATGTTTCCTTCGAATTGCTCATCCGTCTCTTCACCGGCAACGACAAATTCCGAAAGATGAAATTGATTGCTGCCATTGATTTCGATGGCAAAACTTACGTCCTTTTTATTATTAGCAAGATATGTTACCCATACCGGGCTGTTTTTGTACAACTCAATTTGTTTCAACCCACGGCGGATGATGTAGGTTTCATTCAATACTAAACGTCTTACTACTTCTGTCATCAAGGTGGGTGACTTCATTGTAAGCAGTTCGTTGTTAATATTGGTATTCGACTTGAATAGCCCCATATCGGCGAACTCGTTCATGGCACTTGTCGATGATCCGTTCTTAGAGTCATCTTTAATCAAAACGGCTGCCGTACGGGTATAGATGTTGGGGGTGCTCAGTAAATACAGAGAGGCACAGACTAATGTGATAAACAATGAAATGGCAAACCAATACCACTTGGAAACAAATATACCCCATAAATCCTGTATCCGTATAAAGTCATCAACAGGCTTTCCTGCATTTATTCTCTTTTCCATCATTTCAACTTCTAACTTATTGGATGTGAATATTACTTAAACAACAAGACTCCCAACGAGGAAAGGAACGAACCGATACTGATCCACAACGATACCGATTTCACACTGTTCTCATTGATGGTAGACTGTCCAGCACGCACCTTGTTGGGCTGGACATATATCACATCGTTCTGTCTCAGATAATAAACTGGCGAATTAAATAAATCCTTGGAACGGATATCCACCCAATGAGTTACTCGCTTGCCGTTTTCTTCACGTATAACAAATATCGCATCCCGTTTACCATAAATACTCAAATCGCCTGCCATACTGATGGCTTCCAAAAGGGTAATCTGATCTTTTGTAATGGCATACTTGCCTGGTGTTTTTACCTCACCTAACACGGAGAAATAGAGATTCATAAACTCTACCGTAACAACCGGGTCATTAATTAAATTCTCTTGTATCAATCTTTGCTTAACCAAAGCGGCAATTTGGCTCTTGGTCATACCAGCAATATGCAATGTTCCGACAATAGGAAAATCAATGTTTCCTTTATCATCCAATGTGTAACCTGATATTTCTCCATTCATGTTGCCGGAACGTAAGTCAGGAGAGCCGGCACGATATTGTATGCGAGTCAGATTAAATAGGGCAGCAAGTTGTGGATCTTTACTGGATACCATAATGGAGATTTGGTCTTTGGGCTGAACTGTAATGTCTCGAGCCCCAGTAATCGCTTCAGGTTGATTAACTACAATATCCTGAAAATAAACGATTTTCTTGGAGGTATTGCAGGATGCCAATAACACACACAAGAAGCACAATTTAATTAAATGAATTTTCATATGTTATCTTTTCTGTATAGTTGATTTTTCCGCTCTATGTTTTCTGTTGATTTTCACTGTTATGTAGCAATGTATCACTGTCCAAATAGCCACATCCAATAGAAACAAGCTTGTTACGGAAAGACAATGAATCAAAAAACAATTTCCCAATGCAAAAAGAGCTGCCATAATAACAATGCTTACCATAGCTTTACGTTGGGACATTCCTAAGGCTATAAATTTATGGTGGATATGATTTCGGTCTGGAAGAAATGGATTTTTACCGTTACGTAACCGATGAATAACCACACGTATCACATCAAGCATTGGTATAATCAAAAAAGAAAAAGCTATCACAATGCCACCGGGAAAGAGACTCTCTTTCACTGGATCGGACATACTCAGACGGATGACCATCATTGCCAGCAGCATCCCGATAGTGAGCGAACCGGTATCACCCATAAAGATCTTGCGTCCCCGATGTATCTTACCGTATACGTTATAATAAAAGAACGGCAACAACACACTGAAAGCAGCTAGACTGATAAAGGAATACATCCACCATTGCAAACGGATGAACATGCAGCTGAAAGCGAGGAAGGAGATGATACTCAATCCGGAGGCAAGCCCATCAATGCCGTCTATCAAATTGATGGCGTTCAGGATATAGACGATGAGGAATACCGTGAACGGTATTCCTATATAATAAGGTAGGGTATAAATGCCGAATAATCCATGCAGGTTATCGAAATACAGCCCGGAAATCGGCAGTAGTATACCGCAAAGTATCTGCCCCACAAATTTGGAACGATAACGCACACCGATAAGATCATCCATCATACCTATGAGATAGAGTATGAACAGACAACAGAGCATGGAAAGCAGACTGTTTGTTAAATCCATGTCAAGTATGTTGTAACCTACCCTAAGGTTATAACCGATGATAACGAGAGAGACTGTAACCGTAATACATGGGAAAAAGGCGATGCCTCCTAATCTTGGTATATGGGCGGTATGCAACTTACGTTCGTCCACCGAGTCGAACAGGCGACGACGGAAAGAAACCAACGAGATGCGGGGAAGGACCAGCGCACTCAATGTCCAGCCGACTATGACTGTAAAGGCAAATTCGATAAAATGAAAAATATCCACTATATAATTTTTTTGATGATTTTCTTGATCTTACCCTATCCGTTGTAGAAAGGATTGTGGAATATAAGAAGTGGCTACAGCGCATATGCCTTGGACTGTAACCACTAGTCGCCTGTTTTTCCTGATTCGGCAGATGATACCTTCCGCTCCTTTGAATTTTCCATCGATTATGCGTACACGTTCTCCCTTGTAAAACTTGGGATTGTCCTCCCCGAAATATTCCATCCCCCGTTCGCCGGACGAGGTAACCAGCATAAAGATGTTCATCTCTCGCTCAGGAATGGCAAGAGGAATCTTTTTTAACCCCTTAAGCCGGGTATATACAATCACCTTGTTCATAAACCGCTGCTGTATCTCTATAGCGTGTTTAATAGTAGAACGGAAGAACATCAGCGAATTGATAACTGGTTTGCGGACAGTCTTCTTTTTACCATTATGTTCCACTAGTACTTCCTCACAAGGAATGTAAGATTCTATCTTGTCTTTTTTCAAGGCTTCCTCGATTTCAAAAACTTTGTTATAAAAGACTTTCAGTGCGAACCAGTGCTTAACTTCGTATGTTGTTATGTTCAAGAGAGAATAAAATAATCAGGTTAATAAAAAAATACAATCTCCATTCCTGCACCTCCTGATTTTTAGAAATATAAAGATGCAGCAATCAAGGTTAATCCGGCTGTTATTCATTAAAATTCCGGAATGCGAAATGTTCCTGACTACAGTGAACGTAAATCCGTAACCCCCGTATCCCTACCGTTTCTATATAAGAAACGGTAGGGATATTTTTTTTATTGATAATCAGTCTTGTATATTATTACGATAGTTCAGTTTTACTCGGTCTGCTCAGTTTTCAACTCAAAAATACTCATGGAAGGAAAATAAACAGTCTCCTTTCATTTTACGTCCTTGTTACAATATTATTTTTATTCACTCCAAACAGATATTGCAAATAATTGATAATTAAATATTTAGAATGGGGGGGGGTAAAAACGAAGGATTTAAAATGGCCGTTCTTTTTTTCTTTTTTGCTGAGAATGATTATCTTTGCAGTGTATTTTTACCCTCTCTTATATAGAGACGGTATCGTTCAAATCCTTCAAAATCTTCTCGTTCGCATTATCTATCACAGCATTGTCTAAAGAATCCAAGTAAATAAGCGTAGTCCTTTCGCTACTGTGTCCCATCCCCGCACTGATGACGGCAATCGGTACGTCGTGGTTGCGTGCGGCGGTAGCCCAGCTGTGACGAGGCGTATATGAGGACAAAGGTAATGGTTCGCCAAGCAATTTACCCAACCGTTTCAATTTTCGGTTATGGTAGTTCAACCCGGTCCGATATTGCCGGTAAGCCTGATCTGGCTGTTCATCGGTAAGGATGGGGAAAAGATATGGACTTTCCGGACAAACCTGCCCATATCGTTCCAATATCACCGCCATACACGGTTCGATATGCAATGTTAAGTATTGGCCTGTCTTATGGCGACAATAGGTAATTCGCACGCTGTCCACATTCTCTTTTTTCAGATATGCCATGTCCACAAACGCCATGCCACGGGCACAATAGCTGAACACGAACATGTCCCTGGAAAGTGCCAAAGCCGGTGAATCCGATAGGTCAATCCTTTGAAGTTTCAGGATGGTTTCCTCATCCACGGCACGCTTCGATGTGCGAGCCACTCCTGTATAAACCTCACGAAACGGAAAAGTCTGCACCGCAATACCTTGCTTTACGGCCTTGTTATAAACGGCACGCAGAATCCGCATATAGAACGAGCTGCTGTTTCTCGCTACCCTTTGTTGCCACAACCATGCCTCATACCGACACGCCAGGGCGGAATCTAACGACGAAAAAGGAATGTCGTTACCATCCAGGAAAGTGGAAAAACTGTTCAGTGCACGCCGGTAATTACGAGAGGTACCGTATTGGCCGTTCTCCCAAAGCGTTTCCATCTCTTTTTTCATGTGGTACAGGAAACCGGACTCGGAAGGCAGGGAGCGATAGCGGTTGAGTATTTCCGACAAGGTGTATGTTTCTCCGCTACAGTCCAGCTCACGGATAATCTCACGGATGTCCCGCATCTCCTTTTCCGCCCGTTTCCGGTAGACGGTCAGGACTCTCTCATTGCCGGGGACAGTGACAAGTTCACGTTTCGTCTCATTCCACCACTCGGGAAATATCCTCATGTCGGTGGTAATCTGCCTGTTCTCCTGACGGTGGCAAAGCTGGTAACAGAGTGTGCCAGCCTTACCCTGTACCGTCGATGGACGGAATTTTAATTTAATGGTAGCCATATATAGTCTGTTTTATGATGAATAATAGGTACATAGATACAACCCGTGGGCTATATTGTTGAAGGAAGAAAATATTTAGTCCTAGATTCCGCTTCTCCGCTTGGAACACCGAATATCACTTGCTGCCGATGCCAAACTCTGTAAATCATCTTGAAAGACAGTCCGAATAGCCTCGTAAAGAATCAAAGTCCGAAAATAAAAAGCGACATTTTTTCCGTGGGACAAGTCTAGAAATATTTTTTTCGTATAAACAACAAGACTGTATATGTTTTCTGGGAAATTCGTGAAAAACAGACGGATACCAGCGAGTTCCCTATAATCAAAGATAAATCAAAACCGTATTGTCACGGGCGTTCCGGCTTCGCTTTCCATGAGTATTTTCCTTGCGACAAGTCGCG
>ENA-OPBS01000416-OPBS01000416.1-human-gut-metagenome-genome-assembly--contig:-NODE-416-length-35870-cov-4.908837_pt1 | contig 35870 bp, 29 predicted proteins | sample MGYA00241074_ERZ501463 | MGnify/ENA primary metagenome ERZ501463 (study PRJEB25962, sample SAMEA2042578) | human gut metagenome | biome: human gut; feature: human-associated habitat; material: faeces...
AGGGCTTTTTTATGTTATAGGAACATTACGGAGTAATTTCCTATAACATAAAAAATGCCATGTAATTTACTGCCCATCGGCAATATATTACATGGCATTTCTCACATTCTCAGATATTTATCTGAAACCACCATTTTCTGATCTTTCCATCATCCTCCGGCAGCTGCTTATGATCAGTCACCCTTCAGTACAACACGGATCTTCTTATAAATTACAAATACGATCAGAGATGTCAGTGCATATTTAAAGATATTAAACGGAGCAATGATCAGCAATGCAAAGGTAAGCAGTCCGTTTACGGAGCTGTGTACTGCGCTTCCCATCTGGATAAAGGTCTCGATTGGCATTCCAAAAGCCTTACCGTAAGCCGGAAGCAGTACAAAGGCATTGACAAAGCATGCAAGGATCGCCGTCAGAACTGTTCCTGCTGCCATACCTGCAACTGCATGTACTCTGCTCTTTTTGTGACGGAAACGATAGATCAGGCCGGCCGGTACCACATAGGCACATCCAAACAGGAAGTTGGCAACATCACCAACACCGGCAGTCATGGTTCCCTTAGTCACAAGATGTACGAGAATCTTCACAAGCTCGATCAGGATACCTGCTACAGGTCCCATAGCGAAGGTTCCTACCATAACCGGTACCTCGGAAAAATCAAGCTGATAAAAAGACGGTGCAAGAAACGGGATCGGAAACTCAAGATTCATCAATACTCCTGCCACAGCACCAAGCATGGCTACCTGCGCGATGGTTCTTGTTCTGCTTCTTTCCACAGCATTTCCTCTCTGTAATATCTGTTCACTCATAACTCTCTCTCCTTCTTCAGAAATATTCAAAGAAAATTTCCACAAGAAATCTTTATGCGAAAAAAATTTCTTCACATAAAAAGCCCCGGGAGCTTCTTCCCGGGGCACTGAGCACGTTCTTTAAATACTGCGCGTTCTTCTCTCATCCAGACTTTACTGTCGGTTCCGGAATTTCACCAGATCAGCCGCCAAAGCGGGTCGCGGACTATACCGCCGGTAGGGAATCACACCCTGCCCCGAAGAAATTTTCTTTTTTATGAGTTCATTATAACGCGCTCTTTTTATAATTACAAGCCTTAATTCTGTCACAGAAGCATTCTGCTCCATTTATATAAATCTAAGATCCACTCCTTTATGATCAAACCCGGATTTTCTTTACCGTACTCCAGCTACTGTAAAGAACCTTTTTTCCGACTCTTTTATATGACCGGATGCGGACATAATAGGTCTTTTTGTTTTTCAGTCCTGATATCTTATATCTGATCGCAGACTGTTTTCCAACTGTGACCGTTTTTCTTTCTTTTATAAATCTGCTGTCTGCTGCATACTGGATCTGATAGCCGGTTGCCTGTATATTTTTTTTCCAGCTTGCAGTAAAGGATCTGTTTGCTTTTTTCAGTCCTGTCAGCAGAGTTTTTGGAGGCAGGATCTTAAAGGTAAGCGTTTTGTTGATACGACTGTATTTTCCGGTCCCTCTGACCTGCACAGTTCCAATTCCGGAATTTTTATTATTTTTGTAATACAGCTTATAAGCACTCGAACCGATCTTCTTTCCATTTACAGTTACGGTTACTGATGGCCGGATGGTTTTTCCCGTATAAGTGTAAGAGGTTCTGTTTAGCTTAACATTGCTGACAAACTTTTCTGTCTTTTTTATGATCTTGAAATGAATGGTTGCGGTACCTTTATAATAACCGGTACCATAAATGGTTACCGTTGCAACACCCGGATACTGATTATCCTCGTAGTACATATAATAATCTTCGCCGGCTTTCAATCCGGGGATTACGATGGCAGGTGTGAGTTCTTTTCCTGTATATGTCTGATCAGCTATTGGATCCGCAGCCGGTAGTTTTCCGTAAATAGTAAAATATAATGTTTCCGATCCTTTATAATTGCCGATTCCCGTGAGCTCTGCACGAGCTTCACCAGGCTTTTCATTATTAACATAGGTTACCGTATAATCTTTTCCCTGTACCAGTCCGTCAATTACCACTTCCGGTTCCACTTTTTTTCCTTTAAAGGTGGTTTCCAGGTATGTTTCATTATTTTCCGCAAAATAGCACACATACATTCCATTTTCATCTGGCGTAATCTTGAAACTCCGCTCTACTGTACCGCAGAAAATATCTTTTCCCGTGATCTTTACAGTCGCAGTTCCTGCATTGATGTTATTTTCATAAGTTACTTCATAATCGGAGCCCTGCTCAAGTTCCGGTGCGGATTCACTGGATTCTATTTCAGGTTCATGGCTTTTTCCATTATATTCATATTCTGGAGTGATCTGTTCAAACCATTCATTCTGAAGCGGTATCCGGTTGTCTGCTGACAGCTCCACAAACATGTAGCCACGGTCCTCTGCGTATTTCTGAAGTGTAGAATCCTTTTTTCCCGCGATCAGTGCTGAATCCCTGAACGCATCATCCGCCCAGATAGTATCTGTGCTCAGTACTCTTATCCTGCACTCGGAAGACAGACGAAGTCCATTTTTCCCAACTGATTTTACAGATGCGGGAATTATAATATCGCGGATCCCTGAACTGCTCTGGAATGCATATTCACCGATTTCTTCCAAGCCTTCGTTTAGGACAGCTTTCGTAAGCGACGAACAGTTTCCGAATGCACCTTCTCCAAGGCTTCTGACACTTCCCGGAACTGTTATGGAAGAAACATTTACACAGTAATAAAAAGCATAGTCTCCCACGCTTACAGTTCCATCCGGGATCTGGTAATCTCCGGAACGTCCGGACGGAAACACGATCAGTTTTGTGCCATCCTTGCTGAATACCACTCCGTCTTTTTCAGAAAAATACGGATTTTCCGGATCTACTTTAATTTCTGTCAGACTGGACTCAGACAAGCCCTCCACAAAAGCAGCCAGCCCTATAGATGACACATTTGGGGGAATCGTAACAGATTTCAATTTCTCACAGTTGTAAAAAGCATTCTTTTCGATGGTTGTAAGCGAATCCGGCAAAGTAACAGACTCTATATCAGAAGCCTGGGTGCAATACTGGAAGGTACTGTTTCCAAGAACCGTTACTTTTCTTCCGTCAATAGTATCCGGAACTACGATATTTGTATCTGTCCCTTCATACTGATACAGCCTGAGTGTTCCATCATTCAGGATCTCATAAGAATAGTCATAGTCCATTTTGGACAATTCATAATGTCTGGGGGCATTTCCCGTATATCCACAGTCAACCAGATATCTTTCGCCGTCAATGATGACTACGGAGTTCCTGTGACCGCTTCCCGCCCCCGGATCATTTGCCGCATACCTTGCATACACGGTCAGTCCCAGTTTTTCGCACATATAGTTCACTGCGCTGGTATTGGCCCAGCAGTCTCCGCCGCCATCCAGCATCAGGCCTGTATAGCCGGAATGATACTGACTGTAATTAAAGTTGTTGGCAAGCCATCTGGCGATTGTCTCAACCTTTTTATAATCGGACATTTCCGCAGTAATATTTTCTTTGAGGAATGTATCCATTTTTTGTTCTGCGTAATACTCCGCATAATCTTTGAGTATGAATTTATAATAAACGGTACTATTTCCATCCTGTACAGAGATCAGGGTCTCTCCAAACATGTATTCCCACTGGCTCTTTACGTCATTTCCGTTTTTGTCTACATAGGTTACATACTGCATTTTAGGAGTAACAAGACCGGTTTCGCTGACTTTCGCAGTATAACCGGAAACAACCGTATATACCGGATTTTTGCCGGATGTCTGGATCTGATAAGATGTCTGCATGGTATCCGGCATGGAGATCACACTGCTGTAGGTATCATTCATCGCATACAGATATATTTCTGTGCTCTCTACATCTGTTTCTTTTTCGGAAGTGCCTGCTGCCGGAATATCATCTGTGAATATATCTTCCTGCTGCTCCTGGTTTTCTCCGTCACCAAAAATTTCTTCCGGTGCCGCAGCCTCCTCTGTATCCTCTGTTCCTTCTGCTTTTCTGATGACCGCCGAAGGTTCTTCCAGAATTAATCCTTCATCAGAATCCTGTTGTATTTCCTCACTCTCTGAGCTTTCAGCTTCATCCGTTTCCGTTCCGATATCTGATCCCGGAAACTCTTCTTCTGTAATCTGATCTGTGCTCACGGCAGTATTTTCTTCCGTGATCTGATCTGTGTTTACGGTATTTTCTGATTCCTCAGAATTCCCATCATCTGTAAAAGTATCAATGGCGTCTGTCATATCCGTCTGTGCGTCTGTAAAATCTTCGGCCGCCACCGGTCCGCATGGAACAACAGACATACATAATGACAGACCAAATGCTATCAATTTTTTCGGAAATTTCATTTCGTACCTTTCCTTCCTTTTTATGTAAACCGTTTATATGTAAGTCCTGTTTTTATTATAACGCGGCCCTGTCTTTTCGCAAGCTGCAATAATGTCCCCTACTCTGCAAAAAAACCGCTGTGATCTTCATTTTAGATCACAGCGGTTTATGTTTTATTATCGGAACATCAGACTTTCCACAATTTCAGCATTACTGTTCTTTCCATATCCGCATTCAATCAACCAGTTTTCTGGCTGGATACTGCCAACACCACGTTCTACTGTGATGCTGCATGCTCATATGCATTCTGTATTCTTACAGAATATCGATATGCTCTCCTGCAAGTGCCTTGTTCATGCTTCGTACTGCGCAGAATTTACCGCACATGGAGCAGGTATCATCATGCTCCGGTTTGCGCTCGTTCCAGATACGTTTTGCTGTTTCCGGATCCATGGCGCATTCCCACTGTGCCTCCCAGTCAAGCTTTCTTCTGGCATCTGCCATCTTGTCATCGATCTCACGGGCACCGCGGACACCTTTGGCAATGTCTGCTGCATGAGCTGCGATCTTAGATGCCATGATTCCCTGTTTTACGTCCTCAAGATTCGGAAGCGCAAGGTGCTCTGCCGGTGTTACATAGCAGAGGAATGCTGCTCCGGACATAGCAGCTACTGCTCCGCCGATCGCGGATGTGATGTGGTCATATCCCGGTGCAACGTCAGTTACGATAGGTCCTAATACATAGAACGGTGCACCCTGACAGATGGACTGCTGTACTTTCATATTTGCCTCAACCTGATCAAGCGGCACATGTCCCGGTCCCTCGACCATTACCTGGACGTCTTTTTCCCATGCACGTTTGGTCAGCTCGCCAAGACGTACAAGCTCCTCGATCTGGCATACATCTGTTGCATCAGCCAGACATCCAGGACGGCAGGCATCTCCAAGGGAGATGGTCACATCATACTCGCGGCAGATATCCAGGATCTCGTCGTAATATTCATAGAACGGATTCTCCTCACCGGTCATGCACATCCATGCAAATACAAGAGATCCTCCTCTGGAAACGATATTCATTTTTCTCTTGTGATTACGGATCTGATCGATGGTCTTTCTTGTGATTCCACAGTGAAGAGTTACAAAGTCAACACCATCCTGTGCATGGAGTCTTACTACATCGATAAAATCCTTGGCTGTCAGTGTATCAAGATCTCTCTGATAGTGGATAACGGAATCATAAACCGGAACGGTTCCGATCATTGCCGGACACTCGGATGTCAGCTTGCGGCGGAACGGAATGGTATTTCCGTGGGAAGAAAGATCCATGATAGCATGGGCGCCCATGTTTACAGCTTCCATTACTTTCTGCATCTCTACATCGTAGTCCTTGCAGTCTCTGGATACACCAAGGTTTACATTGATCTTGGTGCGGAGCATGGAACCTACGCCCTCCGGATCGATACATTTGTGATTTTTATTTGCACAGATTGCCACCTTACCGGAGGCTACCAGCGGAAGCAGTTCCTCTGTTGTCATGCGTTCCTTCTTAGCTACGATCTCAAGCTCAGGTGTGATGATGCCTTTACGGGCAGCTTCCATCTGTGTACTGTAATTTCTCATGTAAAAAAAATCTCCTTCCATAAATTCTTTGTGTTTATACAACAAAAAACCGGCTGCTGCAACGCATACGCATCACGGCAACCGGCTCTTACTCTTACGTACTTAATGAAAATCTTCTGTACTTCTGATCTCTTCTGTACTCTCTGATCTTCTGTGTCTTTAAGAATCCTTCGTGCATATGTCCCTACGTTGGCATTATCCAAATCAGGTTATGGGTCAAGACATTCACAGTCTACTCTCAGCTCGCTTCAGCGGGCCCCCCTGTTTTCATATGTATGGGACGTCTCCGCCCATGTGGTTATTATAGTATACATGCCCTGATTTGTAAACTACAATTCCACATTTTATGACTTTTTCTTTCGACAAAACCTGTCATATTATCCCTGAAAATCCCCGGAATATTTTACATAAGCGTCAGGATAAACGCTCTGCACTCCTCTCTTTATACACATTCAGCCCATTGCGGAAAACATTTATCCACAATGAGCTGAGTTTATTTTTCTATTTTGTTTTTATTTCTTTACTACTGCGCTCTTTACATAAGAAGTTGCTCCCCAGGCGTGTTCTCCATCCGTATATACCGTATATGGAGTCACTCTTACGTAATATCTTTTTCCTTTTGAGAGTTTCGTCAGAGTTTTAATTCTTACCGGTGAATAGATGGTCTTTACACCTTTACGAAAACGATAATCTGTGGAATACTGGATACGGTATCCGATGGCATATGGAACACTCTTGCAGGATACGGTCAGCTGACCGGATTTATTGCTTTTCAGAGATGTGATGCTGCCACGTGCTAATGTAATCAAAGGTTCTGCTGTGATTCTAAAATCATGATCACGATATGTTCTCATTTTTAGATAGTACGTTCCCGCATTCAATGTTCTTGAAACTTGTCCTCTTGACGTGTCTTTCACATTATTATAGCTCCACGTCATATTGTTGCCATAAAAAACATGTCTTCCAGAAGCATTGTATAATTCTATATAATCATAACTAACACTACCATACATCGTCATGCTAAATGTGACATGTGACTTTTTTGAAAGACTAAAACGATAGCAGCCATCATTATGATATGTTTCACCAAGTGTATAATCCATAGATTCATCTTCCATAGATGCATATACCGGCACTACACTGCTCCAGAATGTTCCCACGCAGACCATCAAAGTTAAAAGCAGCGGCATCCAACGTTTCATAAATTTTTTCATTTTCATTTCTCCTTCCCGTTTTATGATGTTTCACGCCTGTATGATACTTTATACCTGTATGATATTTTATATTATAGGCTTTTCCGCTTTACCCTGTCAATTCTGTTTCACGATTTGCGGCTATATTTTCCGACTCCCCTGATACTTTTTTCTTTTCTTATTTCATCTGTACGCATTCCTCTGCCGTTTCGCTGCTCCCCTTAAGCTCTGCAAGGTTTTCTGCACCTGCACGGCGGATCCCCGCAAAAATGGAGCCCGCAATATTGTGCCATACACTGAAGATCGCGCCCGGAAGTGTTGCAAGCGGATTGGCTGCAAAATTAGCTGCTGCCAGTGAGACAGCAAGGCCACTGTTCTGCATGCCTACCTCTATAGCTATAGCAGTTGTTCTGGAATACTCCATATGGAAGATTTTTGCAGCCAGAAATCCCAGCATCATACCACAGAAATTGTGGATCGCCACTACTCCAAGCACCAGAACTCCACAGCTTACGATCTTCTCTGCATTTACAGCTACAATTCCTCCGATGATCATAACAATAGCTACAACCGACACCAGCGGCATAACATCGGATACCTTATCCACATGCTCTCCCGCAAGACTCCGAAGAAAAACTCCCAGGAGAACCGGGATCAGAATTACCTTTACCACAGAGATCACCATAGCCCAGAAGGATACTTCCACCCAGGTTCCTGCCAGAACATATACAAGAAACGGTGTCATCAACGGTGCTGCCAGTGTGGAAACTATAGTCATTCCCACAGAAAGCGCCACATCACCTCCTGCGATATAGGTGATCACATTGCTGGCTGTTCCGCCCGGACAGCATCCCACCAGGATCACTCCCAGTGCCAGATCTGCCGGAAGGTTCATCACTTTACACAGAAGCCAGGCGATCACCGGCATAATGGTATACTGAGCCACTGCACCGATCACCACTTCTTTGGGTCTGGAAAAAATTGCCCGGAAGTCATCCAGTTTTATGGTCAGACCCATACCAAACATGATCACTCCCAGAAATACAGACGTATAGTTCGTCATCCAGGAAAATCCGTCACGCCAGAAAAAAGCCAGGCATGAAAAAGCAATGATAATGATCCCGATATATCTGGATGCAAGGCTGCTGATAATTCCGATTTTCTTTAAAACTTTCCCCATACATTATACCTCGTAGCTGAAGTTGTCGATCAGTCTTGTTTTTCCGATGTAAACAGCCATTGCTACAAGAACGCTGCGGTCAGCTTTTTCCACCGGCTGCATGGTAAGTGCATCTACCATGGATACATAATCAATCTTTGCCAGAGGCTCTGCTTCGATCACTGCTCGCATTTTTCCGAGAAGCTCTTCTGCCGGGATTCCTGCGTGAATGGCTTCCTGTCCGGCTTTTACTGCCTTTGACAGGCAAAGAGCTGCTTTTCTCTCTTCAGGGCTTAAGTATGTATTTCTGGAGGATTTTGCAAGTCCGTCCTCCTCACGGATGATAGGACAGCCTACGATCTCAATATCGAAGTTCAGATCACGCACCATCTTGCGGATGATGGCCAGCTGCTGTGCGTCTTTCTGTCCGAAATATGCTCTGTCCGGTGCCACAATGTGGAACAGCTTGGTCACAACGGTGCACACACCTTTGAAATGGATCGGACGTGTTTTTCCGCAAAGTGTCTCTGACAGAGTATCTATACTTACAAATGTGTGGGGATCATGATACATCTCAGAAGGCTCCGGGCAGAAGATCAGGTCTGCTCCCAAGCTTTCGCAGAGTTTGCTGTCACGCTCAAAATCTCTCGGGTATGCTTCCAGATCTTCGGTCGGTCCGAACTGTGTCGGATTGACGAAATCAGATACTACTACGATGTCGTTCTGCTCTCTGCATTTTTTTATCAGGCTTGCGTGTCCTTCATGGAGAAATCCCATAGTCGGGACAAGTCCTACTGTTTTGCCTTCTTTTTTCCACGCTTTGATCTGTTTTCTTGTTTCTTCTACTGTTTTTGTTACCTGCATTGTGCTCTCCTCTTTCTCAGCCACTATATACTATGGCCGGGTTTGTCGATTTCGAGATAGCCTCTTTTCTGAATTCACTTTCCTCTTATTTCTGTATATGTCTGTAATCTGAGTTTCCTCTATTACGGATTTTTTCAGGCCATGTCTTTCAGCAGTCCGTGTTTCTCATAATTGGTCACTCTACTGATCTTATTTTCTTCATCTACAAATACTACTGCAGGCTTATGTGTACGGGCTTCTTCCTGCTCGTACTGTGCGTAAGCCATGATGATGATCTTGTCACCGGTGCTTACACATCTTGCTGCTGCTCCGTTCAGGCAGATCATACCGCTTCCGCGTTCTCCGCAAATGGTGTATGTCTCGAAACGGCTGCCATTGTTCACATCTACGATCTGGACTTTTTCATATTCCAGTATCCCGGCAGCTTCCAGCAGTTCCTCATCCACAGTGATACTTCCTACATAATCCAGTTCCGCCTGGACAACGGTTGCTCTGTGGATCTTTCCTTTTAACATCTCTATTGTCATCTTATATAAGTCCTTTCCTGCAGGGAATAGCTTTCAAGTGGATAAAAGCATCCGCTTTCGTATTTAATAAAAAAGCGTCTCGGGGTACACTTCGACCCTGAAACGCTTCTGATTGATTCCCTGTATATTGAGTCCTGTTTTTTGTACATAAAAAGCATTCGCATGATTTCTGTCATTAATACAGGCTCGTATCTTTCATAATCTTTTATAATTTTCATATATCCGTCCGTTCCCGATCCCGGGTTCCGGCTGGCTATTTTTATATAAGATTCCAGTGATTTCAGCCAGAGTATAGTTTTGAGTCCAAATACTATCTCTGTGGGGTATTATGGCATTGAGGTAGTTATTTGTCAAGTTTCCTGTCCTGCATTTCCAACTTTTCCAAAAGCTGTTCCCTCTGTCTGCGGAAAATCCTCGGAAGAAAACTTAAGTTTACTCCGCATATCACAACGCCTAAAATTCCTGCTACAAGCATCACGGTTCCCTGTGTGACCATTTTACAACCTCCTGTTTTTCTTTTATCCGGAAATCCAGCCACTGTTTACTGCCTGCTGATATAATTCATCCAGCCTGTCCATTTCCACATCATTAGCATTTGCAGAAAGCTGTTTCTGATAAAGTTCTTTTGCCTTATCATAATATTCTTTGAACTTACTGTAATCCCGGTCATCCTCAGCAGTTTCGCCCTGCACAGACACTTCCAGGAACGCAAGATCTTTATACACCCGGTAATCCTCTCCGTAAGTTTTCAACACCTGCTGAAGCTTCTTTTTAGCGTTTTCATAGTCTCCCATATTCTGATAGATAACTGCCATATTACAGCCTGTATTATAATCTCCCATTCCCTGAGATTCGATCTGTTTAAATACAGCAAGTGCTTTTTGGTAATATCCATTGTCCTCTGTATCCCCGCCAAGGTCACTGTAAGTCTGCGCCAGTTCTTCAAGAACCCCTATATTATTTTCCTGCGGAAGCTCTTTTACTGCCTTTTCCAGCAGCTGCATTTTCTGTTTCTGACTATCTGTGCTGTTATCCTGTTTGTCTATACATTTCGCCGCCATAATGTAAGCCCGCATCTGAATGTAGGAATCCTGACTTGTCTGGATACAATCCATAAAGATCTTCTGTGCCTCACTGTATGCGCCAGCACTGTACTGGATCTCGCCTTTTACATATTCAATATCTGCTGTACTGCTTCCTTTCTCCTCAGCCTCATCAAGAAGTTTCTGCGCTTTCTGTGTATCTCCACAGTAAGCTTCCGTGATCGCATAATCACGATAATAGCTTCCGTTTTCCGGATTGAGTTTTATCGCATATTCATAGGAATCTGCTGCTTTTTCATATTCTTCCAACTGAGCATAAGAGTCCCCCAGAAGATAATAAACACCATCCAGGATTCCGTCTTCCATTACTTTTTCGTTGGTCAGAATATTATCATTGATAAATGTAATGCATTTTTTATAATCTTTTTCACGGTTCAGTGCTTCTGCTTTTTTCACATAAGCTTCTGCTTTTCCCGGAAATATCTTTACTGCTTTCTGATACCACTGATCCAGTTCCTCATAATTTCCCTCACTGATACACTCTTCTTCTTTTGCAATGGCATTTTGGTAATCAGACTGTTTTTCTTTTTCGATCTGAAGATAACCACCTGCTGCAAGTGCTGCACACAGAACCATGCCCGCCGATAAAACTACCGCTGTCCTGCGCTGTTTTTTCAAAAGAGAACGGTACGCCTGGCTTTTCAGCGGCATATTCTTAAGATCTTCCAGAATATCTTCTGCCTGCTGATACCTCTTTTGGGGTTCTGGCTCCAGACATTTCATGATGATCGAAGCAAAAACCTCATTTATTTCCGGCTTCAGGGCCTGAATATCCGGAACACATCCAGATTCATCCGGCTCCGGTTTCTGTCCTGTCATAATATGATAGACGGTTGCTCCCAAACTGTAGATATCTGATCTCTTATCTATTTTCTTCCAGAGGGAACGATCGGTCTGGTTCTGGTTGTACTTCATGGCCTCAATCTGTTCCGGTGATGCATAACCTTTGGTGTAGCCGGTAACATACGCATTATTCCCGTCCACACTGAATGAAATATTAAAATCTATGAGACAGATATTTCCATCAGGCTTCAGCATGATATTTCCCGGCTTCAGATCACTGTGTATGATCGGAGGCTGCTGCTTATGAAGGTAAACCAGTGTAGATGCGATCTGCCTGATCCAGATGATAACAGAGCTCTCCGGAAAAGACGTCCCTGCATCCAGATATTGCCGAAAAGAATTTCCGGGGATAAATTCCATGACCGTATAAATATCCCCGTCATCTTCCACAAAATTTTCAACCAACGGAAGATACGGATGTTTCAGGTTTTTTAATACATCCACTTCTGCTCTGGCATTTACCAGATCTTTAATATCTTCTTTTACCTTTTTCAGCACCACGTACTTGTTCAGATTTTTGTGATATGCCTTATACACAATCCCGCTGTTTCCTGAACCGATCCTTGCTACGATCTCATATGTATTGGCAATACATTTCCGCATTTTCACTAACCGTCCTTATTTACTTTTTACCGTAAGAATTCCGCTTCCTGCTGCCATCCTCACAGTCATAACTGCCAGATCTTTACATTCTTTCTCTTTTGTGGAAATTCCCTCTCCCACCGGATCTGGTACCCCTGAAAGATCCTGAGCAGGATTTTCCGCATATCCTATAGACTGCAGACTTTCCGCATTAATGCTGTTCCAGGAACCGGTAAGCCCTGTTGTTTCCAGATTTGAAGCCAGATTTTCCTGCCCCTGCCCGTTTTCAACTGAACCACTTGCACACAATTTCACAGTGGTATCCGATTCCACATCAAAAACCTCAACCTCTGTCCGTGCTGCCGGAGTTCCTTCACCGGAATCAAATCCATAACAGTAAGTTACAAAACCGATTTCCCATTTGCCACTATTGTTTACAAGAAAACATTCCTGCGTATTTCCGTATGATATGTCAGAAAGGGGTGTTTGCATACCTGTTGTCACGGTCTGAGAAGCTTTCAGTTCTGCAGTACCATCCTCTGCCTTATAAATATTGAAGGCCAGATCTCCATCCTTTGCTTCCACTTCCAGAAGTTCTTTTGTTCCATCCCCGTCCAGGTCTTCCAGGATCACAGCCAGACGGCCAGTCAGTGCAGATGCAGAACTTTCTCCATATGTAAATGGAATCTGTGTATCCTTCCAGCTCACAGAAGGCGTCTCTTTGGAAAGTGTATCTTCTACATAATTTTCCAGAATACTCTCCGGATCTGATGCAGTTGTATCCTCTGTATCTGTATTTGATATCTCTTCTGTATCTGGCATATCTTCAGTTTCTGTCCCAGGATCTTCTGTGTATATATCTGATGAATCGCTTGACGGATCTTCTGTTTCAACTGTTTCTGTACCATCATATGTGGCATAAGAACTATCAGCCTCTTCTGCTGACTGATCTCCTTCTTCTATTAATTCCCACTCACTCTCTTCGTCACCTCCAATTGGAGAAATTTCAGGATAAGACACAACACCCTCTTCTTCATGATCCGGCGCCGATTCCTCATCTTCTTTCGCAATAGGGATTCCATCTACTACCTTGTTTCCTGCCCCATCGGGATCTTCCGGTATCTCCGGCGTAACTGTAACTTCCGGTGTAGCTGTTATTTCGGGTGTCACTGTTATTTCCGGATCTTTATCTGGTTCCCCTGTCACAGTTATATCCGGAGTATTAGAATCCTCTTCCGGCTCTATGATAATAACCGGAGATTCTGTTGGTTCTGGAGTTGCAGTTGCTTTTTTGCTTTTATTCTTTGAAGCAGTCCCCTTTGACACAGAACCACTGTCCAGACCTTCTGAATTTTTTCCGGATATGTCTGTATCCGCTTCTTCTGTATTCTCCTCATTTGGCGTATCATTTTTTGCAATGGCAACCGATTTCAATCTGCCCAGTGTTCCGTTTACAATCTCCTCAATTTTCGTCAGATCCACCGTCATTGCATGGTTGCTACTATCCCCTCTGCTGCTTTTTGTATTATTTTCTGCGTTCTGTTCCCGGCTTCCAGTTTCTTCCTGTGCCACAATCTGTTCCTTTATCTCTGTAACAGCTTTCTGAAGCTCTTTCGCATCTTCTTTCGTATCTTCTTTTGCCTCTTCTCCATCTGTCAGATTCTCGGAAGCTTTTTTCAGATATTCTACTGCTTTTTCCGGCTGCTTCTTTTTGTTGTAAACTTTTGCCATACCGGTAGCTGCCTTAACCGATTTCGGACTGATCTTTAATGCTTTTGCAAAAGTCACCTCTGCTTTGTCATAATCTGCGGCTGCCAGATATTTATTACCCAGATCGATCTGCTTTCCTGCCTGAGCTGCACTTACCTTATCAGGTACTCCCAGGATCATCGCTGCTGCGATCACCGCCACACACAGAAGGACTGCAACTGCAGGTACGATAATATAAAATTTCTTTCTGTTTTTCATAACCTTTCTCTCCTCCCCTTATTCCGCCCGGAAAATAAATTCCTCATCTGCAAGGCGAATCCTGTTCTCTGTCTCAAGAAGTGTTTTCACCTCCGGTTTCAGTTTTACATTTTCCAGATAAGTTCCATTCAGTGACTTGTTATCTTCCAGATAGAATGCATTCTCTTCACGGGTGATCTTACAATGTACATTTCCAATGGCCGGATTATTTTGGATACGGATATCTGCACGTATTTTACTTTTTCCAACAATGTTCATACTTCCATTCAATACAAACTCTTCTCCAGTTGCACAACGGATCAGTTTCCCCGTAATCTGGGTCGGCGGTACCAGGAGAACAGTCTTTTCTTCTTCCTCCTCTTCAGCCGGAGCCAGAAAAACCGTTTTCTCTTCCTCATCTTCTGTTTCTTCTATCTCTGACTTTCCAAGCCCAAAACCGAAACCAAACCCGCGGGAAGCAGAGTCATCTTCATATGGACTTTCACGGTATGGAGTTTCTTCCTCTTTTGCTGTATCCATCCTTTGCAGTAACTCTACTTCCGGAATTTCCCCTTCTGCCTCTGGCAGATCCATAGTTGGTACCGGCGGTACCGGAGGAAGCTCTGGTATATATTCTTCATATTCTTCCCATTCTTTTTCATCGCTGTGATCATATGTAAATTTCATATCCTTCTCCTTCCACGGAAATACTCTTTTCTTTCTGTCAAGAACTTATTCTGAAAACAGAATTTTTTTATTCTGATTGGATCTGTTTTCAGAATAAATCCATGACACCTTTGGCAGTTTTTCCGGAACATATTTTTGATACGTTCCGGAAAATATCCTGTCTTGTTCACTCAAAAAAATCTGGTATTTCTAACTCCAGGCATTTTTTTCGGAGATGCATCGCTGCCTCCTGTACCTGCTCCAAATACTGTTCTAATGCATGCCTGGTCACTGCGAGAGAATCAATCAGCTCACGGGTATGTCCCAATGCTGTCTTATAAGATAATATTTTATCTTCCGATGTCCCATACAGTGCTGTCTGAAGTGCATCATATAATTCTCGGGCCAGTCTCTCCTCGTGGGATATGTGCTCAATGTATTCCTGAAGCCATATCCTGTCATATCTGATCAGATCTATACTCAATCTTCTGCCTGCTTAATTAAACATATTAGGGATATCGATACTTGCCATCTTTCCGGACAGCTGTGTTCCTGCGCTCTGGATCCCATCCAGCTGCTGCTGTATCGTCATTTTATAGCCCATTACTCTTGAAATACTATCTCCTACTGTCTTCAGCACCTCTTCTGTTTTTTCGATGGCACTTCTGACATCGGATCCTGCAAAAGTATTTCCACTGTTTAAACGATCCAACTGTCTCTGCAGGTTTTCTTTATGAGACTGAAGCGCTTCCAGCTGGGTTTCCAGACTATCCAGTGTCTGCTGATAAACATTTTTGTCAACTTTAATTCTCAGAGGTTCATCTGCCATATCTTTATTTCTCCATTTCTTTTTAAGATTCTTTTCAGTTCCACCTGTTATTTACCATATACATTCGATTCTCTCGACCTCTGAAGTGTCTCAGCTGCCTGATTATCCTGATTGATCATTTCTTTCAGATAATCTCCAATTCCGATGCCAATTCCGATAATGCTTGTTACCAGGGTTGTTGCCAGACTGCTCAGTTCTTTTACTGCAGTTTCCGTCTTTTGAATCACACCGCCTTCCGACTGACCTGTAAGTGTTGTCATAATGCTGTCTACAGACTTCATTGTTTCATCGATTCCATCTCCGATTTCCTGAATATTATTACTGATACTCCTTACTTCACTGGTGGTCAGTGAAGCACCAACTAAATCCATTGCCATATTACTCCATCCTTTCATTTACATGATTCTTTTCCGGATTTCATCCAGTTCCTGTCTCTGAAACTCCCTGACCTCCAGCAATGCAGTCCTGATCTTTCCAGACAGACACTGCACTGGAATTTCGGAAGTTCTTTCCATTTCCATCCTCAGCCTTTCACATAATTCCATGCAAAGTCTGATATCCTTCTCTTTCACCGCTCCTCCTCTCCGTTTCATTCTGTTATATTTATATTAAAAATAAATATTCACCGTCCGCCACCCCGTAATCCCTCAGCGTATATTCTCCGTTGAATATTTCTGACGGATCATCCCGGCACAGAACCTCGGCACCGGATGATACATACATCATCCTGGTAAGCTCTGATACCGCTTCTGCCATAAGAGGAATCACATCCTTTACCGGCAAAAAATCCGGAACCAGAACATCAAATTTCTGTTCTACAGATGGCACCTTTAACGTAATCAATATTTTTCCCATCATCTCACCACCTTAGCTTATAATCTCCTCATCATCCGGATCTTCACATTTTTTATCTGTGGTTCCGCAAGGTGTAAACAAAGGATAAACCTCCCCGTGATACTGCATAATACAGGAACCTGGTCTGGAAGATGTCTTTGTTATATTTCGGTATTCCATAGAAAGACTCACAAGCCCCTGTCTGTGGAATTGTCCGCCATATAAAAGGGTAAATCCGTCTCTGGTAAAAGCTGTATGCAGTTTATCTGACCTCAACGCAGCACCATCATCCGGATAATAGCAGCCCATGAAATAATAGTTATATCCTCTTCCATTTATAAAAATATTCTCCAGAACATCTTTGGCATCCTGCGCGATCACTGTGCAGAAATCCCGAAAACTTTCGAATACAGTCATAACCGGGCAGGTTCTTTCTGTCATATAATGAAAACATTTTTTCATTATATCGCTGCTCTGTGCTGACAGATTATTTTTCTCACAGAATTCATTGCGGACCAGTTTTCTCTCACCGATCAGTTCATAAATCTTCCATATCAGCTGTTCTGCTCCCTCGGCAGTACTTTCAAAAAAAGTAATAGATTCCTGTTGTTCATCGGTCCACTTTTTCAGCAGATCTTTATCAAATATACTGTTTTCCTTTCTTTTCACAATGAACAGCTGCATCGATTCCCGGACTGCCGCAGACAGGTAATTCTTCATCAAAACCGGGATATCCTGGGAATTTCCCATGTATACAGCCATACAGTAAAGCTGTTTCAGAGGTATGGAAATTTTTTGAATGTCTGTCATAGAGTAACCCAGCGGAATCCTGTTAAGGGAAATATTCCTGCAGAATCCCTCATATGTCTCCGTCTCTGAAATCTCCGGGATCCGCCTTGCCGGTTCATATTCTCTGTATTTTTCGTCGATCCGGCTGATCTTTTCTTTCAGTTCCTGGATACGCTGCTGTTCTGTTCCTTCGAACGTATATCTGGCGATCTGACACTCCAATGGACGTTCTCCGTCCCGGAGCATTCCCCGGCCCGGCACTTCATCCGGCTCAAAACGACATCTTACTCCCAGAATATCTCCATATTCATATCGGTTCTTTGCATCCAGAACAAATCTTGTTCCAAGTTCCCTGCGCACTTTATACATTACATCTTCATAGCTAGCTGCTGTTACAAGAAAACGTACCCCTACGGAATTCCCGTCACTGATCAGTGTATTCAGCTCATAGTAAATATTCTGTCCGCCTTTCCATGTGGAAAGCCCGCTGATATTGTCAATTACCACCAGGATCAGTGGTATCTTCCGTATCTGACGATAAGCCTCAAAGCTGCTCACATCTTCTTTCTGAAAGCTTTCTTTTCTCTGTTTTATAATATCAGACAGCATTTCAAAAAATTTCTCTGTGCCTTCTTCCTCACCTTCGTTCCAGGCTCCACCACAATGTTTTACATGGTCAAAAATTTTCAAAAGTCCACCGGAATAATCAAGAATATAAAAGCACACTTCCTCCGGTGAATATCTATAAAGAGTTCCATAAAGAAGTGTCTGCAAAAATGTTGTTTTTCCTGTCTGACTGCTGCCCGTAATCAGATAATTTCTGCAGTTTGTAAGATCCACCTGGAAAAGATACTGCGTCTGATTCTCCGGATCATCAATGATCCCGGCCGGTATTGTGATCGTTTCTTTCTCAGATATCGGTGCTTCATCCAGAAGCTTTTTCAGGGAAATTTCTTTTGGCAGAGGATCTGTCCAGAGCCTATGTGGCAAAATATTCTCCTGTTTTGCGACCTGTATAAGATATTTCACAATAGATACCAGCTGAGATACTTCTGTTTTCTTTTTAGGGGATTCTTTTCTCAGCTGAATCAGATTCTGTCCGGTATCATCAAGAAACTGGATGGTATCATCTCTGTGGACTTCCACTTTATCCTGTGGAGAATATGGCGCTCCACTCCAGGCTGACTGTCCCAGGGCAAAAAATTCATTATATCCCACCTGCAGATAAAACCGTCCGGTTTCCTTCAGCTCTGCTGCCTCCGGCCTTCTCAGCATTTCATCACTGTCTGCACGTGTCTGTACTTTCAGGCATACACGGAACTTGGCATTGCTGCTAATCTGAGAATCCACTACACCTGCCGGTTTCTGAGTCGCCAGGATCAGATGCACACCAAGGCTTCGTCCGATCCTGGCTGCGCTGATCAGCTGATCCATAAATTCCTGTTCCTGACTTTTCAGTTCCGCAAACTCATCGGAAATAATAAAGAGATGAGAAAGCGGTATGCTTACCTTGCCAGCTCTGTACAGTTTCTGATAAGTATAAATGTCCATAGTTCCTTCGTCAGCAATGCTCTTGGCTTCATTAAAAATTCTCTGACGTCTTTTCAGTTCACTCTCTATCGCCATCAGAGAACGCCTGATCGCAGGACCATCCAGATTTGTGATCGTTCCTACAAGATGGGGAAGGTGGATTCCACGTGCAGCATCATCAAAAGCTCCTGCCAAACCTCCTCCTTTGTAATCAATAAGCACAAAGGCAACTTCATCCGGATGAAAATTCACTGCCAGTGACAGAATATAGGTGATGATAAATTCACTCTTTCCGGAACCTGTCATACCTGCGATCAAACCGTGAGGGCCCTGATATTTCTCGTGAAGGTCCAGAAGAAACGGAGATCCATCAGCGGCAACTCCTACAGGAACAGCCAGAGATTTTACAGGATCACTCTCTTTCCATCGTTTCAGCGGATTCAGATGTTCCACCTTTCCTGCTCCCATCATTTCCAGAAAAGTAATCATTTTAGGCATCACATATGCATTCTCAATAGCTTTCAGCCGGATACCGGGCAGCTTCCGCAGCATTTTGTCCGCCAGGTTATGATATACATCATCCAGGAGGAATTTTTCTCCATAATCAGCGGAATCCCCCAGATAACTGATTTCATTTGGACGGTCGGGATAAAGATGGATGATCTCCCTGACATACTGAGGAATATCCTCAAAAAATGTCACAACAGAAAAACCGTGATTTTTCTCTTCTTTCATGATCGTTTTCAGGATTTCCATGTTATCTAACAACTGTTTTGACCATGCCAGCACAATATAATAAGGTTTCTCTTTCAGAAGTTCTTCCAGTTCTCTTGGTTTCTCAAGTTCCGGTTCTATCTGACGGTTCAGATATTCTCCAATCAGATAAGCGGAAGACGTATCTGCCGCAAGAAACCGAAAGGTGCGCTCATCATTCCAGAGATGTGGAAGATAACGGACAATTTCTATATTATCCAAGATTTCTTTATCTGCAAGAAAAACGATCTTCACTTCATCATAGCTGTGCTGAAATACGATCTGCATGAGCAGCTGTTTCAGAAATTCTTCTTTTTCTTTCTGGCTTCCCACTACGCCACATACAAAATTCTCTGTCAGTGAAAGCATTATAGGAACATGATCCAGAAATACTTTTTTCTCTGCCAGCTGATACATATCTTCTTCCAGCTGATCTTTTGTCAGACGAAACTTCTTCTCCGGATATCGGATCTCTGCAGTCATAGGAAGCTGTCCATATCCGATCCTGAGTTTCAGAAAATCTTCTTCCCGGTAACTTCGATTCCACAGTTTTTTTTTGTCAGACGGATAGGATACTACAACATTCAGCGACGGATAGTTCTCATTAAGGATTGTTTCTTCCCTGAGTTTTTCCTGTTGGATCTCTTTGCTTTTCTGAGTAAGATATTCTGTATATTTATCAATACGAAGTTTTTCGTATTCTTTCTTTTCCTTATCGCTGTACATGCGGTTCATAATGGGAAACATCAGCATACTGAGTACGGAAGAAATATTTCCGCCCAGAGCTGCTGATCCGCCTATTACCATGGAACTTCCCATGCTCAAAAGCATTGGCGCCTGATTATCACTGAGTGAAAAAGGCGGTGCCTCAATCTTTATTTCTTCTGCCTGAAATTTTTTCTTTTTTCTTGGAAAACGGCTGAACAGATTCTCTTCTCCGTCTTCTTCCATCCGTTCCGGAACACGACTGGCAACTTTTATATTTAAAAGTCTCAATGCTCCGTCTCTGATCTGAAAGTCCATATTTTCATGATTAATGGAAAGGAATCCCGGCCCGATAATAATCTTAAGTCCCATAATAAAGATCATATCGCCTATATTCAATGTACATTCCCGAATTCTTTTTTCATTTACATAGGTTCCAAATGAACTATCCAGATCTTTTATCCGAATCCCATCATCGGATCTCGTCAGCACTGCGTGATGCCTGGATACCCATTCTTCTGTGCATACAAAATCATTGTCTGAATTTCTTCCAATGCAAAGTTTCTGTCCTTTATCAAACTGATAATTATGATAGATCATCTGTTCCGTCTGTATCGCTGCCCCATGGAGAAAACATGACCCATTTTTCATCAGGATCCGGTATCTGCTTCCATCACGGATTTCTCCCTGCATGATACTTCTGCCGGAAGCTTCGAATATCCTTTTTTCAGAACTGCTGCAGATATACCAGTGTTTTTCCTTTGCTTCTATGAAGATACCTGTTTCCTGTTCTTCCAGGAAATATTTTCCCTCCGGCGGATCAGACAGATTCATCGTTTTCATATAACCTTTTTCAAAGAGCAGATAGATCTGTATTCCATATATCTTAAGTGTTTTTAATCTGTCTTTCATTTTCACATCCTTCCTCTGATCTGCCATTCAGCTGTTCTGTCCTGACATCTGCAAATGAACAGAGTTTTATCAGAAGTATGGTTAATATGTACATTATAGTCTTTCAAATGTCTTATTGTCAATTTTATAAGTTCCCTTATTATTATCTATCAATATGCATTTCTGTCAAAAATTGCAATTCATCTTATTGTGTGAACATATTTGTTTTTATTATTCTATTTGTGCCTCATATATAACATATAATGCCTTATTTTTAGTATAAAAAATGGCAGCGTACGGATTTTTTCTCCATACGCTGCCGGTTTATTTATTTCTTCACTGCCGCACTTTTTACATAAGAAGTCGCACCCCATGCATGCTCCCCATCGGTATATACCGTATATGGTGTTACTCTTACATAATATCGTTTTCCCTTTGACAGTTTCGTAAGTGTTTTAATCCTTACCGGTGAATAAATAGTTTTTACACCTTTGCGGAAACGATAATCTGTAGAGTACTGGATACGGTATCCGATGGCATATGGCACGCTCTTGCAGGATACAATCAGCTGACCGGATTTGTTACTTTTCAGTGATGTGATATTGCCTTTTGCAAGGGTAATGGTTTTGTCGGCGTTGAGGGTGAAGTAATATTCTCTATTGCTATCGTAAATTTGCAGATAATATGTTCCCTTAGACAATGTGCGGGAAGCAGTTCCCTTATACACATCTGTAGTAACATTTTTCGTATATTTTACATTGTCACTATCCAAGAACTTCTTACCATTGCTATTATAAATGTAAAACTCAACTGTACCATCATATGTTGTTGCTCGCAAAGAAACATGCGTTTTTTCTTTCAACGTAAAACTGTAGTATTTACTATAAAAGTGCTGCCCTCTGTACGTCTCTCCCATCGTATAAGGCATAGCCTCATCTGCCATAGACGCATACACCGGAACTACACTGCTCCACAATGTTCCCATGCAGATCATCAGAGTTAAAAGCAGAGACATCCAGCGTTTTTTCATAAGTTTTTTCATCTTTATTTCTCCTTCCTGTTGTATGATGTTTCACACATATACGATATTTTTTATTATAGGCTTTTATGTTTTATCATGTCAATTATGTTTCCTTATTTTGATGAAAATATCTGATAAATATTGAAAAATCCCACAACAGATGCTATTATAAATCCAAAGCATATTTCTCTTAATTTCAAGGCATTTTGCCATCTTATTTTTCTTATTTCATTTCAGAAATCCATGCTTTTAAATCCATTTCTATTAATAAGCAGGAGTTCTGGGAAGAAGTTTTTTCAGCACTATTTGTTCTTACGCTCCTGCATTCTAAGGAGGTAGTGCTAATGGCAAAAAACAAAAACCGTAACTCATGCTGTAAATGACTGTGTAAAAGAAGGAATCCTGGAAGAATTTCTTCGCAAAAATCGTTCGGAGGTTATTGCTATGAGTATATTTGAATACAACAAAGAAGAGGAAGAACGGAAAATACGAAAGGCGGAATATGAGGCTGGTGAGACTCGCATCCTTAATCTTATTCAACGCCTTGCCCTTGATGGCCGCTCCGATGAAATCCCCAAACTTGCCACTGACAGAAATCTGTTAAATAGGTTGCTTAAAGAATACAATTTATAAACACTCATTTTATACCAAACAAAAAGACCTGAAAGAAAATTAGTTACCCTATTTCTTCCAGGTCTTTATAATTTTATCTGGCCATATTTACAATCTTATCTCAGATCAGTGTTTTTCTGTATTTATTTATGCAGATGCACATCCAGCTGATTATAAGGAATCTCAATTCCATAATAATCAAAATCTTCCTTGATCCGCTGGTTCAGTCTCCATCTGGTTGCCCAGTAGCGGTCGGTATCTACCCAGACACGAAAGCCCATGATCACAGAGCTTTCTGCCAGCTCGTCTACGAATACCACCATCTCTTCGTCTTCTCTTGTATCCGGATCCTCGGTGAGGATATCTTCCAGGATATCCTTGGCCTTCTGGATATCTGCATTGTAAGAGATCCCCACTTTGATCTCCAGCCTTCGCTGATCCCTTGCTGTTACGTTGGTGATGGTCACATTGGAAAGAGTACCGTTCGGGATCACGATGTGCTTGTTATCAATGGATAACAGCGTTGTATAACAGATCTCGACCTTGGCTACCGTTCCCTCGCTTCCGTCCTGTCCGTTAACGATGATGTAATCCCCTACCTGGAAAGGCTTAAACAGAAGAAGCATCATACCTCCTGCCAGGTTGGCAAGTCCGCCCTGGAGGGCAAGACCCATAGTAACACCTGCAGTTCCGAGAAGTGCTGCCAGAGATGATTCCTTTACTCCAAAGCTTGTGGATATGTTAAAGATCAGGAGTATGTAAAGTATGATCTTGACCAGTGAGGACATAAACTGTGCCACTCCTGTATCCAGCCTGGATTTTGTCAGTGATTTCCTCACAAACTTTACGATCCATTTAATTACCGTGCTTCCTACCCAGAAAGCAACAATAGCCAGAACAACCTTGATTCCGAATTTCGTGATGTCCGGCAGATAATTTTCAAACATCTGCCTGTACTGGCTTACCTGATTTCCGACCTCCTGCACGGTCTGTACAGTACTATCCAAATATAATCCCTCCTGTCTGATCGATCATTCGATATACATATGCGGATCGATCTATGAGCTTCAAAGCTTATTTCTGATATAAGCATTTCCTATAATTCGCATCTGGTAATATAATAATACAGCAGTGGTTTTTCCCTGTAAACCTGATTTCTCCGGTTCTATAAAGTATAGGGTATAAACCACTGCTGTATTTCTGTTATAGCTTTATTGTATATCGGTCCGGTAATCCGCCGCAGAATGCTGCAGAATATACTTGCCTGCTTCTCTTTACTCAGTTTTTCTCTTTATTTACTGATTCCCTTCATGGAAAGGCTGATACGTTTTTTCTTCATATCAACACCAAGAACACGGACATCCACGATATCTCCCACACTGACTGCTTCCAGCGGATGTTTGATGAATTTCTCGCTCATCTCGGAAATATGGACCAGGCCATCCTGATGCACACCGATATCCACAAAAGCACCGAAGTCAATGACATTGCGGACAGTTCCCTTGAGGACCATGCCTTCTTTCAGGTCCTTCATATCCAGGACATCGGTACGGAGGATCGGTTTCGGCATCTCGTCACGTGGATCTCTGGCAGGTTTTTCCAGTTCCTTTACGATATCACGTAAGGTTGGCTCTCCGATCTCCAGCTCCTTTGCCAGTTTTCCGTAATCGCGGATCTGCCCGGAAATACCGGTAAGCTTACGCTCTGCCACATCTTCCGGTGTGTAGCCCAGCTTTTCCAGGAGTTTTTTTGCTGCGTCATAGCTTTCCGGATGGACACTGGTTGCGTCCAGAGGATTTTTGCCTCCTGTGATCCGTGTGAAACCTGCACACTGCTCAAAAGCTTTCGGACCAAGCTTGGCAACCTTAAGAAGCTCTCTTCTTGTCTGGAAACGGCCGTTTTCCTCACGGTAGGCTACAATATTCTTTGCGATGGCCTTGCTGATTCCGGAAATATACTCCAGAAGGGATGCAGACGCAGTATTCAGATCCACTCCGACCTTGTTTACACAATCTTCCACAACGCCGTTAAGGGCTTCTCCCAGCTTTTTCTGGTTCATATCATGCTGATACTGACCGACACCGATGGATTTCGGATCGATCTTTACAAGCTCTGCAAGCGGATCCTGTACACGTCTTGCGATGGATGCGGCGCTTCTCTGTCCAACATCGAAATTCGGGAATTCTTCCGTAGCAAGCTTGCTTGCGGAATATACAGAAGCACCTGCCTCGTTGGTGATAACATACTGGACCTTTTCCGGGATTTCCTTAAGAAGCTCCACGATGATCTGCTCGGATTCTCTGGATGCCGTTCCGTTTCCTACAGAGATCAGTGTCACATGATATTTGCTGATAAGCTTTTTCAGGGTTTCCTTTGCGGCACGGATCTTGGTCTCATTGGTTGGTGCTGTGGGATAAATAACTGTGGTATCCAGAACCTTTCCGGTAGGATCTACCACTGCCAGCTTGCATCCGGTACGGAAGGCAGGGTCCCAGCCAAGAACTACCTGTCCTGCAATTGGAGGCTGCATGAGAAGCTGCTCCAGATTTTTGCCAAAGACATGGATGGCACCATCCTCTGCTGCCTCTGTAAGGGCGCTTCGGATCTCACGCTCAATAGCCGGTCCGATGAGACGTTTATAGCTGTCCTCAATGGCTTCTTTCAGAACAGGTACAGTGTATGGATTATCGCGGACGATCACCTGTTTTTCAAGATAACGGATGATCTCTTCCTCAGGTGCAAGGATCTTCACAGTAAGGAATTTCTCTTTCTCACCACGGTTCAGAGCAAGGACACGATGACCTGCAAGCTTTTTCACCGGCTCCTCAAAGTCATAATACATCTCGTATACAGACTGCTCCTTCTCATCTCTTGCGGCAGAACATATAGTTCCCTTATCCATTGTTCTCTTACGGATACTGATACGATAATCTGCTTCATCAGAAATGTGTTCTGCAATGATATCTCTGGCACCGCTGATGGCCTCTTCCACAGTTTTGACTTCTTTTTCCTCAGAAAGAAATACTTTTGCCTCTTCTTCAAGAGGTTTCTTCGTCATCTGGAGAAGGATGATGTCGGCCAGCGGTCCCAGACCTTTTTCCCTGGCGATGATGGCACGTGTACGGCGCTTCGGGCGGTACGGACGGTAAAGATCCTCTACCACAACGAGTGTCTGCGCTGCCTCGATCTGTTTCTTCAGCTCCGGAGTCAGCTTGCCCTGCTCCTCGATGCTGCCCAGAACCTGAGCCTTTTTATCCTCAAGATTTCTTAAATAAGTAAGTCTCTCATTAAGATTACGAAGCTGTTCGTCGTTCAGTGTACCGGTTGCTTCCTTACGGTATCTGGAAATAAAAGGAATGGTGCAGCCTTCATCGATCAGCTTAACCGCTGCCTCGACCTGCCATTTCTCAACGTTCAATTCTCTGGTAATTACCTGAATAATATCCATTTTTATCTTTCTCCCGTTGTTTCAAATTTGCCTGAGGCTGCTTTTTCCTCTTTACACAGCTTCTGACATTTATCAAAGATCAATCTGTGCGATCACGTCCTTCAGAGCATTGGCGCTTGCATGAAGCTTCTCTGTCTCCTCCTCGGTCAGCGGAACACGAACGATACGTTTTACACCTTCCGGTCCGATAGAAGCCATGGTACTAAGACATACGTCTTCAACACCGTACTCTCCGTGAAGCATGGTTGATACACTGACTATTGTATCAGATGCTGCAAGAAGAAGCGAGCAAAGTCTGCAAACAGATACGGCTACCGCATAAAATGTAGCACCCTTCTTGGCGATCACAGTTGATCCTGAAGTATGAACATACTCCAGAACCTCTTCTCTGTCAAGTGGTTGCAGATCTTTCTGATCCTCATGAACGATCTTGTCAAACTCATCAAGGGTCGCACCTGCAACAAAGGCTCTGGACCACGGTACAAAGGAAGTATCTCCATGCTCTCCGAATACATAGGCGTGGATGTTTTTCTCAGATACACCGTAGTGCTGAGAAAGTCTGCAGCGGAGACGGGCCGTATCCAGGGCGGTTCCGGAACCAAGGATCTGATTTTCCGGCAGTCCGGAAAGCTTTGCAAATGCATAAGTCATAATATCACATGGATTACTTACGATAATATAAAGCGCTTTGGGAGCCACCTTTACGATCTCCGGAGTAATACTCTTCATAATGTTGACGTTGGTCTGTGTCAGCTCGATGCGAGTCTGTCCCGGTTTTCTGGCAATACCGGAAGTGATGATCACAATGTCAGAATCTACAGCATCCGGGTAATCTCCTGCCACGATGGAGATCGGCTCACGGAAACTGGTTCCCTGCTCAATATCCATAACCTCACCTTCAGCCTTATCTTTGTTAATATCGATCAGAACAATCTCTGATGCAATACTCCTCTGTGATAAGGTATAAGCGATAGTTGCTCCTACACTTCCTGCTCCGATGATCGTAATTTTACTGCTCATATTTGTTCTCCTTTCAGCGTTGTTTGTCATTTTAATAACAACTTTAATTACACACATTCAAACATAACATAAAACATTGCCCTGTGCAATAAAAATTTTATTGTATTTCTCAGGTTAACCCCCGCCAATTTGCATTTCAAATTATTTAAACTGCTTATATTTTCTGATATTTTTCATATTATTCTGTATACATTCCTGTTATTTTTTTATCGATTTATAGAAGCAATTTCAGAAACCTAGCAAAAAACCTCTGAACTTCAAAAAAACTCAAGAAGTCCAGAGGTTTCTTTCACCTCTTATTATTGGCTTAGATTCAGATGTTTATAGCTGCTCCAACGTTCACTCGGTTAATTCTTTGCCTGGGCAAGGGCCTTTTGTGCAGCGTCCAGGATCCCTTCGGAGGAATATGTGGCTCCGCTGACAGTATCGATCCCATCCGCCGACTGGTTTGCCATGATCTGAGAATAAATCGTGCTCCATGCAGGATCAAAAAATTCCGGTGTATCCTGATTTGTCTGCTCAATGGATACGATCTGGCCTCCTGAGATCGTAATTGTCAGATATGTTTTTCCTCCATATCCAAAAGCCGAGCCTGTATACGTTCCATCTCTGTACATTCCCACCGGTTCCGGTGCTTCCGTTGGCTCCGGTGTTGCATCCGGCTCATCTGTCCCTGGTGTTGGAGTTACATTGGGTTTTTCAGGAACCGGCGTCACATCCGGGTCGTCCGGCTCCGGCGTCGGGGTTGCTGCCGGCGTCTCTGTTGGCTTCGGTGTGGCTGTTGGTTTCGGCGTTGCCGTAGGTTTCGGTGTGGCTGTTGGCTTTGGTGTCGGTTTCTTTGTCGGAGTTGGTGTCGGTTTCTTTCCATACTCCGGATTGATCGCTTCTTTAAGAGCTTTTTTTACAGCGTTGAGAATTCCGTTGGAGGAATAGGTTGCTCCGCTGACTGCATCAATATCATCTACAGAATCCGTACCAATGATCTGTTCCTCCAGCACGCTCCATGCTTTTTCAAAAAACTGCTTTGTGTCCGTATTTTCCTGTTTCAGAGCTTTGATCACTCCATCCTTGATGGTCACAATTACTTTCACGTCTCCATTGAAGCCCTTTGCCGAAGCTGTATATTTACCATCCAGATATTTTTTGGGACTGTCCGGATCTTCCGGTTTCTTTGTAGGAGATGGTTTTTTTGTAGGTGACGGAGCTGATGTCGGAGTTGGTAAAGCAGTTGCTGCAGGTGTAGGGGTGACCTGCTGGCTGTTTCCATCTGCCGCTGCCTGGGAGAGGGCATTCTGAACTGCCTGGATGATTCCGTTGGAGGAATAGGTTGCTCCACTTACTGCATCTACATTCGGTGTATTTCCGGCGATCATCCTGCTGATCACACCCTGAGCTGACGCAAAATACGACGCGGTTTCTCCAGATGCCTCCAGAATATCAATGGCTGCGATCTTTCCTCCGCTGACTGTTACCTGTACACGGATCGTACCACCGAATCCGGTTCCAGATCCTTCATATACTCCATCTTTATAGCCATTGGCCGGAACTGCCGCTACCGGGGTCTGGGTAGAACCCTGTCCTGCCGCACCGACATTGCTTTTTGCTGATTCTGAAACCGTTCTCGTACCAGAACTTTTTTTTGCTGCTGTTTTTTTCGCACTTTTCTTTGATGAGCTTTTCTTTGATGTACTGTTTTTCTTATCTGAGGCAGATGTGCTGTCAGAAACAGTATTTCCTTCTTCATATCCGAGATATTTTTCCAACTCCGAAGCAGACATCACGGTTGTCTCTGCTTTCTGTACTGCTTCCGTTGATTCCTCGGATCCCTTCGCCTTTATGCCCGAAAACGCAAGCGCCGCAATCACAGCTGCTGCAGGGATCATTTTCGTCCAGGGCACCTTGGGTGTGCCATTTTCGGCTGGTTTTTTATCTTTTAACTCTTTTTCCATGGATACTTGTTCTCCCCTCTTTCTATGCGGCTTCCCGTCAGGCATATGCTCTGTATCGCATTCCAGGTGATTTTCCGGATTGCTGTAGAAATGAGCAGACCTCTGCCGCAGACATAAAAGGGTCTGCGGCAGAGGTTGTTCTTACTCTTTGCTAAACAGTTGCATTATTTAACAGTTACCACAAATTTCTTTGTAATTCCGTTGCATTTCACTGTGATTGTTGCTTTACCTTTTTTGATTCCCTTTACAACACCCTTGCTGTTTACAGCTGCAACTTTTTTATTGCTGCTTGTATATGTAATCTTGCCTGCAGGTGCTGCTTTGGATCTGATGGTTGTTGTTTTACCTTTCTTGATCGTTGCAGAGGATTTTACAAGGCTGAATGCAGGATTCTTGATAACTACCTTGCAGGTTGTCTTCAGAGTTCCTGCCTTTGCTGTAATCGTAACGGTTCCTGCTTTGATTCCTTTTATAACACCTGTTTTGCTGTTTACGGTTGCAACCTTTGTGTTGCTGCTTGTGTAGTTTACAGTTGCAGATGGTGTTGCAGTTGCTTTTACAGTTGCTGTTTTTCCTTTGTAGATCGTTACGGAAGCCTTTGCGAATTTAATTGTGGAAGCTTTTACTGTTACTTTGCAGGTTGCTGTGGCATTTCCGACTTTTGCTGTGATAACTGCTGTTCCTGCTTTTACACCTTTAACAACACCCTTGCTGCTTACCGTTGCAACCTTTGTGTTACCGGACTTAAATGTCACTGTTGCATCGCTGTCATTTGTTGTTGCCTTAAGAGTCGTTGTTTTTCCTGTATATACAGCTGCTGCTGTCTTATCAAGTGTAACTGTTACCTTCTGAAGCTCTTTCTCTGCTCCCTGAAGATGTTCAAGTGCTTCATTTACCTCAGCCTGACTTGCATCTGTTTTTGCAAGAATGTCTTTTGCTTCCTGAAGCTCACCGGCAAAGGACTTCCAGGTTGCAATTGTGTAATCCTTCTCTGCCAGAGCTTTTGCAGCTTCCACTTCCGTTTTAAGACTTGTAAAATCAGTCGGCTCCATTGTAGGATTTACGATATTCTCTGCAGTTGCCTGGAAGCTGTAGGTATAGTCATTATATCCAAGAGCATACACTGTCAGTTTCCAGTATCCTGTTCCGTCTGTTCCTCCCGGAAGCTTGCAGCGTGCAGATTTTGTAAGTCCAAGCTGGATTCCCATTGCTTTATGCATCCAGTTATCTGCGGCAAACTTGGTTCCATAAGAAGCGAGGCATTTTGTATATGTGGAATCATCTCCATAATAATCCCAGCGTACAGCCTGCATATTTGCACCAAGATCGCCATAATTTCCATTGAGATCCACACGGAGGAATTCGCCGTAGCTTCCGCTTGCTGCTTTTACACTCGGCTCGATCCCTGTTACTGTTTTTAACGCCTGATCCTTGATACCGGAAGCTGTTCCGTCTGATTTTCTTGCTGTAAATGTAAAGCCGTCACCATTTTTCTCCGCATATTTCAGACCATTTGTCTGTGCATTTACGTCTGCCACAAGGCCTTTATAATACTGGAGATTGTTTTCACTGTATCCTCCGGAGAGCACAGCTCCATCCTGTACGACATTATACTTTTTGCAGAAATCTGCAAAATCTGCGGTCTTAACTGCTACCGGAACATATTTCAGACCATATATCTCATAATGATCCATCGTATAGGTTTTTCCATCTTCTGTTGTTATACTGCCTCTGTTCCATTTTACCTTGGAACCGTCTGTAAGATAAAGTGTGCTTCCTTTATCCTCCCAGTAGGATACGTCGAATCTGGTTCCGTCTTCAGCAATGATCGTAGCTTCTGTCTGATAGCTTCCTCTGTGGAGTCCATGATTTGCAGTCGCTCTTGTTACTGTATCAAAAGCTCCTGTATCAAACTCACTATGTGAATCCTTCTCTTCTGAAGAGCTTGTATCTCCAGCTGCATATACGCCTTCTGCTGCCCAGTACTCACCCCAGGTAAGTCCTGCATATACGTACTGATACTCGCCTGTCAGCTGGTCAGAATCGGAAAATGCTTCCGCCACTTCATCGCCTTCTGTGAAATCCTCTTCCCCTGTAGAGAACGGGTCTGCTTCCTCTGCTGTCTCATCCAGAGTCTCGACAGCTTCTGTATCTTCCTGCTGGATATCCTCTGTCTCGTCTGCAGCAGCTTCTGGTACTGCTACATCCTCTGCTGCTTCTTCTGTTATGTCTGCAGCATCCTCTATAGCTTCTTCTGCTACAGCTTCAGTATCCTCTGCCGTTTCCTCTGTGCTAAAATCCTCCGTATCTCCTGCCTCTGCCTCGGAAACCACGGCTGCATCAAGATCAGATGCCATTACAGCGGTCGGAAAGGTTGTTGCTGCCACTGCAAGACTTAAAATGCATGGAGCTGTTTTTTTCAATAGATTCCACTTCTGCATTGCTTATTCCTCCTAAAAATATGATATATTTATAGAACCCTTTCCAGGTTTACTATCGCAAGTACTGCGGATATGAGCATTCCCTCTGCCAAACAGTCATAAACCGGATCGCCGGGAGATCAGCTTCACTCTGCAATATCCTCCACACTATAGGAATCCGCAAGCAGGCTGAACCGCTCCTTCATCCCCTCAGTGAGATACACATGATGGTCTTCATCCACAAAAAGTCCGTCTGCACCGTAAGCTTTCAACAGCTGTGTCCCTTTTTCTACCCCCAGCACAAAACATGCTGTGGAAAGCGCATCTGCCTCCAGACCTGAGTCACAGACTACCGTTACCCCGGTCACTCCGCTTTCTGCCGGATAGCCGGTAGACGGGTCCATAATGTGGTGATACCTTACACCATTTTCGATAAAATATTTCTCATAATCTCCAGATGTGGAAAGAAATTCTGTACCATTTAAGGCAACCACACCAAGATAGTCATCCTCATTTTCAGCTCTGGGATCTGTCACTGCCACATTCCAGGAAGAACCATCCGGCTTGCTTCCGTAGGTCATGACACTGCTTCCTCCCAGATTCATAAGTGCTGCTATTATATCCTTCTTTGTTTCCAGTTCTTTAAGGATCAGGTCACAGCCAATACCCTTTCCCGTTGCTCCAAGATCCAGAGAACAGCCCTCTTCCATGTGAACCGTATTTCCGTCAAGAAAAATTTTCTGATATCCGGAATCCTTCAGAACATTCTTAATTTCTGCTTCTTCCGGAATTTTCTGGTTTTCCCCTCCAATATCCCACAGGCGGATCAGCTTCCCGATGGTTGGGTCAAAGGCTCCGTCAGAATCCTCTGCGATCTTCAGAAGACGTTTCAGGTATCCGGAAAGCTCGTCGGAAATCTCCGTATCTTTTCCGCTGTCTGCATTCACCTTATAGATCTGGGACTTCTCATTGGTCCAGGAAAGAAGGTTCGTCTCCACATCTGTCAGCACAGCTGTCAGCTTACTGTTTATATCGTCACCTGTGGTATAGAGTGTTTCTGATACCACAGTATCCATTGCAAAATCTGTATCGGTATATGTCTGTACATCATTTTCCGAAGCAGCCATGCACAGCACAGGAAACAACACCGCAATTCCTGTAAATGTAGCTGCTGCCAGAAAAGTTTTCTTTTTCAGAACCTGATATCTCATAGATCATTTTTCCTCAATTGTTCCAATATGAATATTTTTTCTCGGGCAGGCTGCGGCACATGCGTGACAGCAAAGACATTCGCCGGATCTGCCTGTGTCGCCGTCGATATCCAGATGAGCCGGACATCTTTTTTTACAGAGACCACATTTCGGCGGACATTTCTCACGGTTTCTCCGAAACAGTGCACCCGGAAGGATTGGCATTAATGCAAAAACCGCTCCCATGGGACAGAGAAACTGGCAGAAAAACCTTTCCTGTGTACACATTCCCACAATGATCAGCACCAGGAGCACAATTCCCACCAGATATTTGCTGTTCGGGAGCCGTCCTGCCGTGAGCATGGAAAAAACATCCCACGGGCTGGTTCCCGTAAGCTTTCCGTATACACCTGTAAGGCAGGAAAGCAGGATCAGTGCCAGTACGATATATTTGACTTTCTGAAGCCCGTGAACCATTTTTTCGGAAAGAGCCGGTTTCTTTTTTTTGTGAAAGCATTTCATCCGGATCCAGGAAAAGCCTTCATATACGGCATCTCCGAAAAATCCGAATGCACACACATATCCGCAGAAATGTCTTCCGAAAAAGCAGGTAAAGATCAGAAGCACTGCCGTTACAGTCAGAAAGGAATTCCACTCCACCGGCTGACCGGCCGCAATGGCAAGAAAGATCGATTTGATACCTGCAAAGGCTGTAGAAAACAGAGACGGGGCGGCAATAAAAAATGCCAGCTGTATTCCCGCACGCATCAGCCTTACCTCCCGCTGTCTTTTTTTCATGAGTTTTCCGCCTTTCCAAGTGCCGCATCCACTGCGTTTAGGATTCCTGTGGAGCTGAACGTTGCTCCAGATACGGTATCCACATCTGTACTCTGAGCACTCAGGATGGAATCGATCACACTCTCTGCCTGTGAAAGATATGCACTGTCCTCACCTGGGGCGCTGACTACGTTGATGGATGTGATCTCATCACCGGTAAGTGTCACCTCCACCTGAATGGTCCCGCCGTATCCCTCGGCTTCTCCTATATAGGTTCCATCTTTATATACATTATCGGAATCTGCGGTTGCTGTGTCCTCTGCGTCTGCATCGGATACATTGCCATCTGAAGTGTCTGTTGTTTTGTCATCACTGCTGCCTGATTCTGCAGATGCTGCCTGATTCTGCATACGATTTACATAACTCGTCTCCAGCGCACTGAGAAGTTCATTCTGCTGCTCCTGAAGTGTATCTACCTTATCTGTCAGAGCCGCGATCTCTTTTTCATTTGCCTGGGCTTTCATGCTGCTGTTATAAAAAAGTACAGCCAGGATCACCAGCAGTAAGGAGATCACTCTCATATAAAAATTCAGATTTTTCATCTCTTTTCTCCCTTGTATTTTTAACAATTCTGTAAATTGCTGCATCAGACTCACGCTATGCGAACATATATTGCTACGTCAGATGCTCTCGATCCAGTCCTGTAATCTGCGTATAACTGTCTTTTGGATAAATTATATAGTTTTTATCCATATACATAAATTAATTTTGATTAATCTTTTTTATAAAATTAGACGATGCTAACTTACAGTTAGGTATTATATCACCTGTTTTTTTTCTTGTCTACACTTTTGTTAGTAGTTTATAACTTTTTCCAATATGAATTTTTCTGTTTTATGTCTTTTATAAAAGAAAAATCATCGCCACTCCTCCCTTTCCGTTGGGAACAGCTGTATGAATTATGGTTAGATATCATTAACTTATGTTTGCCTTTTAATTTCGATTATGATATGATTTTTCTGAATCTGTAACAGAAATGGAGATTTGTTTTGAAGAAAAAAGAATTGATTTTTATTGCCGGGATCCTGATTCTGGCGGGGGTTCTCTGGCTTGGTTTTCAGATTGCGGGGAAACGTTCCCATAATACGATCCGTATTACCGTTGACGGAAAAGAATTCGGAACCTATTCGCTTTCCCAGGACCAGATCATCCACATCGGAGACACCAATGTCTGCGAGATCAAAGATGGAAAAGTTACAATGATCGAAGCAACCTGCCCGGATCATTACTGTATGAAACAGAAGGCTGTGGACGAGCACGGCGGTTCCATCATCTGCCTTCCTAATAAGGTTGTGATAGAAGGGGAAAATACTGCAGAGGATTCGGATTCGGATAGTTCGCCTAAAATTGATGCGGTGACATAAAATTTCCGGAGAATATGCGCAATGCGTGTTCTCCGTAGAGTTTTTTCTGACAGACGGTATTCTGTCTGTGCTATTTCTGCAACGATATTCCTGCAACAAATGAAAGGATTTATTTATGAAACGAAAAACAGCTTATCTCGGATTATTTGCCGCAGTAGCGATCATTTTTGGATATGTGGAGTCTCTGGTCCCTGTATTTACAGGGATTCCGGGTATCAAGCTCGGGCTTGCAAACCTGGCGGTACTTTTTATACTGGACCGATATTCCTTTAAAGAAGCGGCTCTCGTGTCCGTTGTCAGGATCCTGGTGATCGGATTTATGTTTGGAAATCTGTTCAGTATTTTGTATAGTCTGGCTGGCGCTGCGCTTAGCCTGACTGTGATGGAGCTTTTGAAAAAACATTCCGGCTTCAGTCTGATCGGTATCAGTGTGGCCGGTGGTGTCACACATAATATCGGGCAGCTGATCGTTGCCATGATCGTAGTGAGCAATACGAGTTTGATGGTTTATGCACCGGCACTGCTGGTGGCAGGAGTCCTGGCGGGGATTCTCATAGGATGGTTGACAAAGGAGGTTGTGGGACGACTTCCTTTGAATCTATAATTATGTGGGGGCCTTTTTTTAATTATGATTTTTTTACTTTTTGAAAGTGAGGGAAATTTGGGGTGGTTTGCTTTTTTGGGATTATGATTTTCACTTTTTGAAAGTGAGAGGAAATTGGATGGTTTGATTTTTTTGGATTATAGTTTTCACTTTTTGAAAGTGGGTAATTTGCGAGAAGGGGAAGCACTCATAGTTGCGAAGGCCGTCTCCCCTTCTCGCGCTCTTCCCCTCCTGGCCACGCCGCTG
>ENA-OPBS01000441-OPBS01000441.1-human-gut-metagenome-genome-assembly--contig:-NODE-441-length-34737-cov-3.395825_pt1 | contig 34737 bp, 29 predicted proteins | sample MGYA00241074_ERZ501463 | MGnify/ENA primary metagenome ERZ501463 (study PRJEB25962, sample SAMEA2042578) | human gut metagenome | biome: human gut; feature: human-associated habitat; material: faeces...
TCCAGCCGTAATGTCTTCTAATTGTATGTTTGCAGCATTTACTCCCGGTTTAACTCCTTCGTTTTTGGAATTTAAATTCTTTAAAATAGCTCTTTTATAAGTTACTTCTGAAACTTTTCCCGGATTCATAATTCACCGCCTTATTTAACTATTCTGATTTTTTTGATTTCTTACTTGAAGTTGACTTTTTTGTTTTCTCTTCACTACTCTTCTTGTCATCCTTATCACTATCATCTTTCTTAATTGTTGTGGAAGCCTTCTTAGTTCCCTTTACAACAATTGTTGGTGACATTGCATAAGTACTTGTATGTATTAATTCCTTACTAACCTGCTTGCCGTTTTCATATGTAATCTTCCATAATTCAGCCACATACCCTACATGACCTGAAGATTCAACTTCTGAATAGCCTACAGGCTTACTTGAATCCTTCTTAGTCTGTGTTTTAACAGGTGTAGTCTTTACAGTCTTGCTTTCATATTTTACTGAATGACCTGCTTTCCTTGTGTCATGTCCATAAATATTGAAAGTAATTGAACCGCCTGAATTATAAATACCTTGAACATAAATAGGCGCATCAGTATCATTTTCAAATACTAAATCCTTGTAATCTCCTGCAATTGCAGCATCCATAGATGGTTTTACATAGGTTACGATCATGGAATGGTTTGAGCGCTGTGTCACCTCAAGTTCCGCCTTTAATACTGCATTGTATAACGTTGTTGACACCTGACATACACCGCCGCCATAAGACTGCACGGTCTGTCCGTTCTCGTAAGCACCTGCAAGTTCATAACCGCCCGCTGCCGTCAATGGTCCGATCGTCTGTCCAACGGAGAACTCCTCTCCCGGATATAATACGGTTCCATTGATCTTGCCTGCTGCCACACTAATATTCGCACATCTTCCGGCAGATGAGGTACTGTAATTGGTCGTGTAACTGCCAAGCAGATCTTTTACCTTTGCCAGTTCTTCCTTCGTGCCTTCCGGCTCCACAACCTCTGCCACAAGGTCAATCGAAGCATCCGTGCCATCCCAGTTGTTTTTTAAGTAATCTTCGATTGTCATCAGGGATTTTTCCACATTCACTTCAACGCCGGAACTTCCCTCAATAAACTGAAACTGCCCATTCTCACGGATCAGTCCGTTGTCAACCGCTTCATTGTTCAGTTTTTCTGCTTTTGCAGTCAATACTTCCCTTGCTGCTGTCTCATTTAATCCTAACGGAAGTTCAAATACTTTGCTTCCATGTTCCAGATCTTTTTTATCTTTATATCGTTTGATCAGATTGCCATTTCGTCCAACCGCAAGTGCTTCCTGCACTGCATTGGTATTCTGAAACGTGATGCCAAGCTCCTGTGCACTTACTTCCACACTTTTTCCATTGGCATTCAGTGTCAAAACAGCATCGTCCACGCTCTGTGCATACGCACTGATGGCATCCACTGCCTCTTCCTCTGTCATGCCGCCAACATAGACATTTCCGATATAAACGCCATCTGCAATTTTGTGATTCTCTGCTGTCTCTGCTTTTGTGGCTGCTCTGCCTCCTGCAAAACCGATACATAATGCAGCCAGCGTAAACAGCGGAATCCATTTCATCCATTTTTTTGAAATATTATTCATAGCTGATCTCTTTCTCTTTTCTTTACACCGCAGTGCAAGCCCGACAAATCACAGATTTTTCGGGCTGACGGGCATTCGCCCTATCATTCATGCTCACTTTTGCCTACGCGTACATTTTACCCTATTGTCCGGCTGATTTTCAAGGTGCATAACCACGAATATGATTGACTGCCCTCCGGAATTTTAGTATATTTTACATGAAAGCGGCAAGCACGGTTGTAATAAGCATTGCAGCGACTACAATGATCACAATTGCAGCCATTAATTTTTGATTTTTTTTCTTACCAAAATTATACATAGAACTACCTCTTTCTATCTTGAATTTATACAAAAGAAAGGACATACAACATGGCATTTCCATTCTTAGGACTCTTTATTATCTTTCTTTCGGTTGCTGCCTATTATCGCAAGCGTGCGACTGCCCAGCAAAAGAAAGTGACGGAAGATTTTTGGAACCGTGAAGATCAGGCGAACCAGATCCGCCGCAAGGATATCAGCAATCTTCCCTATATTACCATACCCTTGGAAAAATTTCCAATAGGTATCTCTGATGATGAAGAATTAACAGATTACGAAAACGATCTGAAAACCCTTGCCTCCCGGAAAATTCTAAATCTGAGCCATCAGAGCAATACTGACTTAAAGCTTGCCTATGGTCCTGCGAATCTTCCTGCTTTGTCAGAATATGACCAGAATTATACCACCCTTTTACGAAATCTTGTCGCCTACGCAGACTGTCTGATCAAAAACGGATTTAAAGCAGAAGCCGTTCCGGTTCTGGAATTCGGCATCTCCATTGATTCCGACATCCGCGCCAATTATACGCTCCTCGCAGAACTTTACAAGGAACAGGGAAATGCGTCAAAAATCCAGGAGCTGATCGATAAGGCAGCTGCACTTGATTCTATGATGAGATCTGCCATCTTAGAGCAGCTGCACACTTTACAGAATGCCTGATTTTACAGTGATGGTTCTTTTTTCATTTTTCCATATTGTGCAATAAGCTGATCGGTAAGCCTTGAGATTTCACTTCGCGACGCATCCTCATAAATTTCCGGCATTGGGATTCCGTGAAATTCCACAAACTGCTTCAGATATTTCATCTGCTGCGGCGTTGCCGGGGACTGCTTTTTCACTTTATATTGCAACGGATATGGTCGAAACGCCTCCGGTGCTCCTGCCTCATACATTTTTTGCAGTTGTTCAAAAATCTGCTGCGTTTCCATCACATCATCCAGTGCACGGTGTGCATGAACACGCTCGATCCCAAAATAGCTGCACAGACTTGCAAGGTCTTTTTTCTGTTCCTGTGGCAGAAATTTTCTTGCCAGTTTTAATGTATCTACTGCATTCCGCTCAAAAGTACGCTTGTGATTCACCGCCCACTGCTTCAAAAAACTGTAGTCAAAAATCACATTCTGTCCCACCAGAATATCCTCTCCGATAAAATCTAAAAATGCCATAAGCGTCGCATCCATCTCTTTTCCCTGCACAGCCATCTCATTTGTAATGCCTGTCAATGAAATTACTTTTTCCGATAACTCCCGCTTTGGATTGATGATCTCCGAAAAAGCAGCCGTCACGACATTTCCACGTACCCTTGCAGCCCCAGTCTCCAGAATACGGTCTGTCTTTGCATTCAGTCCTGTCATTTCCAGGTCGATCACCACGTAATCAGTTAACATAACTTCGCCTTTCCCGCACTTTTTGCCTCCTCAGCCATGCTGACTGCCGCCACCTCTGTCACATGCGCCTGATGATCCAACGGATCACGGTTTTCATAGTCAAACAGCATATAAACCGGCTGTTTCAGGCGTGTCGGGATTTCATTCAGTGCTTTTTTGCTCTTTTCCGGAAAACGGTAATGGAATGGTTCCACATGGGATTTCACGCCATTTTTGCAGTAATATCTTGTCTGCTCCTTAAACTCTGCCGGTGATGGTGCCCAGGACGGTCTGCTCTTGCAGTTTTCGCGGTAATAAAGATCAAATGTAAGACTCTCTTCGAGCATTTGCAGTACCGTATCCTCACTCTTTCTCTCCCGCATAAACTCCAGCAGTATCTCTGCTCTGCGGATTCTGGAATGGCTCATCCCGAAATATCCTTTTTCCTCATAAAAAACACCTAGCTCCTGAAACATTGCAAAGGCACTGTCAAACAATGGTTCCATCACTTTCATCGTAATTTCAAACTGTCCGCTGTTGTAATAGACCTCCAGCATCTCTTCTACCTGTTTGATTTTCAACACATCGTCAAAACTAAGCCACTTCGTTTTCATCACTTCATACGGTGTTTTCGCATGGTAAACAATCTCGTATTCTGCCGCATGCTCATACATGTAAGAGCCCTTCAACACTTTCAAAAATCCAAGCTGCAACTGATTCGGCTTCAGTGCATAAATTTCATCAAACGATTTTGCAAAGGTCGCATAATCTTCATAAGGAAGCCCTGCGATCAGGTCGAGATGTTCGTGGATATTTTCACCGCCCTGGATTTTTCGAACAATATCCTTTAAAAGTTCCAGTTTCATTGTCCTGTGGATTTCCCGGATGGTTGTCTCATTCGTGGACTGTACGCCAATCTCCAACTGGATCAGACCCGGACGCATATCATGGATCAGCGCCAGTTCCTCCTCATTTAAAAGGTCGGCAGAAATCTCGAAATGGAAGTTCGTAATCCCATTGTCATGTTCTTTTACGAATCGCCAGATTTCCATGGCATGATCGTGTCTGCAGTTAAAAGTACGATCTACAAACTTCACCTGTGGCACCTTTTTCTCAATAAAAAATGCCAGTTCTTTTTTCACAAGTTCCATATCACGAAAACGCAGTTTTTTGTCTATGGATGACAGACAGTAACTGCAGTTGAACGGACAGCCACGGCTTGATTCATAGTAAATAATACGATTTTCAAAATTTTCAATGTGATCGTAGCAAAACGGAATATCTGACATATTCATCGGTTCCTGTGCCGGTGTGAAAACAGTCTTTCCACTGTCCTGATCCCGAAACGCAATTCCCCTGATTTCCTCCAGAGAGCCTGCATGGTTTACATAATATCTACATAGCTGTTCAAATGTGCGCTCACCCTCTCCGATCATCACACCCGTCACTTGTGGATGTTCCGCTAAAAAAGTTTCCACCTCATAGGAAACTTCCGGGCCACCTACCCAGATTGGTACTTCCGGGCACAGCTTATGATACTCTGTGATCAGCTCCTCCACATAATCCATATTCCAGATATAGCAGGAAAAGCACAGCACATCCGGTTTTGCTTTATAAATCTGTTCTAAAATATAATCCACCCTGTTATTGATCGTATACTCACCAATCGCAATCTGTTCCTGATAGTCTTTTGCATAGGCTCTCAAACTGTAAACCGCCAGATTGGAATGGATATATTTTGCGTTGATCGCTGTTAAAAATATTTTCATGTTCTGTCTCTTTCTGTAAAATGATTATGCTCATTATAAGACAAAACGGAGTAGTTCTCAACCTCTTCTGAGACTACTCCGCATTTGTATTTCACCTATTATCTTTTTTCAAAACCTGTCCTACATCATTGCGTAGCGGAATACTACATCAAATCCTGCAATCCAGAGTAAAATAGCACCACCCACATAAGCTTTTGTCTTATGTTCAAACCCGAAATGATACCCGGTATAAGTACCCATAATGACAACTGCAACGGTCAGACAGACGATCATGATCAGTACCACTGTCAGATTGGTTCCCAGGAAACCAAACGCAATTCCTGTCAGAAGTGTGTAAATGCCCGTCACTGCTGCCATACGCCAGAAACGTTTAAAGCCAAGATTCTCCTCTCTATGCTCATTCACACGCTCATTCTTGATTGCTTTTACAATCAGTCTGACACCCAGGCAGAAGAAAATAACCGCTGCAATGACAGTTCCAATAAAACGCTCATTTCTGGCAAGATCATTGATATAAAGTAATCCCGCCAGAACATTACCAATATAAAGTGCTGCCAACTGCCAGATTGCAATGAGTCCGCATACTAACGTCAGATGTTTTTTATCTATTTTCGCTACAAGTGATCCCTGGCACTCCATACCGGCAAAAATATCCAGTGATATGCCTACAAGGATCAACAGATTTTCTATCCAGTTCATGAATCCTCCCGTTTCTGTCTGCTGCTGCGATCGACAGACTTGTCCTAATAACCTTTCTAATCACTATTATACCCTGTTTCGGCTTTTTTTCCATAGACAATGCCTGATGATTGTATGTTGTTTCCACTGAAAAACTAAGATATGTTTCTTTTTATGGAAAAATACTGCTTAATCTAAAAAGTGCCGCACATCATGTGCAGCACGTATACTTTCTTCATCTCCTACATCTCTGCGATAATATCATCCATAGAACGTTTGATGATATAATCATAAATCTCTGCAAGCTCCTTTGGAGAAATCGTCATTCCCGATTGGATCCATGTAATTACAACATAGCACATGGACTGTGCATAATACTCTGCGATCCGCTTTGGCGTCAGCCACGAATACTTCTGTTTCTTCCCTGTATGGACACCGTCTATCACCTTCAAAAGAATCTTCTCCACACAGCTCTGGGCAATCTCTCCGAATGAGTTCTGTCCCTCCAGCTTTATTGCGCGCGAATAAAATTCACTGTCTTTTTCGATGTTTGTAAAAAGAAGTACCAGTCCCTCACTGATCATCCCATTCTGGATCAGCGGTTCGATCGGATCGAGCAGATCTGTCGTAATGATCCACTCTAACAATTCATACTTATCCTGAAAATGATTATAAAAGGTCGGCCGGATAACACCCGCCAGATCAGTGATCTCTTTAATTGTAATCTTCTCAATTGGATGCTTCTTGGCAAGTTCCTTAAAGCTTTCCGCCAAGAGTGTATCAATTGCACGCTTTCCCTGTCCTGTCATAATTACCTCATGCCTAATGTATTACCATTTTTGTAATAATAATGCTTCTTGTATCCGGATCATCGCGAAGATTCAGCATCTCACCTGTTTCTACTACCTTGACAACCGGTCTTAAGAAAAACCGTTCAAAATTCTTCGCAACCACGCCATGCATCCCATTGGACAATTCAACTTCACATCCTACCGGGTACACTGCGATTTTCTCTACAAACAATTCTACAAGCTTCGGATCAAATAAGGTGCCTGATCCTGCCATCAGGTATTCCATTGCATCTGAAGGTGACAGATTTTTCCTTCCGCGATGAAGTGATACCATATCGTCATATTGTTCCACAAGCCGGATGATCCTTGCATACAACGGAATCTGCTCTCCACTCTTTCCCATTGGGTAGCCGGTTCCATCGTAATTTTCATGATGCTGCATGACACCCGCATATACGAGTGCAGAAAAATGATAGTTACCTTTTAAATAATCTGCTCCCAGCTCCGGATGTTTCCGCAAAAGCTGTGTCTCCTCTTCTGTCAATGCATGATCTGCATTGATGATCCCTATATCAAGAAACCTCTTTCCTATATCATGAAGAATCGCCGCCGTTGTAAGCTGATACAATGATTCTTCATTCATTCCGTAATTCGCTCCGAGCAGCACTGACATCATGGCGACATTAATGGAATGGTAATAAATGTAATCATCATAATTCTTGATATCTAACACATTGCACATAATGTCTCCATTGCTCAAAATGTTCTCCACAATGCGCTCGATCGTCTTTTGTATTTTAATTTCACTGACCGGCATATCTTCTTCTGCATCTGAGGCCGCATCAAATGCAAACATGTCATGCACTACTTTCAGTGCCTGACTCCTCACCTGCGGATTTAAAACCTGTTGGATCTCTATGCCCTGCGTAAATTCATCATCAATGTATATCCCTGGAAACCCTAAAAATTCAAGATTGGAAATATATTCTTCCGAGAGAAGCAGGTGTTTTGCAAGTAACAGTCTTCCCGCTCCATCGTAAATATCCTGACCAAGAGCCATTCCAGGCGTCAGTTTACTCGTTGGTAAATAACGCATATATGTTTCCTTTCAATTTTAAAAAAAGAATATTTCTATATTAACTCATTTATTCATCAAATTCAACTGTTACAAAATATCCCTTTTCCGTTTCTTTTACATCTACAACTTTTCCCTCTCCGGATCTGATCCTGTTTCCAACAGGATAATTTGCAGACATCGCATATGCTTTTCCCAATGTGTAATAATAAGAGTTTGGCAGTTTTCCCTCTGTGATTGGGATCACCTGTCCTATTTCTACCAGACCTGTGCGTTCCATTTTAAATTCTTCCTGCCTCATGCCCTGCCTCCACCAGACACAAAATTTTTACGTGTCATTCATATAATATTATAGTATAATAAAAGAACATTCACAAGTTAAAAGGATTAATTTACATAAAATATTTACGCACACAAGGAGCCTTATGAGAGAAAGAGAAGAAGTTTTCGACCATTTTATCACTGCAGTCATTAACACCTTAAACGCAGATGAGATTTACGATGCCGCAATTGAAGCATTGCAGGATATCCTGCAGCCGGACGGACTTTTACTGATGATGAACCAGAACACACGCCACGTTTTTTCCGTCATCCGTAAATGTGGCAGTATTGCCTGCACAAAATCATACAGTGTTCCCACTGATTCCATGCTTCAGGAGCTAAAGGATTCCCCGAATCCGATCATGCTCAACGATACTGGAAAACACATCCTCGACCTTATGACTCCAAGACAGCGCAACTGGCTGAATGCAGAACACATCACCGCCATTTATACGCTCAAATACAATCAGGTCATTATCGGCTTTCTCTATATTGCAGCCCATGACGGACAGGACTTTGCCCCAGAGGAACTCAGATATCTGGAAAAAATATGTTACTATTCCTCCTATGCGCTGCGCAATGCCAACCTGTATCAGAATGCATACCGCGCATCTATTACCGATGACCTTACTTCTTTGTACAACCGAAAACACGCATTTGAATGTATTGACCATGTATGCCAGCATCAGAAGCCATCCACACTGATCGTGCTCAATATTGATGATTTCAAACTGTATAACGAATTGTATGGTGCACAGGAAGGCGATAACCTGATCCACCGCTTTGCGCAGGTCATTCTTCAGGAAATTTCATCAAAAGACATCGGTTTCCGTTTTGGTGCGGATGAATTTCTGATTTTAAAAGCGGGAACGGATATAGATGAAGCCTGCAGCTGCTGCAAACGTATAGTGGACGCCATCACGGATGCCACTCCTGCCAACACCGTCTGGGATATCACGATCACCTGCGGAATATCTGTATTCCCTGATATTTCCACTGATGCTGCTTCCTTTCTGCACAACGCAGAACAGGCCATCTATTATGGAAAGCAGGCTGGAAAAGGAAATATCGAAGTTTACCGCCCTGGAATAGATGAACGCTCCCACGATCCGGATATCCGTGCCGCATATGAGCGTGTTGCCCCAACCATTTATGCACTCACCGCTGCCATAGATGCCAAGGACAGTTACACCTTCATCCACTCCATGAATGTTTCCAAATATGCCGTTATACTTGCAGAAGCACTCGGAATGAATTCCAACGACATTGAGATCATCCGCGATGCCGGTCTTTTACACGACATCGGAAAAATCAGTATCCCGGAACGCATCCTGCAGAAAACCTCAAAGCTTACTGACGAGGAATATGCTATTATGAAAACGCATGTGGAAAATTCCACAAAGATGATCCGCTATCTGCCTGACATGGATTACGTGATCCCTGCCGTTGTCGGTCACCATGAGCGTTATGACGGCACCGGTTATCCCCGCGGACTTGCCGGCCAGAATATTCCTTATATGGCAAGGATTCTCACCATTGCAGACTGTTTTGATGCAATGACCGCCAAACGTCCTTATAAACAGGCGCTTTCTGTGGAATACGCTGTCAATGAACTTGAAAAAAACAGCGGTACGCAATTTGATCCTGTGCTTGTCAAAAAATTTGTGGAGCTCATCCATGAAGGAAAAATTTCTATCGCATAACCGGAGTTTAATTTACCGTAGTGTCGCAGATTTTGTGGTGCTATTCATGACGTTGATCGGGCATGTATAAGCGTCCTCTCGCAAGTCATTCGTAACGTAAATTAAAAGAAAAACGATATAAACAAATATTATTTTCTTCGTGAGCTATGAAGATGGGATTCTAAAAATATTTTCCCATGGTGAAATTATAGAACACTTCCAGAGCTGACGCTTCCATTGAAAGAGGCTGCCGCGGCAGATGATCCACTGTCGCAGGTGGCTGTATCTACAGTGCCTGCATCGGCGGTGGCATTTAACTCGGCATTCATCTGAGCTTCCGTTTGTGCTTCCATCTGCTGTAATTCACTCATCTGCAGTCCGACATAAGACAGATCGACAGTTGCTGCACCGGCTGCAGTGGAAATACCGCCGTGTTTGTAATCCATAGTATTTTGCAGATATTTCATATCCGCTTCGTTGATGTTGCTGCGCTCTTCATTGCGGTGCATACGGCGTTTGCGGATGATTTCCTGACGTCTTGATTTCTCTTTCTGTACCTGCTGAATCTCCTCTGTCGCCATCTTTTGTTTCAGGTCATTTTCTTTCTGGTGGACGCGGCGTTTCACTTCGGACTTCTGCTGCATTTCTTTTGCTGATTTTTCACGTTCATATTTCCGCTGTAAATTTTCTTCCTGTTTCAGATTAGACACCTTGGACTGGGCGCATTTTACCATTCTTTTTGCGTGTGCGAGGGCAATCTGTACCTCACTGTCATCATATTCCCCGGTTCCGAGGCAGTGCTGTAAATTATTGACTGTACTTTTTGCCTTGGTGAGAACCGCAGCGGCAGTCCGCGACTTTGTGGCGCGGATAAGCTGTGAGGAGATTTGTTTTGCATTATAATTAAGAGATTTTTTGGTTGACTTCCCTGTGCTAAAGGAACTGCTTTTGGAAATTCCAGTGTTTCTTGTGTTGATCGTGGCAGTGGAGAATCCATTCATCGTTCCGCCAAAATAATTGCTTACGGTTAAGTTCATCTTTATTTCCTCCGTGAAATAAATTTGACTACTTGTTTCGATAATTTATATATCGGTAAGTTGGGGGATTTTGTTCAGTGTATCTAAGTGCTTTTGGTTGCATGAAAATTTAAAAGAGGATATACTTTTTTATATATTTTAGCAAAAATGTATGGAATTTTTGCAGATAAGACAGGGATGCCTGTCCGATGAAGTTGTAGTATAAAGGAGCACACATACATGGAAAACGAAAAACAGAAAAAGATTTTATTTGCGCTGATTCCAATTGTGATTGCATTACTGTCATTTTTTGTGATCGCGCGGTTTACTTCTTCGACAGAATTTAATGCGAAGACAATCCAGTCATTGGACGATAAGAAAACAACCGTCATGGAGCTTGCCGCAGCATCTACAGCGGCATCAGCAGCGATCACATTGATTCCGGGGGATGTCGGAACGCCGATCGCCAATAAGCTGGCTGACTTAAGCAGTTATTTTTTGATCGTGTTCAGTGCTATTTATCTGGAAAAATATCTGGTGACGATCACCGGATATGCGGCATTTAAGATACTGGTTCCAATTGCATGTGTATTTTTCTCCGGGTATCTGTTGTGGAGGAAAGAGATATTGCGAGTGGTCGCACAGAAATTCCTGCTTTTCGGACTGGCAGTGTATCTTGTGATCCCGGCGAGCGTGAAGGTGGCGGATATGATCGAGACAACCTATGCGTCATCCATCGAGAGTACGATAGAGACTGCGAAGCAGACAACCGATGAGATAGAATCTGAAACAGGAGAAAGTGGACAGGTGGATGATAAGAGCAGCAATGAAAAATCCCAGAGTGATTCAGACAGTGACAGCAAAGAAAATGCCGGTGGATTTTTCTCAGGACTTTTTAATAAAGTGCAGGAAGGAGTGTCCACAGCGACTGCGAATGTGGAGAATGTGTTGAACAACTTTATCGAGGCATTGGCAATTTTGCTTGTGACTTCATGCCTGATTCCGATACTGGTGCTGATTTTCTTTGTATGGCTGGTAAAGATGCTGCTTGGACTAAATATTGATATTCCGACATCTGTCAGAAAATAGGAAGGACTTTTCCATGGACATCAAAGACTGCATTATTTATGAAAAAACAATCCCTGCTCACCCGGCAGTATACGATGATTTTCCGGAGAATCTGCTGCCGGAACTGGCAGGGTATTTAAAAGAGCACGGAATTGAAAAATTATATTGTCATCAGACGGAAATGTTTGAGAAAGTGACTTCCGGGAAAAATGTTGTTATCACAACATCGACGGCGAGCGGCAAGACATTAAGCTTTCTGCTCCCGGTTTTACAGGACATTTTGAAAAATCCGCTGACAAGGGCAATTTTCATTTACCCGACCAAGGCACTTGCGGCAGACCAGTACCGTGCGATTGCACCGTATCTGGAATATTTTGGAGAGAACCGTATTGTGGCGGGCGTGTATGATGGGGATACGCCGGTGGCGGAGCGTACAAGAATCCGGCAGAGTGCCAATATTATATTGACAAACCCGGAGATGGTGAATGGGGCATTTCTGCCGAATCACAGCAAATACGGGTTTGATTTTATTTTTTCCAATTTAAAATACATTGTGATCGATGAGCTGCACACGTATCGTGGGGCGTTCGGTTCGCATCTGGCAAATGTGTTCCGCAGACTTTCAAGAGTATGCCGTTATTATCATTCCAATCCACAGTTCCTTTGCAGTTCTGCTACGATTGCCAATCCGGTGGAGCTTGCAGCAGAGATCTGTGGAAAGCAGTTTGCACTTGTGGATAAGGACGGCTCACCAGCAGCAGAACGTGGATATTATCTCATCCAGCCGCCGAAGATCATGGGGAAAGACGACAACTATTATGGGCAGATCCGCATTACGACAGTGGCGGCAGAACTTTTGCCGGAGCTGATGGATGAAGGAAAAAATTTTATTGCGTTTACGAAGTCCAGAAAGAATGTGGAGATCGTCTTAAAAGAGACGAGAGATCATTTGGAAGCGGAGGGATTTTTAGGCACGCATAAGCCGGATGAAATCTCCGGTTATCGTGGCGGTTACACGCCGCTTGAGCGGAAACAGATTGAAAATCAGATGATCTCGGGAGAACTGATGGGACTTGTTTCCACGAATGCATTAGAACTTGGAATTGATATCGGAAAGATCAGTACCACGGTGTTAGTCGGTTATCCGGGCACCAGAGCCTCATTCTGGCAGCAGACAGGGCGTGCCGGAAGAAGCGGGAAAAGGAGCAGCAACTATCTCATTCTCGACAATCAGTCGTTTGACCAGTACATTGCGCTTGAGCCGGGCTGGCTGTTTGAGGGAAGCAGTGAAAATGCTGTGATCGATAAGAATAATCTGATCATTGAGCTGGCGCATATCCGTGCGGCAGCAGCGGAGATTCCTTTGACGCTTGATGATATTTCCCTGTTTCCGGATCTTGGCGAGGCAATCCCGGTACTTCTCCGCGCTGAGGAACTGTCGAGCCACAATGGAAAATTTGCGTGGTCTGGCGGTGAGTTCCCGGCGGGTGATTTTTCCATGCGCAATATTGATGAGAAGCGCTATAAGCTTCTGCACAAGGACAGCGGAAAAGAAATCACGGAGATGGACGAAAGTCAGGCGTTCCGTGAACTTCACGATGGTGCGGTCTACATGCATGACGGCATTGCCTATCAGGTGACAAAGCTTGACCTTGAGAGCCGGACTGCCTATGCAGTGCCATTTAATGGAAATTATTATACAGTCGCGACAGGGGAAGCGAATGTGAAGATCGTTCACGAGAGTAAAAATATGCCGCTTGCTCGCACAGAGCTTCATTTTGGCGATGTCAATGTGAGCGATTACGTTTATATGTTTAAAAAAATGCAGTTTCATAATCATCAGAATCTTGGCTATGAGCAGTTACCGAAGGCACTCTCCAAAGACTATGATACGGAGAGCACCTGGATGCGTGTGCCGGAGAATGTGGTCAAAGTTTACCGTGGCTTAATTCAGGTGAACGAAAATACGAAAATGGTGCGGAACAATTATTATGAGGGCGTCTGTTTTGCACTGAAAAATGCTGCCCGGATGGTGACCATGACGGAGCAGGAGGATATTGGAGTTATCACGTCGGCGAATGCACTGGAACTTGCGTTTGACACAAGCTCGGACGTAGACATTTATTTTTACGATAAGTATGTGGGTGGACTTGGATTCTCTGAAAAGATTTATGATAATATGGAAGATATTATCCAAAATGCAGTGAAGCTTGTAAAAGGCTGTGGATGCAAAGATGGCTGTGCCGCCTGTGTGGGAGATTACCGGCTTGACAGGCAGATGGTACTTTTCGGACTGGAAAACCTGCTGGAACACTGGGATGTCCCGATGGGAGTGAAGACTGCAGAGCATGCGCCGTCCACGTTCCGGAGAAAAGAGTTCTCGTTTGAAAAGTTAGGAGAGCAGTGGCAGGAGTTCTGCAAAAAGATTAGTGAAAACGGAGAGAACTTTGCCGCGTTTTTACAGACCGTTCCGGCGGTCGAAGTGAGAGAGCGGATGCTGATCTTAAAATTATCCAGTGCCTTTTATGCAGACTGGGTGATGGAGCCGGGAAACCGCGAGTGCCTTAAGAATATTATCAGTTATTATGCGGATGTGCCGGTTGGATTCCAAATCCAGGTGGCACTCGCAGATGAAGTGAGAGAGCCGGATAAGGACGCGATGGAGAAGATGGAACGGAGGCTAAAGCTCTAACATAACGGTTGCGGTGAAATAGTGATCGTTGTAATTAAAATTTAAAATACCGTTATTTTTCTCTACCGTTTCACGGATGATTTTTATACCAAAACCGTGATGTGTTATATCCTGTTTTGTGGTTGCAAGATTTGGATTTTGTTCCAGAACATTGTAACTGCACTTATTTTTGATTTTGCATACAAGATACTTCTGTACACACCGGATGCTGATATGAATGTCGGCATCCGGTTCGTGGAGACTGGCGGTAATCGCATTGTCCAAAAGGTTTAATAAAATGGTGCACAGTGTATCTTCGGAAATATTTAATTGTTCAGGAATTAATATCTCACTGAAAACTTTGATATTATTTTTGCGGCAGGTCTGTATTTTCTGATTCAGGATATAGTCCATTAAGGTATTTCCAGTCTGGATCTCTTCGAAAGAGGAGAGTTTCTTACCGATTGCATGATTCAGATAGTCTTCCAGTTGTTCGAATTTTTTCTCATGTACGAGTGTCTGGATATAAAAATATTTATTTTTCAGTTCATGGCGTTCTTTGCGGATCTCATCCTGCAGAACAATAGAATAACGGTAATGGGAAAGCTGGGCTTTGGTTTCCTGTAAAGCGGCATTCAATTGTTTTTCCTGTTCGTAGGAGCTGATAATCCTTGAAAAAAAATAGTAAATGATCGGCAGATTTGTAATAATGATCAACGCAAGGATTGGAGCAAATTTTGTCCATAGTTTTGATGTGTTCGATGTGATCAGTGTGGTGAGCAAAATGCTGATAGGAAAGTACAGGATCAGAAATAGTTTCTTTGGCATGCCGGAGGTCATAGGGGCAATCTGCAATTTGTGGAAAAAGACACAGAGTAATCCCAGAAGGAAAAATAAAAAGTTTCCGCTCATAAAATCGATAAATGCGTAGGTATGTGGAGTAAGAGAATTTTCAAGTTCATAAAGCGGTGAAAGCACAATTTTGTATAGCTGTATAAAGGTCAGAATGAATAAAAGATAAGTAATCTTCTGAAATGCAGATGACTGTAAAAATATAAAAGAGGAAAACAGCGCAGCTACACCAAGAGAAAGCAGAAATACGCAGTAAGGAGAAGCTTTTTTCAGTAAATCTGTGATGAACCAGTCAATAATTTTCTGTAAAATAAAGAATCCCAAAAAGGAAAACAGAACATACAGCCGGCAGGAAACAGGTCTTTTGGATTTACATAATGTGTATAAAAGGTACGAGATGAAAGTAAAAATAATGCTTCCCTGAAACGTAAAATAGAGTTGATAAATAATTGCGCCCATAAAATCCTCACTTTCTTTGTACTTAATAAGTTGTGTTATATTGCAGAAACAGCTGCTTTATTTCCTCTGTCTTTCCACGGCTGATCGGGAGCTCAGTCCCGTTGGTCAGTTGTACAAAAGATTTCCCAATACGAAAAATATGCATACAGTTTACAAGGTAACTCCGATGGATTTTGATAAAATGACAGTCTGCAAGTTTCTCTTCCAGTTCCATCAGTCTGCATCGGAATACACATGTACCTTCGGTTGTGACGATGAGGCAGTCTTTGCGCTGTGCTTCAATGTACAGAATATGTGGAATGGAAAAGGAATAAAGGTCGTTTGAACCGTTTTCCTGCAATTGTAAGAGTCTGCCTTTATTTTGCAGCCACTTATTTAAAATGGAAACAACGAGGGATGTAACCGTGTTCTCAAAAGCTTCTTTGCGGATAAAACGAAATGGCTGCACTTCGAAAGTCTGAAAGACAAGTTCTTCTTTGTTGGAAATAAACACTACGAGGGAATCAGATGAAAATTCCCGGATTTTTTTACATACGTCGATGCCGTTAATCTTAGGCATTTCAATATCCAGAAAAATAACATCATAATGATAATGTGCCTCATACATTTCCAGAAAACGGGTGCCCGAAGTAAACGCGTCGAAGGCAACCGTTGTGCCCTTTTTGTCAAATTCCTGAATAAGCGTATTTTTTAAATATTCTAAAATTGCGGCATCATCCTCAACAATTGCAGCCTGATACATGGCATTTCCCCCATTTTTACATAAACTTTTTTCTGTATCTATTTTAGCATAATTACAAAAGAACGAAAACTGCAATTGGTACCGTGAGCGTGCAATTCGTACCGGATGGGAAAAAAAAGCAAAATCCGTGTTAGTATAAGCGTACCAAAAGCAAGCAAAGGAGAGGAAAGGTTATGATTTCATTAAACTGGAGTGATGTAATCAGTGTATTGAATATGTGTAAAGCATATCTCATTGCAATTGCGGCAGTGATTCTGATTGGAATCGTTGTCATCGCTGCCTGTAGAAAAAAAGAGGTAGCAATCAGAAAATTAATCAGAGGCAATGCAGGAATCGCAATGATCGTGGCAGTGATCGTCATTGTGAATCTGGCATGTACAGGACCGCTGTCTACATTGCTGAATCTGGCAGTGCAGAAAACACAGACCATCAGTGATGAGACGACAAAGCAGTCAAATGCGGACTGTCAGACTATCGCAGAGGAAGGGATTGTACTTTTGAAAAATGATGGGCTTCTTCCGTTAAAAGGAACACAGAAGTTAAATGTGTTTGGATGGGCTGGCACAAACCCAATCTATGGAGGTTCGGGAGCAGGTGCGTTAAATGATCTGTATGACAGGGTGTCATTGCAGCAGGGATTAGAGGATGCAGGATACGAGGTAAATACAGAACTGACGGACTTATACACAGGTCTCGGAGCCGAGAGAGCTTCTTATGGAAGTGACTGGAGCCTTCCAGAAGTACCGGTTTCTGATTATTCAGATGAACTGTTGGAAAATGCAAAGAGTTTTTCGGATACCGCATTGGTCGTGATCGGACGCTGGGGTGGTGAGGGAAGTGATCTTCCAACAGATATGACAACAGCAGAGTATACCGATAATTCTTCTGAGTATGCGGATTTCCAGCGGGGACAGCATTATCTGGAATTAAGCCAGACAGAAAAAGATATGATCGGCATGGTTTGTGATAATTTTGACAATGTTGTATTGATTTATAACGGACTTTCGACATTTGAACTGGGATTTGTAAATGATTATCCACAGATCAAAGGTGTGTTGTGGTGTCAGGGTGCAGGACAGACCGGATTTGACGGACTTGGAACGATTTTAAATGGTTCTGTGAATCCATCTGGTAAGACATCAGATACGTTTGTGTATGATCTAACCGCAACACCGACATGGAATAACTTTGGTGACTTCCAGTATGACAATATGCAGGAATTTAAAATTGATGAGAGTGATCCATATGTTGGTGGAGCAATGCCAACGTTTGTAAATTATGTGGAAGGTATTTATGTCGGATATCGCTTTTATGAGACGGCAGCACAGGAAGGTCTTCTTAATTATGATGAGACAGTTCAGTATCCGTTTGGATATGGTTTGAGCTATACTAATTTCAAACAGGAAATTGAATCTTCTACCATGGAAAATGGAACGATCACTTTAAATGTCAAGGTGACAAATACGGGTGATGTTGATGGAAAAGATGTTGTTGAGGTTTATTACAATCCTCCGTATACCAATGGAGGAATCGAAAAATCTTCTGCAAATCTGATCGCTTATGAGAAAACAGATGTGATCCGCACAGGAGAGAGTACAAATGTGACATTGACATTTAAGGCGGAGGATATGGCTTCCTATGATTACAAAGATCATGGATGTTATGTGTTAGAGCAGGGAGATTATGAAATCAGTATCAACAGTGATTCCCATCATGTGATGGATTCGGTTGTTTATACAGTAGATGAAGACATTATCTATGATGAAAATAATGCCCGTTCGACAGACAAGACTGCGGCAGTAAATCAGTTCGATTATGCTGATGGACATTTGGAATATCTGTCGAGAGCGGATGGGTTTGCCAATTACGAAGAGGTAGCCGCTGCACCAGCGAGCATGTCTATGCCGGAAGATTTAAAAGAGGGATTCACTGTAACTTCCAATTATGAAATGCCGGAAATAGAAGGTGCAGAGATGCCAACAACGGGCGCCGAGAATGGTCTGACACTGGCAGAGCTTCGCGGGGCAGATTATGAAGATGAACGCTGGGAGACACTGTTAGATCAGCTTACTATTGATGAAATGCAGGATATGATCGCACATGCAGGATTCCAGACTGCAGCAGCTGCAAGTGTGGGAAAGGTGGCAACCGTGGACTGTGACGGACCATCGGCTGTCAGCAACAACTTCACAGGTGCCGGTTCTGTAGGTTTCCCATCGAATGTCATGATCGCATGCACATGGAATGATGAACTGGCATACACATATGGCTACGACATGGGTAAAATGGCAACAGAGCTTGGCTGTTCCGGCTGGTATGCACCATCTATGAACCTGCACCGCAGTGCATTTGGAGGCCGTGCCTATGAATATCCTTCTGAAGATCCGGTTCTGTCTGGAAAAATGTCTGCTCAGGCAGTTAAGGGAGCCGCAGAAAATGGTGTTTATGCATATATGAAGCATTTTGCAATGAATGAACAGGAAACAAACCGCTGGGTAATGATCTGTACATGGGCAAATGAACAGTCTATGCGAGAATTATATTTAAAACCATTTGAAATCTGTGTGAAAGAAGGAAATGTAACAGCCGTTATGTCATCTTTCAACTATATCGGGAATGTGTGGGCTGGCGGCAATTACGAGCTGCAGACAACAGTACTCCGCGACGAATGGGGATTCAAAGGATTTGTAGAAACTGATTATTTTGCAGGTGCATTTAATATGAATGCAGATCAGGTGATTGCAACAGGAGGTTCCTGCTGTCTGTCAACCTTTGATGTTGGAACGAATTATGTATCAGATACCACGAATCCGAGTGCTGTTCTTTACATGAGAAATGCATGTAAAAATATCATGTATACAGTCGTAAACAGTAATGCATACGCAAGTGATACTGCAATCTCGCTCGCAGCATGGGTAAAACTGATGATTGCGATTGATATCATAGCAGGAGCATTGCTTATTTTCTGGGAAGTTATGCTTATCAGAAATTATAAAAAAAGAACAAAAATTGTGATTGAGTAGAATAAAACGATTATTGGACAATCATACTGAGAGTTCTATTTTCTCCCAAGAAAAAATGATTCAGATGATTATTTTTGAAAGATAAGACTGTCTGTCAGAAACATTCTGGCAGATGGTCTTATTCTTTTTAAATGTTTAAAACAATGTTTGACGTACATCAAATAAAACAATATAATTAATTTGGAAAAGGAGAGCGGAAAATATGCAGAATAAAGTGATGACTGACATACAGGATCTTACTTACCTGAACTGGTCACATGCAAGAAATTCAAGTGGAACAGCAGGAACTTTTCTGAAATCACAATCCATATCAGATGGGAAAAAAATATATTACAAACTCTCAAACTTTGACAGCGAAAAAGGAATTATCGGACATGAGTGCGTCAATGAAATTATTGTAGACAGAATGCTTACGCTATTGGGAGTGGAACATCTGGCATATCAACTGATACATGCCAACATAGAGATTGATGGAAAAATTTTTGAAACGTGGGTATGTGCGTCGGAGGATTTTAAGGAAAGAGGAGAAACAAAAGCGGCTTTGGATAATTATTATCAGATTAATGCCGGCGCTGGAATTTCGCATTATGATTTTTGCAGGGAAAATGGATGGCAGCAGTATATAGACACTATGCTTGCCGTTGATTTTCTGATTTTAAACAGAGACAGGCACGGAGCCAATATTGAAGTGCTTCGGAATGCGAGAAAGCATTCGATACGGATTGCACCGTTATTTGACCATGGACTTTCACTGTTGTGTTCCTGCTATAGTGAGGAGCAGATAAAAAAATTTAATGTAATGGAAGATAAGCCATGCCAGAATTTTATCGGGAGCAGGTCGACATTAGAGAACCTGAATCTGATACGGGAGAAAGAAAAAATTTTTCCAAAGCGTCTGGCGGGCACGGACAAAGCGGTTATTTTCGAAAATTTAGAGCATACATTATCTGCGGAACATATGGAAAAAATATGGGAAATGATCTATAAAAGGTGGTGTTATTATGAAAGTCTTTGCAATATGGGATGATGACTGGGAAAATAAGACGCCGATCGGATATTTGTTTTGTTATGAAAAAGAAAATGCATTTATGATCGAACTAAATTCTGAGCTGGACGAGTGGAATGCACCGCTGCTTTTTTCTTCTTTTGTGAAAAAAAATATTTATACGATTCCAAGAGAGATAAGCGCTCTCTGGGTGAGGGAACGGGTGATTCCAAGCGGCAGACAAAATATTGGTTCCATACTGAAAAATCATAAAATGACGGAATATAACGAAATGAAGTTACTGGCGTTATCGAAGGGAAAATGTTCGCAGGACAGTTGTTATTTAAAGGAAATCACGTACAACGGCGTACCACAGGAAATCCGTGCGAGAAGTCTCGACAATGTTACCGAGTGTTTTGTATCGGGAGAACATGATATCATCTGTCTTTTTCAGAATGATATGGTAAGAAGAGTCGATTTGAGAAAACTGGCAGTGGAAAATGAGAAGATAGCCAGTATATTAAGAAATAAAAAAATTCTGAACACTGTGGAAGTGGGAGTGGGTGGATACAGTATTACATTTAATCAATCCATTGCAATCGATAAGCGGGTTCTCATAGAAAAGGGGACGGAGATAAAAATTTCAGCGCAGGATTTTTATTCTTTTGTCAATCAAAATATTGTGGACACGGCAGAGGCGTGCGAAATATTGCAGTGTTCCAAACAGAATCTGACCTATTTAATGAAAACGGGAAAAGTAAAACCAATCAGGCAGGGACTTAGAGAAAACCTGTTTTATAAGGGAAATATAGAGGAAAATACATGGGGATAATGAAAACAAGAGAAGAAGCAACAAAATACGGATTATTATTTCCAGACACTTATCTGGAAACGCCGTTTCATGATCCAAACTGGGAGTTAGTGCGTGTGCATGGAAGCAAAAAGGCATTTTTGTGGGTATATGAGCGGAACGGATACATCAATCTGAATGTGAAAGTGCGCCCGGAGTGGCGCGATTTCTGGAGGGATGCCTATGCGTCCGTGCTTCCGGGATATCATCAGAATAAAGAACACTGGAATACGATCATTTTAGATGGGACAATCCCGGATAAGGATGTGAAGCAGATGATTGCAGAAAGCTATGACATTATCACAGACAGTCCGACAAAGCGTATTTATGAGGCGGTGAAAACCATTCCAAAAGGTAAAGTGGCAACTTACGGCAGGGTGGCAGAGCTTGCCGGAAATCCGAGAATGTCCAGAGCTGTCGGAAATGCCCTGCACCATAACCCGGACCCGGAGCATATCCCATGTTACCGTGTTGTGAATTCCAAGGGAGAATTAGCAGGGGCTTTCGCCTTTGGAGGGGAGCATGTGCAGGAAGAACTGCTGAAAGCAGACGGCATTGAAGTGGTGAATGGCAGGGTGGATTTAAAGAAATATGGAATTTAAAGAAAATTACACACAACAACTACAACGTCTAAATGAATACCAGAAAGCAGCCGTTTTCGACGAGAGCAGCGCCTGTCTTGTGAACGCCAATGTGGGAAGCGGTAAGACGACGGTTCTTATCACAAAGGTCATGTATCTGCATTACGAGAAGCAGATTCCATATGAGCAGATGGTCGTTCTGACTTTTACGAATAAGGCTGCGGATGAGATCAAAGAGCGTCTGCATGCGCTGGAGCCGGAGATCACAGAGGAACAGTTGTGGGGCTTTGGAACATTTCACAGTGTGTGTCTTACGATGTTGAAGAAAATGCTTCCGGTGGAAAATCTGGGTTATACCAAAGAATTTATGGTGATGGATCTGGACGAAGAACTTGAGATGGCAGAGCAGGTGATCTTAACTTATCAGCTGAAAATCAAATATAAAAACCGGCTGAAAAAACGTCTGGAACAAAAAAGCAGCAAATATCAGGATGATATTGAAAAATTAAAGGCATTGCTCAAGGAAGAAAAGAGACGCCAGGACAAAATGACGTTTGACGAGCTGCTGGAAAACACATGTAATTTGGTGAAGATGTCAGAACAGAAGATGGATGACATCTCCTGGATCATCGTGGACGAAGTGCAGGACAGCGATGAGAAACAGTTAGAGCTCATCGACTGCCTGAAAAAACCACAGACCTGTTTTTTCGCAGTAGGTGATCCGAATCAGGTCATTTACAGTTGGCGTGGAAGTGCTTTTCATATTTTTTATCAGCTGAAGACCAAATATCAGGCAACGGAGCTGACACTTCCGGTGAATTACCGTTCCAGCAGTGAAATCCTTGCAGTGGCACGCTGCTTCATGCAGCAGGGAGGCACCTTGCAGGGCGGCAGGGAGAGCGGTGATAAAATTCAGATCCGGAATATGTATGATCCGTTTCAGGAGGCTGACTATCTTGCAGGCAGGATCAGGGATCTGCATGCGTCGGGGCTTCCATACCGGGAAATGGCGATCTTTTACCGTTTGCAGAACCAGTCAGAAATTTTTGAACATGTTTTTGAAAAAGAAGGCATTCCATTCGAAGTTTCGTTAAAAAAGACTGTGAAAGATATTCCGGTTCTGGACTGGCTGATCAGGGTACTGCGTTTTTCTGTCAACCCGAAGGATAAAAGTTCCGGCATAGCGGCGCTTGCGGATAAGAGATACGGGCTCGGCATGTCGGTGAAAGAGGCGGAAAAAACAATTGATATTCTGAGTGAAACCCGGAAAACACAGACAGAGACTCCACAATCAGAGAAGCAAAAAATAAACTCAGATATCCGTAAGCAAATGCTTGGATTTTCGCAAGCATATTTCAACGCTCAATCCACAACAGCAGAAGACCTCTGGAGCTATTTTTCTCTGGAAAATCATCTTCATCCAACGACAGCTTCGTATGTAGAAGACAGAACCTATGTCATGGACTTTTTTACTCGCATAATCACCTACCAGAAAGAGCAGCAGAAAAATGTCGTGGAAGGTTTTTCGGAATTTTTAAATATGGCGTCTTTGTATGGAATGAATATTTTGAAAAAAGAGATACATAATGAGAACGATATCGTAAAGCTTATGACACTTCATGCATCCAAAGGGTTGGAATTTTCCCATGTTTTTATCACAGGTGTGAATTATGGGCTGATTCCATTGCAGACCAAAAGTTTTGAGGAGGAAGAGGAGGAACAGCGTCTCTTTTTTGTCGGAATCACAAGGGCGAAAGAACATCTGGAACTTTCCTATTACACAAGTCCGGGACAGTACCGGGCAGCACCCGGGCCGAGCAGATATCTGCGCATGATACCGGGAAATCTGATCGAAGGACAGGAGAAGGATCGGGAGTCTTCGGCAACGCATTTACAGGAGCTGAAACGCCAGATCCTTGCAGAGCGTGCAAATCAGTCAGAGCATATAGAACTGCAGGAAGCCGGCAAAATACCAGGGGGAAAAAATCCATCGGCGAATACAGGAACAAAGAATATTTCAGCAGGAAATGAAACTGTAACCACAGAAAAACGCCGCGTCCGTCATACAAAATACGGCACAGGTTCCGTGGTAAGAGAGGATGACATGATGCTCACTGTTGACTTTGACGATTATGGAGAAAAAGAACTCATGAAAATGTTCAGCGGTCTGGAAGAATTGCCGTGATACTTATATATTGTCAGGTATCGGGCGGCTATGAAAAAGAATTGCGTACTTGTACAAAAAAGAAAACAATTCCTACCTTGACAAGGGGAAATAATGCGTTATAATACTTATATCATATCAAATAACTAGGAAATATCAATTACAAACTAATTTAGAGATAGAAAGAGGTACAAAGATATGAGTAAACTGATTTACTTAGATAATGCAGCAACAACGCAGGTATATCCGGAAGTGTTACAGGAGATGCTTCCATATTTTTCAGAAGTATACAGCAATCCATCTGCAATTTACAGTTTTGCATCTGAGAGCAAAAAAGCGGTTGATAAAGCAAGAACTTCCGTGGCAGAACTGATCAATGCAAAGACAGATGAGATTTATTTTACAGGTGGCGGCAGCGAGTCTGATAACTGGGCATTAAAGGCAACCGCAGACGCTTATGCTTCCAAAGGAAAACACATCATCACAAGCACGATCGAACATCACGCGATCCTTCACACCTGTGCTTATCTGGAGAAAAAAGGTTTTGAGATCACATATGTGAACGTTGATGAAAACGGTAAGGTAAAACTGGACGAGTTAGAGGCAGCAATCCGTCCTGACACAATCTTAATTTCCATAATGACAGCAAATAACGAGATCGGAACCATCCAGCCGGTCAGGGAGATCGGACGTATCGCACATGAACATGGCGTATTATTCCACACGGACGCAGTACAGGCATTTGGACATATTCCGATCGATGTGGATGAGATGAACATTGATATGCTGAGTGCCAGCGGTCACAAGATCAACGGACCAAAGGGAATCGGCGTAATGTATATCAGAAAAGGCGTGAAGATTCTTTCCTTCATCCATGGTGGTGCGCAGGAGAGAAAACGTAGAGCCGGAACTCTGAACGTACCGGGTATCGTAGGTATCGGTAAAGCAGCCGAGATCGCAAAAAATACCATGGCAGAGAGAAGTGCAAAAGAGATCAGCTTAAGAAATCACCTGATCGACCGTATTTTAACAGAAATCCCATATGTGAGATTGAATGGTGACAGACATGACCGTCTGCCAAACAACGTAAACGTATGTTTCCGTTATATCGAGGGTGAGTCCATGCTGATTTTATTAGATCAGGCAGGTGTCTGTGCATCCAGTGGTTCTGCATGTACTTCCGGATCCTTAGACCCGTCTCATGTATTGCTTGCGATCGGACTTCCTCATGAGATCGCACACGGTTCTCTTCGTCTGACACTTTCTGAGAAGAATACCGTGGAAGAGATCGATTTTGTTGTAGACGAGTTAAAGAAGATCATTGAACGTTTGAGAAGCATGTCCCCATTATATGAGGATTTCGTAAAAAAACAGAATAAATAAATTTTTCAATCACATGATTTTACAGTGATCAAAATAACAGGTTATATTCAAAGAAAGCAGGATAAAAAATATGTATAGTGAAAAAGTAATGGATCATTTTAACAACCCAAGAAACGTTGGAGAGATTGAGAATCCAAGCGGTGTCGGTACCGTTGGTAATGCAAAATGCGGCGACATCATGAGAATGTATCTTGACATTGATGATAACGGGATCATCCAGGATGTAAAATTTAAAACATTTGGATGTGGCGCAGCCGTTGCAACAAGCAGTATGGCAACCGAACTTGTAAAGGGTAAAACGGTACAGCAGGCGTTGGAAGTGACAAATAAAGCCGTAATGGAAGCTTTAGACGGACTTCCACCAGTGAAGGTTCACTGCAGCCTGTTGGCAGAGGAAGCAATTCACGCTGCATTATGGGATTACGCAGAGAAAAACCATATCACGATCGAGGGACTGGAGAAACCGGTGAACGATATTTCTGAGAAAGAAGAAGGCGAAGAGGAAGAGTACTAAGCGCTTTTTCCGGAAGGCACATCAGACTGTCAGGCAGATTTATGAAAAAGGTAAACTGCCGGCAGTCTTTTTTGTGCAATGGGAAAATTCTCATATCTATTTCATTCCAGTTATGGTAAAATATAGCTATTGCAAAAAGCAGAATAGCAGATCATAAGGAAAACGAATTGAGGATAAAAAGATAATGGAAGATTTACAGGTAGAAGATTTTAATGATCCAATAGAACATAAAGCAGAGCAGACAGCAGACGGTATTAAGACACCGGAAAATCAGGAGAATGATGAGGAACAAACCTCCATTTTCAAAGAGATCATGAGCTGGGTGATCCCGTTTGCAATTGCCTTAGTGGCAGCGCTTCTCATCAAAAACTTTCTGATCATCAATGCGGATGTGCCTACCGGGTCAATGGAGAATACAATCCTGCCGGGAGACCGTTTTATCGGAAACCGGCTTGCATATGTGGTTGGAGAGCCAGAGAGAGGGGATATTGTTGTATTCCGGTATCCGGATGATGAGAGCGAGATCTATGTGAAGCGTGTGATCGGGCTTCCGGGGGATACCATCGATATTGAGGATGGAAAAATATATATCAATGGATCGACAGAGCCTTTACAGGAGGACTATCTGAAAGAAGAATGGACTGTTGCCACAGGTCCATATACATTTGAGGTGCCGGAGGGATCGTACTTCATGATGGGAGATAACAGGAATGATTCCTGGGATGCGAGATATTGGAGCAACACTTATGTGACAAAAGACAAAATTTTAGGGAAAGCACTTTTTACTTACTGGCCTTTTGCACATTTTGGAAAATTGGAATAAAAAAGGAAGCGTGACATGGTAACATTATTAGCAAAAATATTTATCAAAGACTCAGAAGATAAAATAAAACAGCGCGAGGCATACGGAATGCTGTGCGGTGTGATCGGTATATTATTTAATGTACTGCTTTTTATCGGTAAATTTCTCGCAGGAACTTTAAGCAATTCCATTGCGATCACAGCAGATGCCTTTAACAACCTTTCAGATGCAGGTTCTTCGATCGTGACACTGCTTGGCTTCAAGCTTGCAGGGGCAAAACCGGATACGGAGCATCCATTTGGACATGGAAGGATTGAGTATGTTTCAGGCCTGGTTGTGGCTGCGGCAATCCTTTTGATGGGTTACGAACTCGTCCGTGACTCCATCGGAAAAATCATGCATCCGGAGGAAACAGAGTTCACGCTCCTTGTGGCAGTGATCCTGATCGCATCCATTCTTGTAAAACTATATATGGCGTATTATAACCGTGCTATTGGAAAAAAACTGGATTCTGCAGCGATGAAAGCGGTTGCCACAGACAGTTTAAGTGATACCGCAGCGACAACGGTTGTGCTTCTGGCATCCATATTCACCCATTTTACAGGAATCAAAATTGATGGCTACTGCGGTCTGGTTGTGGGCTTATTAGTCGGTTATGCAGGTTTTGACGCTGCCAGAGAGACATTAAATCCATTGCTTGGACAGCCGCCGGCACATGAATTTGTAGAAAAAATAGATGAGATCGTAATGTCACATTCGGAAGTATGCGGAATGCATGATCTGATCGTCCACGATTACGGTCCGGGCAGACAGATGATCTCATTGCATGCAGAAGTTCCGGCAGAGGGAAATATTATGGAACTGCATGATGTGATAGACAATATTGAGAATGAACTGCGTGAGACACTTGGCTGTGAGGCAACGATCCACATGGATCCGGTCGTGACTTCGGATGAGCATGTGAGTGAGACGAAAGCGGCGATGGTATCTCTGATCAAGGCAATTGATGAAGATTTGTCCATTCACGATTTCAGAATGGTGAGTGGCGGGACGCATACGAACCTCATTTTTGACATTCTCGCGCCATTTGGATTCCGTCTGACGGACGAGGAACTGCTCACAGAAGTGCTCCAGTCTGTGCATGAACATTTCGGTGATAACTATTACGTGGTGACGAAAATCGATCATTCTTACATATAAGACAGAAAAAAGCCTGCATCGAAAGGATATTTCCTGAGATGCAGGCTTTTTCTGTATAAAATACTTTACTTCAATTGGATACAATAGAAAATTTTTGAAACCCGGTGGTACGGTCGGATATCTAATATATGAAAGGTGGGTGAAAGATGAAAAAAGAAGAGTACTCTTTAGTTTATAAAGCAATTCATGGGGACAGTCATGCATACGGCGAATTGATTCATCAGTATAACCCATACTTTTATAAAATAGCATTTTTATATGTAAAAAATGAGGATGCAGCAGTCGAAATTGTTCAGGATAGTGTCTATCAGGGATATCTGAAAATAAAGACACTGAGAAATCCGGAGCTGTTTTCAACATGGATGACCAGAATCATTATGAATAAAGCGGTTCGTTATATAAAACAGAACAAAAAAATTGTGGAATACGAGGAAGCATTTCATGAGGCTTCACATTCTGAACATGTTGAAGAAAAGCTTGATTTAATGAACGCAGTAAACCGGCTGCCGAAAAAATACAAAGACGTCATCATTCAAAAATATTTTCTGGAAATGTCTGTGGAGGAAATTGCAAAAAAGCAGATGATACCGGAGAATACAGTGAAAACCAATTTATCCAGGGCAAGAGCAGCTTTAAAGAAGATGTTAAAGGAGGACTATTTTGAAGATTCATGATGAAATGAGCCAGATACCCGTGCCGGAAGATTTAGATGAAAAAACACATCAATCCATTTTACGCGCTGAAAAAACAGTACAAAAAAATAGATTTCGAAAAAAGTGTACGTGGTCGGTATTATCCTGTCTGGTGATCATTTTTGGAATTATTCATGTTACAAACCCGGCAATGGCAGAAAATATACCGATTATCGGAAGTGTATTTACCTATATTCAGGACGTCATTGATTTTAAAGGAGATTATAAAGAGTATGCCACTGGCACGGATGAGAGAGTGCAGGATCATGGAATTACGATATCCATGACAGAAGCCTATTGCGATGGAGCAAATTTATTTATCTCTTATGTGATTGAGAGCCAGAAGAAGTTTACAGAATACAGTGACAATCAGATTTCCCAGAATCAGATTGGTTATGAGGGAATCACCAAAATAAAATCAGATGACAAAATTTATTCCTTAAATGATTGTGGTGTGGCAGGTTTGACCGGTAAATATGTGGATGAAAATACGTTTGCAGGATCACAGTATTTTGATCTTTCGGGAAAAGAATTCCCAGATCAGTTCCAATTGGAAATCTATATTTATAATGTAACACTGATTGCAGAAAATGTGAAAAAACAAAATATTTCCATATGGGGACAATGGAAATTTTCAATCCCGATACAGGTCAACAAAGAAGATGTTGCCATGTACGAAGTAAATGAATGGAACGAAGGATATTCCATAGATGAAGTGATTGTAACACCAATTATTACGACGATTAAAACAACACACCCGGATATATACAGAGACAATTTCAATTATGATGTGCTTGTATATGGGGATGAAAATGGTACAGAAGAACTCACTATGCAGGGATTCTATGATGAAACGAAAGGTGTCTTTAAGGTTTCAACCAAAGATATCACAACGGATTTGTATATTTATGTCATAGATGAAAGCAGGATGAGTAAGAAGAAAACAGACACAGATTTCAGGGAAGAATTGGAGCAGAGAGCGATTGTGCGTAAAGTGATTCATTTGTAATAAAAAATCCCGGATGCAGATTTTCATGCATCCGGGTTTTTCCTATGATTAATTATTTTCCTGAGAATTTGCAGCCTCAGAGTTTCCTGTACCAGAAGTTTCTGTTTCAGTAGTTCGGGTTTCGGAGGACTCTGTCTCGTTTACCTCGGTAGGTTCTTCGGTTTCTGTTGTAATGACATCAGGATCTTCATAAATTACCTCATCATTGCTTGCCCGTAAGATAATGCCCTGGGAACCGGTGATACTTACGGAAATCACATCGCCATCGGAAACATTATCCAGAGAAGTTGTCAGGATTCCAGAGGTAAGGTAAGTGGTAGGAACCTTCTCACCATTTACAAAAATCTTGGCATTCTTTGTAAAGTTGGAACCGTAAACTGCTAAGGTATTATTCAATACATTTTTACGGACGGATGTTACATTGACGTCTTCCACGTCCATGACAAGATCCGTGGCCGGATATAAATCCTCGCCGTTGTAAGCATATCTCTCACCGTAGAGAAGGTCATACTGGAGATTGTCAAGACCATTCTGGTAAGTGGAGGAATCTGCCTGTGTCTGTGTGTAAGTAAACATGGTGCCTTCATGGATACCCATCTGACCGGTAATGTGTGCTAATAACTGGTAAGCAGTCAGATCAGCGTCCTGTTTTGGAAGACCGAAGTTATTCCAGGTTGCATATTTTGTCTTGAAAATATCACCGGATTTCATATCGGAATCTTCAAGACCCATTGTAGGAAGGTGATCGCCAAACATAACAATAATGGTATCCTCACCGCGGCGGTTGACTGCATCAATGAGGTTTGCAATAAAGTTATCTGTGTTGTGGATCATGTTTACATAATATTCCCACTGATTATTGGAGGCTTCATCGGCAGCTCCGGTTACAGTGATCTCCGGATTCTCAATAATCTTTTCAGTTGGATAATCTCCATGGGAACCAACTGTGATCGTGTATACAAAGTCGGACTGATTTTCTGTTGCATCCATAGCTTTTACAGTCTCATTTACAAGAACTTTATCGGTTGGCCAGCTTCCACTTGGTGTGTACTCGGTAATGTTCATTAACTCTTTACTTGTAAATGTATCAAATCCCATTTTTGAAAACGCATTGTTTCTGCTGTAGAAAGTAGCAGTGTTGTTATGTACGACATGTGTGCCATAACCAATAGAGGAAAGGTCAGATGCAATACTTTCAACGCTTGGGCAGTCAGACTGTTTTAAAATTGTTTTGTAAGGATACTCGCCGGTACCAAAGTACTGCATGCTCATACCGGTTAAAACTTCAAATTCTGTATTGGCAGTTCCGGCTCCGACAACAGGTACGGTAAGATAACCGGTGGTGAAGTTCTGCTCTAAACTGTGGAATGTTGGAATCGGATCTTCTGACATCTGAAGGAAATTCACATCATATGGATCGATAAAGGATTCCAGCAAAATACAGATAATATTTGGCTCTTTGCCAGCAGAAACAGTTGTTTCTTCTTTGGAAGAGTCCACTAAAGTTTCGATAGCGTCAATGGTTTCTTTGGAGTAATCATCCGGTTTATCCATTCCACGACCGACAACGCTTGTAGAGAAACCATAAACAAATCCGTAATCAGAGTATCCCTGTGCAATATTTGCAAAGTAAGAGGCAATAATATTAGAACTCTGTGCAGCCTGTGTTGTAATTGGAATACCGACAACTAACAGTGCAACGATCGCAAGTGGGGAAAGTACAACGTGGCGTTTTCCCTGATACTTCGGTCCTTTGATAAAGAAGAGAACCAGAAATATAATGAAAGAAGCAACCACAGCTACTACAACGGTAGCCTCTTCCGCAGTAAAATAATTGGTGTTCTGCATTGCAAACAGGTCTGGAAGCATTTTAAAATCGGTGTAGCTGAATGGAGTTACACGGTTGGAAAGGATGATTCCGTTGACTGTTCCGAGGAAAATCCAGAGTCCGGTGATCAGAACACGAAGCTGTGCTCTTGTCTTAAACAGGTAAACAATTGATAAGGAAGCAAATACAATAAAGGCATTGTAAAGGTAAGCCCATGTATGATTGCCTACGAAGGAAACAGCAGAGAAAAAGTCTCTTCTGGAGATCACTTCTACGGTAAAAGTAATAAAGCATGCTAAAATAAAGTGGAAAATAAGAGAATATTTATTGAAAAATGCAATTCTCTTATAATATTTCTCACTGTGTGGTTTCCTTTTTGGTAATTTGGAAAGAAAAACTTCTGCTTTTTCCTTTACCGGTGCAAATTTCTGGAATAATTTATTCATTTTTTCTTTGACTGACTTGAATTTCTGTTTCATATACCCTCCTTGTTGGCACAGGAAAATACAAAAAATTGATTTTCCTGTCTGCATCTGAGCTTTTTGCAATCGCTTTTGCAAAAAAAATACAGGTGCGTTACATTTATCAGCAGTTATGATAATCTGCAATGAAAAAGAGTTTTAAAAGCTCCTTTATTGTCTAAGTAAAACACATGTAAAATTACAGTAAAAAAATTATTTTTGATACTAAAAGAATATATCGCTTATGAGGAAAAAAAACAATTGGAAAGATAAATAAAAAAGAAGGAAGATTTCAGGATTTTCTATAAAATATGAATAAAAAATGAACAAACTATGACTAAATGAGAACATATAGCACCGGAGGCTATTTCACAAACTTGTTAATAGCCTCGTTTAAGTCTTTTAATACCTGCTCATCACCTGTTTCGATAGCATCTACCAGACAGTGATTAATGTGATCTTCCAGAATGATTTTACCGATATTGTTAATTGCTGACCGCACTGCCGCAATCTGGATCAGGACTTCACTGCAGTCCCTTCCGTCCTCGATCATGGTCTTAACGGCTTCCATATGCCCGATTGCACGGTTCATACGGTTTAAAACTGCCTTTGTGTTTTTGTGATGGTGTGGGTGGGAATGTGAGGGACCGTGTTCGTGTACTTCCTCATGCGTGTGTGTATAAACAGTACCGTCCTTGGCGATATGTGTATGTTCCATATGTACTCCTTTGTATTCTATAGTTACCAGTCACTATCCCAGTCTGTTGTTCCGGAATCCCAGCTGTCTCCAGAATCCCAGTCATAACTGCTGTCAGAATCCGAATCAGAAGTATAATGCTCGTCATAGTAACTGCTGTCCTCAAATTCTGTAAAGCTGGAAGTCCATTCGCTATCATCATTGTAGTTGAACTGATAGTCAGTTTTATTTGCTAAGACGTCGTCCGGAATCGAGGATTTACTGACTTTTTCATAATCGCCACCGTAACCGTAGTCTTCGTACTCATACCAGCTATGGCGTGTGTTGGCGTAAATGGTGTCGTTATAGCGATAATAGCTGACATTGTAATAAGCGTGGAGCGGTGCAAATAATAAGCAGAAGGAAATGACATAAATCACAACATAAGTCAGTAAAAATGCGCGACCGGACGACTTTTCCCCAATTACGTTATCATGAAATTTTTGCAGGAGAGGAACACGGTCACCAAATTTACCAGCCAGAATTAAACTTGCGATTGTCAGTCCGATTGCAAGAAAAACAGACCAGAACAGGGAAGCTCCGAATCCTTTGGCAAGCATATCGATAATGGCAATGGAGATCAGCCCCACAAAGCCGGCAAAAAAGATCGCAAAAGTGATGAGTATGTTTTTCCGCTTTTCTTTCTTCTGCTCCCGCGTGAGTGTCTGCTGTTGCTTTCTTGTCTGGTTATTTGCCTTCTGATTTAAAATCTCAGATTTTAATTTCAGATAAAGTTCATTGACAGCATAAGCTTCATCCGTGCCCTGATAGCGGATGGCACGTTCGCCGTTTGCCTTGTTTTTGTATACAATGAACTGGTCGCCATCCTGATAAATACCAAATGCTTTTGGTTTCTTATAATTGATGCCAATAAAAAATCTTGTTGTCTCATACGGCGGCAGGTGTCTGTCCTGATACCACTGCTGTAATTCGGCAATTGTTTTTGGTGTTTTGTCGGTGGTTCGTTTGACGGCATTGTTTGTTGCCCCGCAAAATGGACATTTATCTGCAGTTTCTTCAATCATGGAACCACAGTATTCGCATTTTATCTGCATTTTCATTTCCTCCCCGGAAGTGGTGTGTTAGTCAGAATAGATTCTGTTTTACCACTTCTATATTATAAGGTAATGATTTAGTACTTTTATATTATTACAGTATAGATTATATTATGACATTTCTTTTTGACAGAATCAATAGAAAAAAGTGTTACTTCCGGGTGAGCAGTAACGCTTGCATTTCCGGTATAAAGCAGATATAATTTCTACATCAGAATAAAAATGTTTCATCAACAAAAACTATACGATGGGGTATATCAGATTTGGTATACCCTGTTTTTTGCTTCGCAAAACAAGGAGATAACCAGGATTATGAATTTATTAGATATTATTGGACCGGTCATGGTTGGACCGTCCAGCTCCCATACAGCGGGAGCAGTATCTATCGGAAAGATGGCAAGAAAGCTTTTTAAAGAAAAAGTGACAGAGGTGACATTCACTCTGTATGGTTCTTTTGCAAGAACGTATAAAGGACATGGTACAGACCGGGCATTGCTTGGCGGCGTGCTTGGATTTGCAACCGATGATCTGCGGATCAGGGATGCATTTTCCTGGGCAGAGAAGATGGGAGTGAAATATCAGTATATCGCTGATAAGGAGTTTGTTCCGGATCATCCGAATACTGTGGATATCCGGATGACAGGAGAAAACGGCACCAAGATGCAGGTACAGGGACAGTCCATCGGTGGCGGCAAGATCAAGATCACCCAGATCAACGGTATTAATGTGGAATTTACCGGAGAATACAGTACACTGGTGGTAAAACAGATCGACAAACCGGGTGTGGTAACACATATTACGCAGTGTCTGAGCAATCAGAATGTAAATATTGCTTTCATGCGGCTGTTCCGTGAGGGCAAGGGAAAAACGGCTTATTCTGTTGTGGAGTCAGATGAGCGGATTCCGGATGAGATTCTGGAAGAGATTCGACAGAACCCGTATGTGCAGGAAATATTGCTGATTCAGATATAGGAGAGACGGACAGATGACAGATTTTAAAAACGGACAGGAATTATTAGAAGTATGTAAGAAAAAGCAGTGT